>Ga0210406_10000407_pt1 | contig 59530 bp, 74 predicted proteins | sample IncBWC30MmetaG_FD_155454 | JGI IMG/M metagenome (GOLD analysis project Ga0210406, IMG submission 155454) | Forest soil microbial communities from Barre Woods Harvard Forest LTER site, Petersham, Massachusetts, United States - Inc-BW-C-30-M | ecosystem: Environmental > Terrestrial > Soil >...
CACGGCGCACGTCGAGTACGAAACCGCGAACCGGCATTATGCGCACGTCGATTGCCCGGGCCACGCGGACTACATCAAGAACATGATCACGGGCGCGGCCCAGATGGATGGCGCGATTCTGGTGGTCGCGGCGACCGATGGTCCAATGCCGCAGACGCGCGAGCATGTGCTGCTGGCGCGGCAGGTGGGCGTGCCTTACATCGTGGTCGCGTTGAATAAGTGCGACGCGGTCGACGATCCCGAGTTGCTGGATCTGGTTGAACTGGAAGTGCGCGAACTGTTGAAGAGCTACAAGTTTCCGGGCGACGATGTTCCGGTCGTGCGGCTGTCGGCACTGGGCGCGCTGAACGGGGAAGCGAAGTGGGAAGCGCAAGTGGACGCGTTGATGGAGGCGGTGGACAAGAGCATTCCGCAGCCCGCGCGCGAGTTGGATAAGCCGTTCCTGATGCCGATTGAAGATATTTTTTCGATCTCGGGACGCGGCACGGTGGTGACGGGAAGGATCGAGCGCGGCAAGGTAAAGGTGGGCGAGGAAGTGGAAATTGTAGGCTTCCGCGACACGCGCAAGACGGTCGTCACCGGCGTCGAAATGTTCAAGAAGCAATTGGACGAAGGCCTGGCGGGAGACAACGCGGGCCTGTTGCTGCGCGGCATTGGCAAGGATGATGTCGAGCGCGGCATGGTGCTGGCGAAGGGCGGATCGATCACTCCACACACCAAGTTCAAAGCGGAAGTGTACATTCTGACGAAGGAAGAAGGCGGACGTCATACGCCATTCTTCAAGGGATACCGTCCGCAGTTTTACTTGCGAACGACCGACGTGACTGGCGTAGCGGAGTTGCCGGAAGCAACCGAAATGGTGATGCCGGGCGATAACGTCAGCCTGGTGATTGAGCTGATCACGCCGGTGGCGATGGAGAAAGGCTTGCGTTTCGCGATCCGCGAAGGCGGCCACACAGTAGGCGCAGGCACGATCAGCGAGATTGTGCAGTAGCAATGAGCAAATAAATACGGAAGTTGAGATCCCTCGCTCTGCTCGGGATTTCGGCACGCGGCTCAGACGTCGCGTAAACGCCTCAACTTACCGCCAGTTCTTTCTTCCCGGACAGCCGGGAGGGGTTAGCGAGAGCCAAAAGTGATTGGAAAAGAAAGAATTCGTATTCGGTTGAAGGCTTACGACTATCGCATCCTGGATCAATCAACGGGTGAGATTGTCGAGACCGCGAAGCGCACGGGCGCGCAGATCGCGGGGCCGATCCCCTTGCCCACGATGAAGAATAAGTACTGCGTGTTGCGTTCTCCGCACGTGGACAAGAAGTCGCGGGAGCAGTTCGAGATCCGTACGCACAAGCGTCTGCTCGACATTCTCGAACCAACGCAGCAGACCGTCGATGCGCTGATGAAGCTCGACTTGCCCGCAGGCGTGGATGTCGAGATCAAGGCGTTTGGCAAGGAACATAAATAGCTTTTAACCGTCTGCTCTCAGCTTTCAGTTTGGAGCGAGAAGCCCCAGCCAATAGCCAACCGGCCAAGCTGGCTCGCGGAGAAGAAGAAAAGAAAATGGCAAAGGTAACTGGAATCTTAGGCAAGAAAGTCGGCATGACGCAGCTCTTCGACGACAAGGGCGACGTGCATCCCGCGACCGTGCTGCAGGCTGGACCTTGCGTAATCACGCAGCACAAGACGCAGACCAGGGACGGATACGTTGCCGCCCAGATCGGTCTGGTGGAGTTCGTGAAAGAATCGCGGCTGACCAAGCCGGCTCGCGGACACCTGGGCAAGAACAATCTGCCGCCCGTCAAGTTCATGCGCGAAGTTCCAATTGAAGTCGAAGAAAAGTCGGAGGCCAATGGCGACGGAGTGTTGAAGGCGGGCGACCGCGTGCTGGTGGACATTTTCGACGGCGAGAAGTTTGTTGATGTCGTCGGTATCAGCAAAGGACGTGGTTTCTCGGGTGTGGTCCGGCGGCATCATTTTGCCGGCGGTCCCAAGTCGCACGGTTCGATGTTTCAGATTACGGGATCGATTGGCTCGTCGGCGTTTCCGTCGCGCGTGTTTAAGGGTATGCGCATGTCTGGCCACATGGGCGTGGACCGGGTGACAGTACGCAATCTGCGCGTACTCGGGATGGATAAAGAGGACAATTTGCTGGTAGTAGAGGGCAGCGTGCCAGGCCCCAAGGGCGGGTATCTAGTGATCACGAAGGCCAAGAAACCACCAAGAGAGCGTCGCGGATTTGCGGGGTCAGCTACGGTTGATCCGTTGAAGGCCGCCAAGCGCGCAGCCAAGAAGGCTTAGAGGCGGTCGAGGGTTGTTGGTCATAGCGGAATAAGAGATTATGGCAAGTATTGACATTCACAATCTGAGCGGAGCCAAAGTCGGCAGCCTGGAACTGGCTGACGAGGTTTTCGGCGCGGTAAACGAAGACCTTTTGTGGGAGGCGGTGAAACATTATCGCGCTGCCCAGCGGGCCGGAACTCACGCGACTAAGAACAAGAAATTGGTCTCTGGCGCCGGCAAGAAACTCTGGAAACAGAAGGGCACTGGACGGGCCCGCGTCGGTTCGATTCGGTCGCCACTGTGGCGGCACGGCGGCACGGTCCATGGTCCGCAGCCTCACTCTCACGATTACGCTTTCCCGCGCAAGAAATTGTTGGGAGCGTTGCGATCCGCGCTGGCTTCGAAATTCGCGGACGGCAAGTTGATCATCGTGAACGCGTTTGATGTGAAGGAGCCTAAATCCAAGCAGTTCCGCGAGGCGCTGGATGCGCTCAAGGTCGATGGCACGGCACTATTGGTCGAGGTTCCGAAGCACGAGAATCGCAATCTGGCTTTGAGTTCGCGAAATCTTCATGGCGTTGAGTTGGTGAACGGCAATGAGGTTCATCCTTATCATCTGCTGCGCTACGACCGGGCGATTTTTTCGCAGCCGGCGATTGAGAAGCTGCAGATTTCGCTGAAGAGTTCGATTTCGAAGCGCCAGCATAAGCCGGCGGAAGGCGAGGGAGCAGCGCCGAAAAAAGCTTCGCGCTCTCCGCGTCGCCGGACACGGCATGAAAAAGCGGCGGAGGTTGCCTGATGAAATCCGCATACCAGATTCTTCAGCGTCCGGTGATTACCGAAAAAGGCCTTGCCATCAAGGAGAACCAGAACACGCTGGTTTTTCAGGTTGCAACGGCTGCGACTAAGACCGAAATCAAGGAAGCCGTGCAGGGTATTTTCAAAGTGAAGGTGCATTCGGTCCGCACAGCCACCTATCCGGGAAAAGAACGGCGGCGGGGAAAGTTTGCCGGCTACCGTCCGGATTGGAAGAAGGCGTACGTGCGGCTGAAGGCCGGCGAAAAGATGCCGGAGTACGCACAGAACTTGTAGTCGTTCGTCGTTGGTCGTTGGCCAACCCGAAAGACTTCCGCGGCAAAGAAAAGCTAAGAGCTGATTTATGGCAATCAAGACCTACAGACCGACGACCCAGACGCTGCGTTATCGCACCACCTTGGTCAATGACGATATTACCAGCACGCAGCCGCACAAGCCGCTGCTCGAGCCCAAGCCGCGCACTGGCGGACGGCGTAATTCGGGCCAGACCACCATGCGTTTTATCGGTGGCGGCCACAAGCGCAAGCTGCGCATTATTGACTTCAAGCGCGATAAGATCGGCATTCCGGCGACCGTGGCAACGATTGAGTACGATCCCAATCGCTCGGCGCGCATCGCGTTGTTGAGCTACGCAGATGGCGAGAAGCGGTACATCCTGCAGCCGGACGGATTGAAGGTTGGGCAAAAGGTGTTGAGTGGTCCGGATGCCGACATCCTTGTTGGAAATGCGTTGCCGCTGCACAACATTCCTCCGGGCACTACGATTCACAACGTCGAGTTGAAGCCGGGCAAGGGCGCGCAGATGGTACGGTCGGCGGGCGGCGCGGCGCAGTTGGTGGCCAAGGAAGGCGAGTATGCGCTTGTAAAGCTACCTTCCGGCGAGATTCGCAAAGTTGCCCAGGGATGCATGGCGACGATTGGCCAGGTTGGCAATCTTGATCACGAAAACATCACCATCGGCAAAGCTGGTCGTTCGCGGTGGCTGGGGAAGCGGCCGCACAATCGCGGCGTTTCCATGAACCCTGTGGATCACCCGCACGGCGGTGGTGAAGGTAAAACCTCTGGTGGCCGGCATCCGGTGACGCCGTGGGGACAGCCGACTCGCGGATACAAGACGCGGAACAACAAGCGCACGGACGCATTTATCGTCAACCGGCGCGGCAAGAAATAGGACTGACTTTATGGCACGTTCAACTAAAAAAGGGCCGTTCGTAGATGCTTTCCTACAAACGCGGGTGGAAGGTATGAACTCGCGCAGCGAGAAGAAGGTGCTGCGCACATGGTCGCGCCGTTCAACCATCGTTCCGGAAATGGTGGGCCACACTATTGCCGTACACAACGGCAAGAAGTTTATCCCGGTGTACATTACCGAGAACCTGGTGGGTCACAAGCTGGGCGAGTTTAGTTTCACCCGCCAGTTCAAAGGACACTCGATGAGGGCCGCGACCGAGGTCGCAGCTAAGCCGGCCGGTATTCCTGGAGGTCCAGGAGCCCCGAGTCCAGCGGCGGGAGCGCCGGCAGCCCCGGCGCCGAAGGCGTAAAGGAGACGCACGATGGAATTTCGAGCTCAAGCACGTTTCATGCGCGTCTCGCCGCAGAAGGCTCGCCTGGTGCTGGATCTGATTAAGGGTCGCCGAGTGGAAGATGCGCTGAATACGCTGATCTTCACCAAGAAACGGGTTGCGGCCACGGTTGAGAAGTTGCTCCGCTCGGCGCTGGAGAATGCCAACTACCTGAGTTCGGAAAAAGGATTGGACGTCGACATAGATAAGTTATACGTCAGACGCGCTGTCGCCAACGATGGTCCGCGAATGAAGCGGATTCGTCCGGCGCCGATGGGTCGTGCTTATCACTATGTGCGGCGTATTTCCCACATCGAAATTGAGTTGGCGGAACGAGGGAAGAATGGCGAGGCGTTGGCGAATGTGGTCGGTGCTGAACGGGTAAGTGGCGCATCGACAGGAGCATCGAAGCCAAGAACGAAAGCGAAGGGCAAGGCTCCGGCAACGAAAAGCAAGGCCAAGGTTGCCAAGAAGTTTACGGGAGCACGATAGGATTCGTCGGGGTCGTTGCTAGGTTGATTTAGGAGAGACGATGGGACAAAAAGTTCATCCTTATGGTTTTCGCTTGGGCTACACCAAGCCGTGGAAGTCGCGCTGGTTTGCCGAGCGGGATTACGACAAGCAGTTGCTCGAAGACGTCAAGCTGAAGAACGAACTGAAAGATAAGCTCAAATCGGCAGGCGTCAGCTCGATCGAGATCGAGCGTCCCGGCAATAAGCTGCGCGTCATTATCAAGACCGCACGCCCGGGAATCATTATTGGACGCAAGGGCGCCGAGATCGACAAGCTCAAGGCGGACGTGCAGAAGCGCATGAATGGCCGCGAGATCTATATCGACATTCAGGAAGTGCACAAGCCGGAGTTGGATGCACAGCTGGTATCCGAGTCGATCGCGCTGCAGTTGGAGAAGCGAGTAGGCTTCCGTCGCGCGATGCGCAAGGCGGTAGACTCGGCGCTGCGTTTCGGCTGCAAGGGGATCAAGGTGCGAGTCAGCGGCCGTTTGAACGGAAATGAAATCGCCCGGTCGGAATGGTATCTGCAGGGCCGGTTGCCGCTGCACACATTGCGCGCCGACATCGATTACGGTTTCACCGAAGCGCGTACCACATATGGCGTCATCGGCGTAAAGGTTTGGGTGTACAAAGGCGAGATTCTGCCTGCCGCGAAGAAGCGCGAAGCGCAGCAGGTTGGCGGCGCATTTTAGCTGTAGAGACGTAGCTTGCTACGTCTCCGCCACGCCGACAGCAGAGACGTTGCAAGCAACGTCTGTACAGAGAGAGCTGACTTATGTTGATGCCTAAGAAAGTAAAGTACCGCAAGCAGCAGCGCGGACGCATGACCGGTAAAGCCTGGCGCGGCAGCGAACTGGCTTTCGGGGATTACGGACTCAAGGTGCTCGAGCCGGGCTGGATCACCGACCGGCAGATTGAGGCCAGCCGGGTGGCGATGACGCGTTTCGTGAAACGCGGCGGCAAGATCTGGATCCGTCTTTTCCCGGACAAGCCCGTCACCAAGAAGCCGGCGGAAACACGTATGGGAAAAGGCAAGGGAGCGCCGGATCACTGGGTCGCGGTAGTTCGTCCCGGCAAGATCCTGTTCGAAATGGAAGGGGTCACGCCGCAGGATGCGTCCGAGGCCATGCGTCTGGCTTCGCACAAGCTGCCCTTGCGCACCAGGTTCGTGAAGCGCGAATCGGCAGCACACTGAGAGACGAGAGATTGGACTGAATTATGAAATCGGAGAAAATCCGCAACTTGACCGACGAAGAGCTTCTTCACCAGGAGCGTGATCTCAATGATCAGCTCTTCAAGCTGAAGTTTCAACTGAACATGGGACAGACCGAGAGCCTGAAGAAGATTCGCGGCATGCGCCGGGATATCGCGCGGGTGAAGACCATCGGCCGTGAGCGTGAAGTCGCCGCCAGCCGCAAAACGGGGAGCAAGTAATGGCAGAGACCAGCACACAGCAGAGCCAGCCAGCCGCTGCGGGACGTCGCAAGGAAGTGGTCGGCGAGGTAGTCTCGAACCGCATGAAGAAGACCATCGTGGTCGAGGTCGTGCGCAAGAAATCGCATGCGTTTTATGGCCGCGTGGTTTCGAAGGCAAAAAAGTTCTATGCCCATGATGAAAAGAACGAGGCTCGCATTGGCGATGTGGTGCGATTGGAAGAGACTCGGCCGCTGTCCAAGCTGAAGCGCTGGCGTCTGAAGCAGATTGTGCGTAAGACCGCGCTCGTACCCGAACATACTGCTGCGGAAATTCAGTAATGCGGCGCCTTTAGGAGACGAATTATGGCTGTGATGATGAGAACTTGGCTCGAGGTCGCCGATAACTCCGGCGCCCGCAAACTGCAGGTCATTCTGCCGCTCGGGGGATCGACTGGACTGCGAGCTGGCTTGGGCGACGTGGTCACTGCCAGCGTGAAGGAAGCTTCTCCAGACGGTCAGGTGAAGAAGGGAACTGTCGTCAAAGCGGTGATCGTGCGGACGCACAAAGAGTATGGCCGCCGCGATGGGACTTATATCCGCTTCGACGAGAATGCGGCGGTGTTGATCAACGAACAGGGCGAGCCGGTAGGAACCCGCGTTTTCGGGCCGGTAGCGCGCGAACTGAGAGAAAAAAAGTTTTTGAAGATTGTGTCGCTGGCCCCGGAAGTCCTGTAGAGACGTAGCTACGTCTCACCGCAAAAGAGTGGAAGGTTTGAAATGAGAACAGTAAGCACGGAACATAAACGAGTGGATTTGCGGCGGAACGACACCGTGAAGGTGATCACCGGCCGGGACAAGGGCAAGGAAGGCCGCGTTCTGCGCGTGTTTCCGAACGACAACAAGATTCTGGTCGAACACGTCATGCTGGTGAAAAAGCACGTGCGTCCCAATCCGCAGCGCAACGTAAAGGGCGGGATTGCTGAGCAGGAAAGCCGCATCGCACTATCGAACGTGCAGTTGGTCTGTGGCACTTGCGGACCGGTGCGCATCGGCCATGAAATGCGCGGCGACCGCAAGGTGCGCGTTTGCAAGAAGTGCGGAACGACGCTGGACAAGTAAAGGTATAAGCAATGGCGAAAGACAAAAAAGAAAAAAAGGGTGGGCAACAGGAAGAGCAGAAAGCTCCCGCAGTCGCGCGTCACAGCGCGAAGGAAACGCCGCGCCTGAAAGCGCGCTTTCAGAAGGAAGTTGCTCCCACGCTAATGAAGGAATTCGACCTAAAGAATCCCATGGCGGTGCCGCATCTACATAAGATCGTGGTCAACATGGGTGTGGGCGAAGCCACGCAAAATGCCAAGGTGCTCGATCCAGCGGTCAATGAGCTGGGCCAGATTACCGGCCAGAAGCCGGTAGTGACGAGGGCCAAGAAGTCCATCGCGGCCTTTAAGGTGCGCGAGGGTCAGGCAATCGGCGCCATGGTAACTTTGCGCGGCGACCGCATGTATGAATTTTTCGACCGCCTGGTGAATGTGGTGCTGCCTCGTGTCCGCGACTTCAAGGGGGTTTCGACGAAGTCGTTCGATGGCCGCGGGAATTACACGCTGGGCTTGCACGATCAGTTGATTTTTCCGGAGATTGATTACGCTAAGGTGGACAAACAGAAGGGCATGAACGTCACGATAGTGACCACCGCCCGCAGCGATGATCAGTCGCGAGCTTTGTTGCGTCATCTCGGCATGCCGTTCCGGGCGCAGTAAGAGTTTTAGAATTCGACGATAAAGGTTCTTTAAGGACTTCATGACTACAGCGAAACGAGTGAAGGACGCCAAGATCGAAGCGAAGTTCCAGAAGGCGCGCGACAACAAGGAACAGAAGCCCAAGTTTTCCACCCGCAAGCACAACCGCTGCAAGATTTGCGGACGCCCGCGCGCTTATCTGCGCAAGTTCGGCCTGTGCCGCTTGTGCTTCCGCGGTTTGGCGCTGCGGGGGGAAATCCCCGGGGTTTCGAAGTCGTCGTGGTAGTTGGGAAGGCACGGCTTTAGCCGTGCTGCAGAGAGTGCCTAACGATGTGGGCTTTAGCCCCTGAAGTTAGGCGGAATACGTCGCCGCAGGTTCTTCGGCGCAGCGCAAGAATGGCCGAAGCAAACGGGCGATTGAGGAGAAAGAACGCATGAGGTTGACCGATCCGGTCGCAGATATGTTGACGCGCATTCGCAATGCGATTAGCGCCCGGCACCAGAAGGTGGATATTCCCGCCTCCAAGCTGAAACTCGAGATTGCCCGCATCCTGAAAGAAGAGGGCTATATCTCGAATTTCAAGGCGACGGAAGAAGAAGGACACAAGATCCTGCGTGTCTACCTGAAATACGCCAACAACAACGAAGCGGTGATCTCGAATGTAAACCGCGTCTCTCGGCCCGGTTGTCGCGTCTACGTGCGGCGCACCGAGATCCCTCGCGTGCTGGGTGGGCTGGGCATCAACATTCTCACCACGCCCCGCGGCGTGATGACCGGGCGCCAGGCGCGCAAGCAGGGACTGGGCGGCGAGTTGCTCTGCGAAGTTTGGTAGAAACAGCGTTCTGCGTCTCGAAACGTTGCAAGCAACGTTTCTACAGTGAAGGTTGAGAGCTGAATTTATGTCACGAATTGGAAAAAAACTGATCCCGCTCCCTAAGGGAGTTACGGTCAAAATCGAAGGCAATACGGTTGCCGTGCAGGGGCCGAAGGGTAAATTGGACACGCGTCTGCCCGCAGGCATTAAAGTCCAGCAGCAGGACGGTCATCTGCTCGCGGTACGCGAGAACGATTCGCAAGCTGCAGTGCATGGTCTAGCGCGGGCCTTGGTTAACAACGCGGTCGAAGGCGTCACCAAGGGATGGACTCGCGACCTTGAAATCGTCGGCATTGGCTACCGTGCCGAAATGAAGGGTAAGAATACGGTCGTGTTCAGTCTTGGTTATTCACACCTGATCGAGTATCCGCTGCCCGTTGGCATTGAAGCGACCGTGGATCCCAAGCAGACCAAGCTGAGCGTTACCGGGATCGATCGCCAGAAAGTCGGCCAGGTCGCAGCGGAAATGCGCAGCCTGCGTCCGCCCGATCCGTATAAGAATAAAGGTGTGCGTTATGCGGGCGAGCGTTTGAAGAAGAAAGTGGGCAAGACCGGAGCGAAATAGTTAGCAAGGGACAAAGACAATGCTTTCGCGGACATCGAAAAACACAAATCGGCGGCACGTGCACGAGCGCATTCGCAAGAAGATCCTCGGAACTTCGGAGCGGCCACGGCTGAACGTATATCGTTCGCTGAACCACATCTACGTGCAACTGATCGACGATATGCAGGGCAACACTGTCGTCTTCGCGCATTCTGCCGAGGGTAAAAAGGGCGAACGGCGCACCGGCGGAAACGTGGCCTCGGCCAAGGAAGTCGGCAAACTGATTGCCGAGCGGGCCAAGGCGAAGGGAATCAGCAAGGTGGTATTCGATCGCGGCGGCTACATCTATCACGGTCGAGTGAAAGCTCTCGCAGATGCCGCCCGCGAAGCCGGATTGCAGTTCTGAACGAATTTGGTAATTGAGTAATTTGGTAGTTTTGTAATTTTGAACCAGGTTTGGGATTTTCAAATTACTCAATTACCCGATTACAAAATTACAAGATGGGAAAAGAATGCCAATAGTCATTAAGAAGCTTGATGCGGGTTCCTACCAACTGAAAGACCAGGTAGTGGCAATTAACCGGGTCACTAAGGTGGTCAAAGGCGGCAAAAATCTTTCCTTTGCCGCGCTCGTCGTGGTCGGAGATCCAAGTTCCGGCGTCGTCGGATATGGCTCGGGAAAGGCGAAAGAAGTTCCTCAGGCCATCCGCAAGGGAATCGAGTCGGCGAAGAAAAACTTGATGAGAATCAACCTCACCCAAACCAGCATCCCTCACCTCGTGCTGGGGCGCTACGGATCAGGCAAAGTGCTTTTGAAGCCTGCTCCCGAAGGCACCGGAGTCATCGCTGGCGGGGCAGTGCGGGCGGTCATGACCTCGGCGGGGATTCAGAATGTTCTGACCAAGTCGATTGGCACAACTAATCCGCACAATGTCATCAAGGCGACATTCGATGCGCTCAAAAAGCTGAAGAATCGATCCGATGTGGCCGCCCTGCGCGGCAAGACAGCGGAAGAGTTATAGAAGCACGGAGTTTTCGAATGACAGCGAAGAAATCGAATGCGGGCGGCGGCAAGCTCCACTTGAAGTGGGTGCGTTCTGCGATTTGCACCCCGGTAAAACATAAGTTGGTAGTCAAAGGGCTGGGCTTCACGCGGTTGAACCAGGTGATTGAGCGTCCGGATAACCCCGCTATTCGCGGAATGGTGGCCAAGATTCCGCATCTGGTGGAGATCGTGCAGCCTTAATTTTTCCGTAGAGACGTTGTTAACAACGTCTGTACAGCGAAGAGCAACTATGAATCTCTCGAATGTTCGAGCACCGAAGAAGGCAAATTCCGGCAAGAAGCGCGTCGGCCGCGGCATGGGGTCCGGCATGGGCAAAACCTCGACCCGTGGACACAAAGGCCAACGTTCGCGCAGCGGTTCGCGCATGATGCGCGGCTTTGAAGGCGGCCAGATGCCGCTGCATCGCCGCATGCCCAAACGCGGCTTCACTAACATCTTTCGGAAGGAATTCAACATCGTTAACCTGGAAAAGCTGGCCGCGCTGGGTGAGAGCACGATCACTCCCGAAGTTTTGCGCAAGGCTGGCGTCATCAGCACCAAGCACCCGGTAAAGATCCTGGGCGATGGGGAGATTTCGATTGCGCTGACCGTACACGCGCACAAATTTTCCAAGTCGGCCCAGGAGAAGATCACTAAAGCGGGCGGCAAGTTCGAGGTCTTGCAGTAATGCTCGAGAAATTAGCCAACATATTTCGCATTCCTGACCTGCGCAAGCGAATTCTTTTTACCCTGGGGTTGCTCGCGGTCTACCGGCTCGGCGGGCATATTCCTACGCCCGGAGTGAATGCCGACAAGCTGCAGCAATTTTTCGAACAGAATCGCGGTAGCTTCCTGGGTTTTGTCGATTTGTTCTCCGGAGGCCAGCTCCGCCGATTGACCATCTTCGCTCTGGGAATCATGCCGTATATTACGGCGTCGATCATCCTTCAGCTTTTGACCGTGGTTTATGAGCCGCTGGCGAAGTTGCAGAAGGAAGGCGAACTGGGACGAAAGAAGATCACCCAGTGGACGCGATATTTAACGGTTATTTTGAGTTCGGTTCAGTCGCTTGGCATTGCTATCAGTCTGGAAAAATCCGGTGATTTCGTAGTCAACCCCGGCATCCCCTTCATCCTGATGACCATGCTGACCCTGACCACGGGCAGTGCATTCATTATGTGGTTGGGCGAGCAGATCACGGAACGCGGCGTCGGCAACGGCATGTCGCTCCTGATCTTCGCCGGCATCGTGGTAGGGCTTCCGCGCGGTGTTGCCGATCTGATCGACAAGGTCCGCACTAATGCCTGGGGCGCCTTTACTGCGCCCGCGATGATTTTACTCGTCGGCATCATGGTTCTGGTAGTAGCGTTCATCGTGTATGTGGAACGCAGCGAACGCCGCATTCCGGTGCAGTACGCCAAGCGCGTCGTCGGACGCAAAGTCATGGGGGGCCAGTCCACCCACCTGCCGTTGCGCGTCAATGCCGGCGGTGTGATGCCAGTGATTTTTGCCTCGTCCATTCTGACTATGCCGCAGACCATGGGATACGGCCTGCGCAACAACCGCTACTTTGGCGACTTGATCCACTGGCTGGGATGGGGCGAGCCGCTCTACACGTTCCTGTATGCCGTCGGCATTATTTTCTTTGCCTATTTCTATGTGTCGATCGTGTTCAACCCCAACGAGGTTGCCGACAACATGAGGAAGTATGGCGGATTTATCCCCGGCATTCGCCCCGGTAAGCGCACGGCCGATCATATCAACGAGATTCTGACTCGGATTACTCTGGTAGGCGCGCTGTACTTGATCATCATTTCCTTCATCCCGGAATGGATGATCACGGGAATCCATCTCAACCATTTGTACGGACCGATCGGAGCATTTTTCGAGCGCTTGCCCACCTGGATGACTAACGGTTTGGGAGTTACCTTTTATTTCGGCGGCACGTCGCTGCTGATTGTGGTCGGCGTGGCCATGGATACGGTGACGCAGATTGAAGCGCAGCTCATCATGCGCCACTACGATGGATTTACCCCACGTAGCGGACGCATCCGCGGCCGTCGCAGTTGGACATAATAAAAGTTTGAGGTAGCCGTACCGCCCGGTCGGCGGGTGGTCAGAGAGCTGGCCGCGTGAACCTGTAAGCAGGAAACGTAGTCGAGTCAGTTCGATGGAGACCTCGCAAAACATCGGGCCAGTTGTGCTGCTTGGGCCACCGGGTGCCGGGAAAGGCACGCAGGCCAAGCGAATCGCCGAGCACTATAGTATTCCGCAAATCTCCACCGGAGACATTTTGCGGGACAATATAAAGCGCGGCACCGAGTTAGGCGAACAAGCCAAGGCCGTTATGGCTCGCGGCGAATTGGTTTCTGACGATCTGGTTTGCGAAATGGTGGCTTCGCGGCTCCGGGACACGGATTGCGAGCCCGGTTTCATCCTGGACGGGTTTCCTCGTACGGCCAGACAAGCGGGCTGGCTGGACGCTTTTTTTGAAAGTAAGATCTTTGACAACTCGAACGGCGGCAAGTGCCTGCCAATTGTGATCCGCATCGACGTAGACTATAATCAATTGGTACAGCGGCTCACTGGACGCAGGACTTGTCTCGCCGACGGACACATCTATAACGTCTATTTCCAGCCCCCTCGCGTCCCAGACGTTTGCGACGTTGACGGCTCCAAGCTGGTAATCCGCAGCGACGATCGCGAGGAAGTGATCCGGGAACGTCTGAAGGCATATGACCTGCAGACCCGGCCCGTGGCGGAATACTATGAGCAAAAGGGTCGCCTGGTTGCGGTGAATGGCGACTTGCCGGTGGGCGAAGTCACCGGACAGATTTTTTGGGTGATTGAGCATCGCAATGGCAATTGTTTGTAAATCGACGGCCGAAATCGAGAGGATGCGAACCAGCGGCCGCATCGTTCGCGAAGTGCTCGATCACGTTCGCGCGCTGGTACGTCCCGGAGCCACGACTATGGATCTGGAACGCGCCGCCGAGAAAAAGATCATGGACCTGGGCGCGAAGCCCGCATTCAAGGGTTATTACGATTATCCTTGCGTGCTGTGTACCTCGGTGAACGAAGAGATTGTGCACGGAATTCCGTCGGAGAAACGGGTGCTGAAGGCGGGTGACATCGTTTCCATAGATTGCGGCGTGGTCCTCGATGGATATTACGGCGACGCCGCCATAACGGTGCCCGTGGACGATTCGGTCAGCCCGGAGGTTCGGAAGCTGCTCGAGGTCACAGAAGCTTCTTTGTACAAGGGCATCGAGCAAGCAAGAGTCGGCAATGCAGTCGGCGATGTAGGCGCGGCGGTGCAGGAATTTGTCGAAGCCAACGGCTTCAGCGTGGTGCGCGAGTTCGTGGGACACGGTATCGGAACCAAGCTGCACGAAGAGCCGCAAGTCCCGAACTTCGGCGCTCGCGGACACGGTGCCCGGTTGCGAGAAGGCATGGTGCTCGCGATCGAACCCATGGTGAATTTTGGTAAGCCCGGCGCCCGCGTACTGGATGACAAGTGGACCGCAGTAACCGCCGACGGAAGCTGCAGCGCCCACTTCGAACACTGTGTGGCAGTGACAAAAGAAGGTCCGGTGATTCTAACGCAATGAAGCAGCGACAGCTTATAAGGAGTCGATGAGCAAAGAAGACGCGATTGAGGTGATGGCAACGGTGCTTGAGCCGCTGCCCAATGCCATGTTCAAAGTCGAACTTGAGAACAAGCATCAGGTGCTGGCGCACGTTTCGGGCAAGATGCGCAAGAATTTCATTCGCATTCTCCCAGGCGACAAAGTTGCCGTCGAGCTTTCGCCGTATGATCTGAATCGCGGACGCATCGTTTATCGCTACAAGTAATCTGTAAGGGGTTGTCATCCCGAGCAAAGCGGGGATCTAGGTTCTTCGCGGCTTGGAGAAAACCCAGCTTCGCATTCGCTCCTCGGAATGACAAGGGAAGAAAAAAGCTTATGAAAGTACGAGCCTCAGTCAAGAAAATTTGCGATAAGTGCAAGGTCATTCACCGCAAAGGTGTGGTGCGGGTGATCTGCGAGACCGCTAAACATAAACAACGCCAAGGATAAAGAAAAGGGATAAAGGACAAATATGGCTCGCATTGCAGGCGTCGACCTTCCGCGCACCAAGCATATTAATATCGCGCTGACCTATATCTACGGAATCGGCAACCCGCGCGCCGCCCGTATTCTAGACCAGGCCAAAGTCGAACCCATGAAGAAGGTTCAAGACCTGGGTGAGGACGAGGTGAACCGCATCCGCCAGGTAATCGAGTCCGAAGGACTGGTCGAAGGCGATCTGCGCAAGGAAGTTTCGATGAACATCAAGCGGCTCATCGAAATCGGATCCTATCGCGGATATCGCCATCGCCGGAATTTACCGGTTCGTGGACAGCGCACGCATACTAATGCTCGCACGCGGAAGGGTCCGCGCAAAGGTACGGTAGCGGCAAAGAAGAAGACAGCGACAAAGACTTAAAACGAGCTGTTGGCTTTTAGCTCTCTAGCCGTTAGCTTGAACACGACGGTTTCGGAGCCAAAGGCTAAAAGCCGGGAGCTAAGAACTAAGGACACTATGGCAAAACCAGTAACAGCAGGCGCCCCCGCAGCGGCAGAGAAAAAAGGCAAGAAGAAGACGTTCAAGAAGAAGGAGCGCAAGCACGTTTCCCACGGCATTGCGCACATCCAGGCTTCGTTTAACAACACGATTGTGACCATCGCCGATCAGGCAGGGAACGTGCTCTCGTGGAAGAGTTCCGGCTCCCTGGGCTTTCGTGGGTCGCGTAAGGGAACGCCATTCGCCGCCCAGCAAGCCGCATCGAATGCCGCAGTGATGGCGCGCGATCACGGTGTGCGAAGCGTCGAGGTGCGAGTCAGCGGCCCCGGTTCGGGACGCGAGTCTGCAATTCGCGCGCTGGCGGCTTCAGGTATCGAAGTTCGCAACATCAAAGACGCCACGCCGATCCCGCACAACGGCTGCCGTCCGCCAAAGCGCCGAAGAGTGTAGGAGTCGGCCGTTAGCTTTTGGCCTTTGGCTTTTAGCTAAAGGCTAACGGCCAAAAGCTAACGGCTTATTTTCGTCCGGGACGAAGGGTGAAGCCAAACCTGTAAACCGGTCATCTAAAGGAGGAGCAACTTGGCACGTTACACTGATCCCGTCTGTCGTCTCTGCCGCCGCGAGGGCATGAAGCTGTTCCTCAAAGGCACCAAATGCTTCAGCGATAAGTGTCCCATCGAGAAGCGCAATTTTGCTCCCGGCCAGCACGGCAAGGACCGCAAGTCAAAGATAGTCGGCTACGGCCTGCAACTGCGCGAGAAGCAGAAGACGAAGCGTATTTATTTCGCCCAGGAAGGCCAGTTCCGGAATTACTTCGAGAAGGCCGCCCGGACCAAGGGCGTTACCGGCGAACTGCTCCTGCAACAGCTTGAACGCCGCCTCGACAACGTAGTCTACCGCTTGGGTTTCGGCGTGTCCCGCCGCCAGGCGCGCCAATTGGTGCGTCACGGCCACGTTCAGATAGATGGCCGCAAGGTTAACATTCCTTCCTACCAGGTGAGTGTTGGCGAAGAGATCGCCATCCGTGAAGGCAGCCTGAAGTTAGCGATTCTGGAGCCCGCGAAGGAGTTCGCCAGCCAGCAGAATGCGCCAGCCTGGCTGGAGATCGATCGCGACCACTATAAGGGAAGGGTTTTATCATTGCCCAAGCGCGAAGACATCCACCTGCCAGTGAACGAGCAGTTGATTGTAGAACTGTATAGCAAGTAGTCGCGAGTCGTTGGTCGATAGTCGTTCGTCAAGACCAACCACTAAAGACTAACGACCAACGACAGATTTCAAGATTTCTGGTCCACATTTCGAGCCAGATCAGCCTGTCCCGACGCCCGACCTGAACCAACACGGACCAGTTCAGGGAGTCGGGACTGAGCCAAACGGCCGAAGGAGAATAACAAATGTTGTGGAAAGGTTTTCAAAAACCGAAACGTCTAGCGGTCGATACTCAGACCCTCACCGATAAGTACGGCATCTTCTGGGCCCAGCCGTTCGAACGTGGCTTCGGCACCACCATTGGCAACGCCCTCCGGCGTGTGCTGCTGTCTTCGATCGAGGGAGCCGCAGTCACTGCAGTGAAGATCGAAGGCGTACTGCACGAATTCCAGTCGATCCCCGGCGTGGTTGAAGACGCCACCGACATCATCCTGAACCTGAAGCAGATTCCCTTCAAGCTTAGCGGCGACGCGCCCAAAGCCATCTACCTGCGTGCCGATCAACCCGGCGTAGTCACCTCCGGCATGATCGAAGCCGACGCCGACGTTGAGGTTCTGGATAAAGACGTGTACGTGGCAACGGTCAGTGAGGGCGGCAAGCTTGACATGGAAATGCGCCTCAAGCGCGGCCGCGGCTACACCTCCGCCGACAAGAATTTCGACGAGGATCTCGGCATCGGATTCATTCCCATCGACTCCGTCCACTCCCCGGTGCGCAAGTGCAACTACACAGTTGAAGCCGCGCGTCTCGGGCAGATCACCGACTACGACAAGCTCACTCTCGAAGTTTGGACCAACGGCTCCATCACCCCGGCCGATTCCATCGGCTTGGCGGCGAAGCTGCTGAAGGACCACATGAACATCTTCATCAACTTTGAGGAAGACATCGAGACTTCGACGTCGTCCGAAGAACGCAAACCCGAGATCAAGAACGAAAACCTCAACCGTTCGGTCGAGGAGCTCGAGCTCTCGGTGCGTAGCTATAACTGCTTGAAGAACGCGAACATTCAGTCGATTGGCGAACTGGTCCAAAAGACCGAAGCCGAGATGCTGAAGACGAAAAACTTCGGCCGTAAGTCACTGAATGAGATCAAGGAAATTCTTGGCACGATGGGATTAAGTCTGGGAATGAAGATCGACGAACAAGGCAACGCAGTACCCGGCCCAACGTCAAACCAGATACTACCCGCGTCAGCCTACGGCAACGATAACGATCTGTGATGTTTGTATGGGGACGGGTGACCGTCCCCATAATTTGGTCATTCCGAGCGTAGCGAGGAATCTGCATTTTCCTCGCCGCCGGAACAAAGGATTCAACCATGCGCCACAAAGTAGCAGGATGGAAACTGGGACGTAACACCGCGCACCGCCGCTCCTTGCTGCGGAATCTGGTCACTTCACTCATCCTCGAAGAACGAGTCGAGACCACCGTCCCCAAAGCCAAAGCCATGCGCCCACAGGTCGAAAAGATGATCACGCTGGGCAAGCGCGGAGACCTCGCCGCGCGCCGTCAGGCGCTCGCGTATCTCATGACTAGCGCCGCCGTCGACAAACTATTCGACACCATCGGCCCCCGCTTCGGCGATCGCAACGGTGGTTATCTCCGCATCATTCGCACCGGATGGCGCAAAGGTGACGGCGCCGACAACGCCTTCGTCGAACTCCTCGGAAGCGAGAAGATCCTCGATGAGAAGCGCCAAAAACGCGGCGAAGCCCGCGCCAAGCGCGCCGCCGAGACCAAGAAGGCCATGGAAGAAGCCGAGGCCCAGCAGGGAGTCGAACACCCCGCTCCTGGCGCCGAAGGCGAAGACAAAATCCAGGGGTAGGTGCCGCTGGTCTCAATGTCCGGCCTGAGATCTTTCGGAAAGAAAATCGTCCCGGCACCGTTTCGCGGCAGACAGCAACTCTGCAAACTCGGGAGTGGCTCGCAGTTTCGCCCACAGCGAATCGTTCTGCAATCCGGTGCAGGCGCAAAAGTGTCCGGCTATTGCACTCCTGATCAATTGCACGGCTACGTCTTTCTGCCCACAGAAGAGAACATCGCCAGCAACAATGTAACGGGGCTCGGGGTCAGGATCGGCAAGCCTGGTGGCCACCACATCCCGGGCGAGGTGCGCCATATCAGGAGACGACGGGTTTTCGATGCAAACCTTCATCATCCGAGTGCCGAATTGACTCATGTCTGTGAGTTTGTCGGCCATCTCCTTTGCCTGTGCTAACTTTCCCTCGCGCATGTATTCCCGCATCATGTTGTTCGATACCTACAGCCAGGACTACAATCGCAACCCCGGCAAGTAATTCGGCGATCTTCGCATAGGAAGATGCGGCATCGTACGAACCGTCCGTCGGAGCCGCAGTCGCCATGTCTACGGACGCAGAGGACGATGACGATGAAGGAAGCACCACGCTGGACGATCCCGACGACGGCCTGGGCGTAACCTGAGTCTCGCTCTCAGCCACGGCCGCCACCGACCCCGAACTACCTGGAGTCCCGGGCCGCGACTCAGTTTCCCGCTTCAACCGCTTGAGGTCAGCCCCCATATCCGCGGCGTGCTGGTATCGCAGCTCACGGTCTTTTTCCAGAGCCTTGCAGATGATGTCTTCCAGCTTGGGCGGAAGATCAGGATTCAGCCGCAACGCCGATACCGGATCGCGATCCAGAATCTCGTGCGAAATCACTCCCGAGCTTTCCCCGCGAAAACCACGGCTAGAATCCTGGGGCGTCTAACCGTACGCGGCCCTACCCACGAGGCCTCGCGTAGAGCAGGTACGCGCCTGGCAAGTTGCGGTGTCACGTTTAGTGTCTCTGGGTCCGTCTATTCCGGGAGAGTGTATAGAATTGAAAAGCCAACGAAATCGTCAATCGATAATGCACTCTGTAAGGTTAAGACGCGCTCATGGGTTGGTGTCGGAGTACCCGCGACGTTTGACCTCACGACTGCGTCCTCTTGGTCTATATCGACACGCCATTTCAGGCCGGACTCCCGCACGGGTTCGGCCTTTTTTCTAGTATTGATGGTGGCGAGGTCGATGATGCCTAAGGCAAAGCGCGCAAAGACTTCGGCCCGGACAAGTACCTCCGCGCAAGGGAGCGGGGCACCCCAAAAATTCTAAGTCTGGGGCACCCGGCGGTGTTTCATAGAAGTGCAAAACCTTTCATCTTGACCTCTACCATCACGCGACCCATAATTAGCTGCCTCAAGTTCTAGGTACTGGCATGCGCTGGTGACAAATCTGATGTGAGTTCTGTCGAGTGTTGCCGGCCGGCAATGTCTTGCGCGGGGGGGCACCGAACATGAGCGCCATTCCCCGGCGTGAGAAATCCGCTTGCGCTTGGTCCTGTCCTACTTTTCTGGGGACAGGAAGAAATCACAACCAATTACCAGGAGGAGAAACCCGTGAAAAGATCCATTGTTGGTCTATTGATTGTTCTAACTTTCGTCGCCGTGGGCATCGCGGCGGCACCGCCGTTAACCTTCACCTTCTCAGATGTTCACGCTAACAAGACGGCGCAAGAGACGGATGCGTATGCAGTAAACAACAAAGGTGCAATCGCTGGCGATTACGTTGACAGCGCGAGTATCCAACACCCCATGATCCTTGCTGGTAAGAAGCTAACCACGGCCGACCGCGCAGATTGCAACCCCACCCCCGGCGTCTCGCCCGCCTTTTATGGCATCAATTCCGCCGGTGTGGCTGCGGGCTGGTGTACGAACACAAGCGGCGTTCAGATAGGGTTTACGTACAGCAAGGGAAAGTTCACCGACATCAAAATCCCGGGCGCGGGAAACACGAACGCGAACGGGATTAACGACAAAGGCGCAGTTGTCGGCACCTACACCGATTCGACCGGCGCACAGCATGGATTCCTGCTGGTCGGCAAGAAGCTCACGACGTTGGACCCGCCAGGCGTCACCAGTTTGGCTACAGCCTATGGGATCAACAACAAGGGTGTGATTACCGTGTACGGCTTTAGCTCCGCCGGCGGTTATCTGTCATTTACTACCGCCAACAATGGCAAGACCTACAAGGCGTTCCACGGGCCCGGGGAGGGAACCACTGGGACGGTCATCCACGACAATAACAATAAGGGAGACATCGTAGCCACCGTTTTCGACACCGCTGGCAATCGTCACGGGGTGTTGTTTCACAACAAGAAGTATTTCTTGTACGACGATCCCAATGGAGTAGGCAGCACGCGAGGTGACGGTTTGAATGACTCGCTCGTCATGGTTGGCCGTTATGGGTCCGGAGTCTTCGGAGGCGTTGGTTTTCGAGCAACCACCAAACCCTGATCCTCTGCAGTTGCATTCGTGAAAGAAGGTAGCCTCCGCTCCCGGCTGCCTGAAGCCCGCTTGATGAGCTTGAGGCAGCCGGATTGGCTGGGGCTGACATACGGTTCCATAGCCCAAAGCAGGGCACGGGGTAACCGAACGAATCGAAGGGTGAACGAGGCAGCCGGGAGCGCATAAGTCTTGGAGTTAGAATGAGTTAATAAAGGCGGTTTTCCTGAGCGTAACAACCTGTGCCGGATAACTGGCGAAACATCCCGATAACACTTATCGACGAGTCCAACGCAGTACAACTTCACACCCAATCATCACGGAGCAACTCCACGAAACTCGAATGGGTTTGAGCTCGGACCATCGGCTGAAATGGAAAAGTCACTCTCAATCAGCGTAAACGTGTTTTCGCCACTTACCGAAATCCTGACACTATAATCAAGACGCGATGGCATCCCAGTTGAGAGGTAAATTGGCCGCCTATGGTTTGACCGTCTCCACAAACGCTTCAAGCCCCAGACAGTGGTTCTGGATCGTTGGACTCCACCTGCTTGCGTGGAGTTCGGGCGTGGGTGACGGCGGGCTATGACACTATCTCGCAAAATCCCTCCTCGTTTGAGCCGCAAATCTCCGCCCACGCCGCGACCGATCCCGGTGACTGGGACGGATGCGCTTGCGGTAGAAGGGTGGTCCAGCTTTCACTCGTATTTGCTCCTCGCCGCTCTGACGCTCCTGTGCTTACTTCCTTTTTCAGGAAAGGCTTTTGACGCAGACGACACGCTGTTCGTCCGGGCGGCGCAACAGATCATCAAACATCCTCTCGATCCTTATGGTTTCCGGGTTGTTTGGTATACCACCGAGATGCCCATGTGGGAAGTGACCAAGAACCCTCCCCTGGCTTGCTATTACAGCGCATTGATTGGCAGCGTTGCGGGTTGGTCTGAGTGGGCTTTGCATCTGGCATTCTTGCTGCCCGCGCTCATCGTCATACTCGGAACTTATCATCTGGCGCAGCGGTTCACCCGCGCTCCTCTGGTGGCTGCTGCGGCCGCACTTCTGACGCCGGGTTTCCTGGTCTCCAGTACCAACCTCATGTCGGACACCACGATGCTGGCGATCTGGATCCTGGCGATCATCTTTTGGCTGAAGGGCTTCGAGCCGGTGAACCCGCTCTTGCTATCGGCATCCGGACTGCTCATCGGGGCTTGTGCGCTGACAAAATACTTCGGAGTAGCTTTAATCCCGCTACTGCTTGCCTATTCCGTTGCTCGGCAGCGCCGGTGGGGAAATTCGGTTTGGTACTTATTCATTCCAGTCCTCATGCTAGCCGGATATCAGTATTGGACATATAAACTTTATGGGAGAGGGCTGCTGTCGGATGCGGCCCAGTACGCCCATGTCCGGGCAGCTCACGAGGCTTCACGGTTGGCAAATACGATGATTGGACTCGCCTTCACGGGAGGATGTGCCCTTACGGGATTGGCCTTTGTCCCGGTCGTTTGGGCCCGAAAGTGGATACTCACGGGCGTTATTGTCGCAGCGTTGGCAGGTCTCTGCAATGCTCTTGGCTGGGTTCAGCTGCCAGCGGACAATACTGCCCGCGAGCTCTGGACCAGGCTCAGCATCCAGTTGGGATTTTACATTCTGGGTGGAATTTCTATTCTCGCGCTAGCGGTTCTGGACTGGTGGAAACAGAAAGATGCCGAATCCCTGTTGCTGGCACTATGGGTGCTCGGCACCTTTGTTTTTGTGGTTTTCCTGAACTGGACCATCAATGCCCGCTCAGTCCTGCCGCTGATTCCAGCGGTAGGCATCCTGCTGGCTCGGCGCATCGATCGGCAGGTTTCGTCAAGAGCGTGGTTCCGGGTGAAGTTGGCGGCGCCTTTGATTGTTTCGGGTGTGATGTCTGTCTGGATTGTGTCCGCGGATGCCGAGACGGCGAACTCAGCTCGACTCGCGGCCGCATCAATTCCCAAGGAGATTCAGAGCCGGCCCGGCCGAGTCATATTCCAGGGGCACTGGGGCTTTCAATATTACATGGAATCGCTGGGGTTCACTCCGCTCGACGTGGCAACCTATGTACCGCGGGCTGAAGACCTCATGGTCATTCCCATGAACAACGCTAACACGCTGGAAATTTCTCCCACATACATAATCTCGCGCCAGATGATAGAGTTCGAGATGCATCGAGAAGTCGACCCCCTGCGCAGAGAACTCGGCGCAGGTTTCTACTCTTCCACGTGGGGGCCGCTGCCCTTTGCTTTTGGTTATGTGCCTCCGGAGCGCTACCTCCTGCTTCGATTGGCACCGCCAGCACCCTAGGGCCGGCGTCTGGACCGTAGCCAAGGCCGGAAAGGCTTCCCACATTCAGGGCCATTCGGCTTAACCGGTGTCAGATCGCTACGCCCCGCACTTGACACCGACGCTGCCAGGGCGATGTTTAATCGTCGTCTCGAAGGATGCCGTTCCCAGACCGCCGGGGGGGATGCCTCACGAAATACGAGGCGTCGTGCGGAGCTGCAATTGGACGAAACACCAGCGGTTTCTGATTGAAGTTGAAGCAGTCCGATAGATCGTCGGCCCGCGAGTCGGCAAAGCCGAGAGACGGCAGTCCGAAAACTCCCTCTGTGAATTTCAGGATGCTGCCAAAGTCGTGCGTGACGTGCGAGATATACCCGGCCTTAGCGTAGGGCGAGATCACCAGCAGCGGCACCCGCAGCCCGTATTCATAAGAGTCGTAGATTTTGGGCGCGACATGGTCGTACCAACCGCCCCAATCGTCCCAGGTAATAAAGATGACCGTACTGTTCCAATACTGGCTCTGGCCGATTGTGTTCACAATTGACGCCACCCACGCCGGCCCCGTCCCGTCGTTCTCGCCGGGATGGTCGGAGCGCGGGTAGTCTGGTGTAACCCAGCTGACCTGCGCCAACTGCCCCTGGCCGACGTCAACCATTATCTGGTCAGGGTTCAGTATTACGTTCTTTTTCCAGTCTGGCCCGAAACGCAGATGCTTGATCGCGTTCGGAGCATTCCACATGCTGCAGCAGTTGAATGCATAGTACCGCCAACTCGTGCCCGCGGCGTCCAGTTCATCGGGCAGGGTCTCGTGCTCGAAGCACGGATACATAGTGAAGTTTTCTTGCCCCTCGCGGTTGATCATGTAAACCGAGGCTCTTTTTTGCGCCGCGCAGCCGTTCCCTCCGATTGGGACTTCAGCCGCGAACAGATTGCTGGTTTCGGTTGGCGCCGACGTGCCTGAGATGATGAAAAGGTGCGACGAGAAGCTCGGCCCCTGGTTGGTCTGAAACATATGATCCGCGAAAACATAGGTTTCGGCCATCTGGAAATACGGTGCGACGTCCTTCCCATAGACGTACTTGAACTGTGGATTGGGCGGACAATGCCCCAGGCTCTTACAGTCAATCGAAATCAGGTCGGCCCCATCCATCTTGCCCCTGTCGTACTCGCTCTCAAAGTCCGCGTGCATATGCCGCAGGTCATAGTGGTTGTTCAGGTGAACGGGCATGAGCTTGATGAATCGCCCCTTCGAGTTGTAGCCGCCAGACGCTATGTCGGCCCCGCGCTGAATCAGCACCGGGTCATGAAACAGGTTATCCGTGGTTCGGTTCTCCTGCATGATGATCACAATGTGCTGTATGGCAGTTTGGCCCAGGGCCAGTTGCCCCATTAAGCATAGCGCAGCCAGGTAGCGATGTTTCAGTGGTTGTGCCCTCGTTGAATTTGACAACAATCCTGAGCCGCGCACTCCAGTCAGGAGCTCCAGGGCACCGATTGTACACTAACTGGCCCCAGTTGACCCCGAAGATGAGAACCTAAAATGTGAACTCAGTTGAGGGGGCCACCCCGCCGGGCGCAAGGCTCTCAGTCGCGCGAATTCCGCCGCCGGCCTCCCGTGGCAATCTCGAACACCGCGCCACCCACTCTTGGATGGTTGCAGACGAACAGTCGGGCATCTTCCCGATCTCTAGTCGTGTCGAACCTTGGAACATTTGCGTGAGGATCCGCCTCCAGCGGCGGCTGGGTTGTTTCCATTCGTACATGTCCTTGTGCGGGTCACCGCGGTAATCTGGCGTTAATTCCTTATCCCATTACACTTGCCATAGCATGGGGTTTTCTCGCGTACAAATCGGGATCGCGGTGGGCGCGGGCGTGCTCGTCTTGTTGATCTTTTTTAGCTACCTTTGGTGGCTGAACGGACAGGGGCCGGTTCTGTCCCGCTCGGATGACCGCGATCCGCTTTCTGGCACTCCAACTTCCATCTCGCTGAATCCCTTGCGCGACCACTCCACCGAACGCATAGCCGCCAAATACCTCGACGCTATGCGCGACGGTCACTGCGACGAGCAACTCGCCGCATGGGAGAAAGATTATCGCAAGAAGTACGCGGCTTTCATTTGCGCCTCCGAGGCGCAACACCCGCTGGTTTCCTGGAACGTGGTCGACTGGGAAGATGCGCCGCCGCTCCGGATCCTGCACTACCGCGGCAAGCGCCGCAACGCTCCCGGCCAGCCCGGAACCTATAAGGAACTGTTGTCGGTCACGCTCGAAAACAAAGAGGGCGAGTGGGTAGTCACGAAATACGACGCCATGTATTGAGTTAGTCCGAGGCTTCAGCGCTCAGTCGCCCACGGCAACCATACGACGCGGTTTCCAACTCAGATAAAGAAATATCAGAAGTTGCGCAGTCAACGCCGCGCAACTGTCCAGGATGACATCTCTGATTGCGCCGGTTCGCGACGGGATGAAAGTCTGATGCCATTCATCCAGACTAGCGACCATCGCAGACATAAAAAAAGCAATCGCTCCCCAACGCAGAGCCCATCGCGGAGCCCACGGCAAGCGCAGCGTCGCGCGCCAGGCGCGAAAAAGGAAAAAACTCAGAGTAAAATAACCTATGAAATGGCCGAGCTTCCGGATGTAGTGATGCCACACTTCGAAGCGCACCAGGTCCAGCCCGATAAGGAAGTGAAGTAAAGGATAGAGAATTCGGCTGGTGTGTTGCGCGGAAAGCCAGTCGGTGGATTCGATCGCGATCAGCATCATCCACAACAGCGCAGCAATCCAGGTCTTAAGTAACTGCTTCCGATCCGGAGTCAAAAGCGAGCATCCCCCGCGCGCACGCGTCCTTTCACCATGCGAACCTACTCAACCGCATAGTTCGGCGCCTCCCTGGTAATCAGAACGTCGTGGACGTGGCTTTCGCGGAGGCCGGCGCCGCTGATGCGGACGAAGCGGGTTTTCTGCAGCAACTCTGGAATGCTTGCACACCCGCAATAGCCCATCCCCGACTTTAGGCCGCCCGCCATCTGATAAATAATCATGGAAACGGAACCGCGGTAGGGAACGCGGCCTTCGATGCCTTCGGGAACCAGTTTTCCCATGCGGTTTGATTCTTCGCCTACGCCAGTCGAGGAGTCGCCGTCGGTGTTTTGGAAATAGCGTTCGCTGGAGCCCTGGGCCATCGCGCCTAGCGAGCCCATTCCTCGATAAGATTTGAAAGTCCGGCCTTGATAGAGAATCAGTTCGCCGGGGCTTTCGTCGGTTCCGGCGAAGAGGGATCCGATCATTACTGCGGCCGCGCCTGCGGCCAGGGCTTTGGTGATGTCCCCGGAATATTTTATGCCGCCGTCGGCGATGATTGGGATGTTGGCGTCTTTGGTGGCGCGATAGGCTTCGGCGATGGCGGTGATCTGGGGCACGCCGGCTCCGGTGACCACGCGCGTGGTGCAGATGGATCCGGGGCCGATGCCTACCTTGATCGCGTCCGCGCCGGCTCGGGCCAGTTCGCAGGCGCCGTCGAAGGTTGCGACGTTTCCTACGATCAGATCAACTTCCGGGAGCTTGGATTTCACTGCCTTGATAGCTTCGAGCACGCGCGTGGAGTGGCCGTGCGCGCTGTCGATGGCGAGCAAATCTATTTTGTACTTTGCCAGTTCCTGAGCGCGTTCCAGGAAGTCTCCGGTGGCCCCGATAGCGGCGGCGGCACGCAGCCTGCCCTGCGAGTCCTTGGCGGCGTTGGGGTATTTTAGTTTTTTCTGGATGTCTTTTACCGTGATCAAGCCCTTCAGATTGTATTTGTCGTCGACCACCAGAAGTTTTTCCACGCGATGCTTGTGAAGGATCTGTTCCGCGTCTTCGAGCGTGGTGCCGACAGGCACGGTGATGAGATTCTCCTTGGTCATCACTTTGCTGATGGGAATGTCGAAGCGGGTCTCGAAGCGCAGGTCGCGGTTGGTGAGAATGCCGACCAGCTTTCCGTTCTTGGTGATGGGGACACCAGAAATCTTGAACTGGCGCATGACATCGAGCGCCTCGGAAACTTTCGCGTCGGGCGACATCGTCACCGGATCGACGATCATGCCACTCTCCGAACGCTTCACTTTGTCCACTTCGTTGGCTTGCTGCTCGATAGACAGGTTGCGATGAATGATCCCGATCCCACCCTGCTGGGCCACGGCGATGGCCATGTGCGATTCTGTGACCGTGTCCATGGCCGCGCTGATGATCGGAATATTCAGCCGAATATTGCGAGTGAGATGCGTCTGCGTATTGGTCTGGGTCGGAATTACGTCGGAGCGGGCAGGCAGCAGCAACACGTCGTCGAAAGTAAGCGCCTCAGGAACGGGAAAATGAATCATATTGTGTCTCAGGGAACCGGTAAGTTCTATTCTAGAGACGGGGAGCGGTTGAGGCAAATTGCCGGAAGGTTAATACGGTCTTGATAAACCGGGGCAGACGGGGCGCTCTCGTCGGAAAACGTCCCGTCCTGTCCCCCGAGTTTTCCCAACAAAGCACCAGCAACGGCAACGGCGGCGGACAGGAATGTCCGCTCCACACGGGCTAGGGCTGGCAGGGGGTCTTTCTGACCCGGCTCATCGGGTTCCATGCCCTTGTCTCCCGGGTTCCTGGAGACAGGACGGGAGATTTTGTTCGCGGACGGCTGAAATGGCCTAGCTTTCTCGCAAAGAGTGCGAAAGGCTGGGCCAATTGTCCCTTTAACTTCAACAATCCGAGACTACTGCAACTGTGGCCACGCCGCGCTGGAGCAGACCGTATTCACAACCACCGGAGAGCCACCAGCACCCTGCGAGGGGTTGAAGTGGATGACGCCATCTTCGTTCGAGCAGAAGGAGCGCACGCCACTCTGGTTGAACGCAGCCGGCGCGCCGCCCACGGTGTACTGCAAGAACGGGGCAGCAGCCGAGGCGCTGGTGATAGCAAAGTAGAAGCCGCTCTTGTTAAGCGCTATGGTGGTGGCGCGCGAGAGGTTCCAGTCGATCAGGCAAGCTGCGGTGACCACCGGGCCGCCGACCGGACAACCGGTGATGGCCGGCGGTCCAAGGGCAGACATGCCCGTCGCGCCCGTGGAATAGCCCTGTGTGGGGTATGTGGAATAGAAGCTAACCTGGCCCGTGTTGGTGGTACGAATCGAGCTGGCAGCGGACGATTCGTTAGCCGAAATACGCGCGCGCAACAGGTTCGGAATGGCGATAGCAGCGATAATAAGAATAATGGCTACCACGATCAGCAACTCAATCAGTGAAAAACCTTTTTGTTTCTGCATGTAGTCTCCTTGTTTCCGTATCTCCGCTGACCTCGAACCATACTTACGTCTAGACGAATACCAAGGCGCCAACGCACGCCGCGCCCACGAGGCTACCAACGAAGGATGACGGTGTTCATCAGGGCGACTTCGCAGTGCCCGCCGCAGACCGCTTGTGTTTGTCAGTACTTTAGAGGGTTCGGAAGCCCAAATCGGCTGGGCGAAATCGCTGGTTCCTAATGCTTTAAAATCCAGAGCCGAAGGGGTGCCTGTCAAGCGCAGAGTGGTCACGCGCCCATGAGTTGCCGGATGTAGTCCTAATCCGGCAGGGATTAGGAATATCCCAAAGGTGCCGACCATCCCCGGAATGTCCCCGCCGGAACCTAAGCGCTCGCTCACATTACAACGATAGAGCGTCGTCTGGAAAATGCCCAGCGTTTTAGTGGTGAGGCGCAGTTACGAAAGTTTCGCATCAATCCAACTCACTGCGCCTTGGACGGGCCGCGCCACGTTTACTCGCTTAGAACTGTCCTGCCGTAACTTGGCACTCGATGTCGGGCGGAATATCTTTAGCAAGACTTTGCCGGTTCCCTCCACCCGGAAAGAATCCACTTGAGGGTAGACAATGCGTTCGTTAAGAATCCTGTCTTTGGCTATATTGCTCAGCAGTTTGTTGGTGTTCGCGCAGGAGCCCGCGACGACGGCTCCGCAGACAGCAGCGGCCAACCCGGCCAAGGCGACGGTTTACGTTTATCGCTACAAGCAGTTTGTGGGCAGCGCGCTGACGCCTTCGGTCTTTTGTGACGAGGCACAGCTTGCCCGAATGGAGAACGGCCGCTACTTCGCGGCGAAAGTTGATCCCGGAAAGCACACCTTCCGCTCTAACGACCCGCAGTCCGGCATGGAATTGGACGTGAAGGCGGGACAGGAATACTTCGTCCGGGTGGAGATAGCGACGGGCTTGATGAAGGGACACGGCCGCCTGATTCTCATGTCCCCGGAGCAGGGAAGCTATGAGCTGAAATCGAAGAAACTGAAGCCGCTCGATGAGGCTAAGGTGGTCGATCGAAACCAGGTCTCTCTCAAAGAGGCGAGCTTCGAAATGACCAGCGGTACAGAGGAACCGAAGAAATAGTCTTTGCAAAGAAAGTCTTCAGGAAGTTTGATGCCTCATTTTTCGCCATGAAAAGTGGGGCTTTTTCATTTGGCGTCTCCCGGAGTTGCTGCGATGACGCTTCCTCTTTCTCGCTCATCCCAACATCTGCACCATTCACGAAATTGGCGAGACCGACGGCGAGTTCTACATCGTGATGGAACTGGTCGAGGGCAAGTCTCTGCATGCCATGAGCGTAGATGCACGATTGCCGCCAGAGTCGGTCGGTCGCCTGCTTCAAGTTGGCTGGCGAACGTGGTGGATGCTTTCACCGGTCTTCAACGCATAGACCATGTACAGCACGATCGCCACGTTGATGAGGAAAATAGAAATATGGAAGAGACTTTGCCGGTGAATGAGTTTGTAGATTTCAAAAGGCAGGTACATTGCGCCGGAGATCAGGGCAATCCACTCCGCCCAGGCTCGCGCATACCAGAGTCCGTAAGCCTCGAGGAACCGCAGAACCGAATACGAGAGCCCGGCTGCGGCGACGGTCCATATTTTGGCGTTGGTGAGCGAGTCCGCCCAGTCGAGGAATACTTGCGCAAAGTGGTGGTCCGGGCTGATGTGCAGGAGTCGGAGCAAACCGTCGGCGATATCCCATGGATCTTCGCGTTGCATCAGCAAAAGAACGCCGCACGCGGCCAGTAAAACGATCATTCCTTTCGTCATCTCCAGCGTGGCCACCGCCCGCAGGACCTGGAGGGTGGCCCCCGGATTTGGCTCCGCCGATGTGACTTTCGTATGCACGATAGAACTCATTACAGCATTATCTCCCTGGCTGCAAACTTAATTGTTGCGCGGGGGTAAAAATCCTGTCCCGAATCAGCAACGTACTCACCAGCGAAGTGAGGCCGGAGGCGGCAAAAATCATAGCTAAGACTACGAATTGGTAGATGGCAGCATACACTGGCCGGGCTCCCGAGAGCAGCATCCCCGCCATCAAGCCGGGAATCCAGACGATGCCCAGCGAACGGATTGAGTCGATGGCGGGAATCAGACTGGCCTCGATCGAGGCTTGTACGTAGGGCGAGACGCTGTTCCTGGCCTCTGCTCCCAGAGCCAGCGCGGTTTCAATTTCGCCCACGTGGGCGACAACATCGGCGCGGAAACGGTTGAGCGCCAAGCCGTTCGTATTCATGGCATTCGTGATCAACATGCTTCCGACCGGGACCAGCGAAGTGATTGCAGTGTCGATCACGCCGAGCCAGGTCATCAATGCAATTACCGAACCGGAGCCGAACGCAATCGACCACGCGGATACGCGAAACGCCTCGGGCAGGTCTTTGGCGCGGCGCGCGGAGGTTGCGCCGGCCGCGATCATCATCCCGGCCAGGAGAAATACGCTGGTCCAGCGCGGGGCCCGCAGTAATAATAGAAGAATCGATCCGACGGCGGTGATTTGGATGATGCCCCGGACCATCGCGATCAGAGTTTCGCTCTCTAAATGAATGCCCCGTCTGCGAGCGATCAGGACCACAACCATGGCAGTCAGGGCTGCGACGAACGCTTGTGCCAGTGCAAGATAGAGTTGATTGCTAAAGAATAACTTAAGCATGCAGTACCTCCCTGACCGGGCCATCTCTCACTACTCGTCCGGCTTCCAGCACCAGTGCTCGCTCAGCCAGCCGCGTGGCCTGAGCGGTGTCATGAGTGACGAGTATGCAGGTCGCTCTTTGGTCACGCACAATCCTCTGGATCGACGACTCCACCTCCAGCTTAGATGTGTCATCGAGCGCGGACGTGGGTTCATCAAGAAGCAGAACTAAGGGCGAATTCGCCAGCGTGCGGGCGAGCGAAACGCGCTGGGCTTCGCCTCCAGAGAGATTGGCGACGTTGCGGCTGGCGTAACCCTTCAGGCCGACCAGGCCGAGAAGTTGCTCGATGGCATCTGGCGATAAGGACTCTCCGCGCTGCTGCGGACCGAACTCCAGGTTCTGTTCCACGGTGCCCGGAAAAAGAAAAGGACGCTGGTTTACCAAGCCCAGCTTGCGCCGCAATTCACGCGGCGGGATTTGCTGATAGTCGATTCCGTCGACGTAAACTGTGCCGCTGGTGGGCTCATCGAGGCGGTTCAGCAGCCGAAGCAGCGAACTCTTCCCGGAGCCGCTCGGCCCGACGATGGCAAGGACTTCGCCAGTTCGGACTTCGAAGTTGACATCTTCGACCAAAACTTTCTCCTTGACCTGGCGGCCCAGGTGCTCGGTTCGCAGGATGGGATCGGAAGTGGAAGACAAAGTCACGGGAATATCAGCGATCTTTTATCCTGCTTTCGTTCTGTGCGCTCGGGGAAGCATCGTGAGAATGCCTATCCACTTTCTCCCAGTACGGGCTGCTTCTGGGTTCTTCGACTCCGTGAGCCGCTTTGCGACTCACTCCGCTCTTTTTCTCATAGCCGAGACATTGCGTGGAAATGTCTCTACAGGAGTCACTGTCCTGGGGCGCGGACTGCGGCGCGCAATTCTGTGACGATTTCGCGGGCGGCCTTGCGCGCTGCCTCTTGCTGTGTGACTTCGAAAGAAATTGCGCCGACCCGGGCGTGTCCACCACCGCCGTAGCGCTCGCAGATCTTGGCCAGGTTCACGACCGGCTCCGACGGGGCCCATGGATTCGATCCCACCGAAACCTTGACGCGGAAGCTGCTCTTGCTCAGACCCACACTGTAAATGGATTCCGGATGCAGATAATACGGAACGAATTTGTTGTAGCCCTCGAGTTCATGATCAGTGACATCGAAGAAAATCGTGCCATCTTTCGATTCGATGCGTTCGCCGAGAATGGCCAAGGATCGTTGATGCCGTTCGAGCAGCGGAGGTAACAGCGACCCAACAAAAGGCTCCTCGATGATTTCGGCTAAAGGCCTGCTCGCGAGAAGTGGAATCAGCCGAGGCACAAAATCGTGGGTCTGATTCGATTCAATCACCATGGTGAGCTTCATGGCTGGGGCTTTCATTTCGACGGCAGTGCGGGCGTCAGGATACATTGCGCCGTCAATGATGTCGGTCCAGTGAATCAGATCGGCGACAGGCTTGGGATCGAATCCGAAGCGCTGCTCGGCGATGGTGGCGATGAAGCTGGTGCAGGATTTGAAGTCAGGGTCGTAGAATTTTTGGTTGCTTTGATCCTGTTCGAAGTGGGCTGCGTCGGCTGGCGAGAGAAATGCGCTTTCGTGATGGTCGAACCACCACGTGATTTTGGGCGAACTGGAATATTTGAAGTCGACGATGGCGTTTTCCCCGCCATCAAAATTCTTCTCGTCAAATAAAGACCCGGCGCGGTGCAGCAGGCCGGAGAAGACGAACTGGACGTCGTTGCGAATCCGTTCGCGATAGAAGCGGGAGAAAAGAGCTGCCGATGACGCACCGTCAAAACATTTGTCGTGATAGAACACGCGAACTCGCAATCGTGTTTCCCCTCCCGCCCAGAATCAGACAGAGTACCCGAAAAGGGGCCCGAATCAAAAGTAAATAGCGAGTTCGGCAGAGCCGGTTCCCACCATCAAGGCGTCAGCTTAAAGACGGTTCCTTTTGCCTGGTAGGTAGTTCCGTAAAGATTCCCTTTTGAGTCTCGGATCACGCCCGAGAAGGGCGTGGCGCCGACTTGGAGATTGTCAAAGTTGAACAGGACAGAAAGCTTCCCGGTCTTGCTCACCTTGAATACGGTGCCGCCAATGCCGTCGGAGCCGCTGACCTGGGTTGTCCCGTACAGGTTACCTTCTGGATCGCTAACCAGGGCGCCGTTCGGATTTAGTCCCTCTGTACCGTCATTATTAAAGCTGTGCAGAACGCTGAACTTGCCGCCCGTATCGATTTTGAAGATGGTTCCGCATCCAAAATCCTGCCCGACGACGCCACATTGTCCTCCGAACTCACCGCCGTAGCCGGCAGCGCCATAGAGATTTCCTGCGCTGTCCATGAACAAACTCCCTGCTGGGCCGGCCCCGTCCGCCTTTCCAGTGAAGCGATGTACGACAGTTTCTTTGCCCGCGGGGTCCAACTTGAACACCACGCCGCAACCCGCCGACAGCACGGTGCAATTTGGATCGCCTCCTGCAAAAGCCGTGCCATAGAAGTTGCCCGCGTTGTCCTTGAGCAGGCTTCCCGAGGGCGCAGCCCCCTCCGGTCCGCCTTTGAAACTGTGCAAGATCGTAAGTTTTCCGTTCTTGGCCAGCTTGTACACGGTCCCGCAGTAGACGTTGCCTTGGGTGGCACAGGAGGAATCTCCGCCACTTATCGTTGTGCCATAGAGATTACCCGCTTGGTCCATAAGCAACCCGCCTTGCGGGTCTTTTGGGTTCTTGTTGAAGAGTCCGCCCTGAAAACTGTACAGGACGGTTTCCTTGCCACTGGGACTCAGTTTGAAGACGACGCCCGAACCGCCGGTGCCTTCCAAAGCCACGCCGTAGAAATTGCCGGAAGCGTCCTGAATCATGGGCTGAGACGGAAATGCGCCGTCGCCGGTGTTGAAGCTAAATAAGACGGTCTCGTTGCCGTTCTTGGCTATCTTAAACACCGTGCCAAAATCGTCGATCCCACCCTGGAAGGTGCTGCCGTAGAGGTTCCCTTTCGCGTCCCGCTGCAAAGATGCAATGGGGTAAGACCCATCCGGCATTCCAGTAAAGGCGTGCAGTAGTGTAATCGTCTGCCCCGATGCGGGTCGAATTGTCGCGACCACGGCGAAAAGAAGTACTGCCAAGCCATACCTGGCGATTCCCATTCCTCGACCGATCGTGGGAACAAAACCCGTGACCTGCAACTTATTCGTCACCACACACCTCCGATTTGGATTCACCCTGACTGCGGGCGGACTGGAATTTACCGACAAAACAGACTTGGCATGTCAACAGGATGTCATGCGTTTGCAAAAAAATTGTCGGAGGATGGAGCTGCGGCCGAACGATTGACCTCGGTCCAGAGAAAGCAAGCCTTGGGCGGGGCCGCCGAAGAGGTGGAGACCCAACGTGCTGTAACGACGCTATCGACAGTCACAACGGTTGGATTGCTTATATCGAATTAGGCGTTGGCTTGTTTTTCAGCCATGTCTCCGATTACCGGGAGCTTCCACATCTGCCCTTGATTGGCCTTAATAAGAAGCATGATCCAAACCACAAGAAGGCCCACGGATAGAACCATCCAGAGCAGGAAAGCCACGAGATGCCCGAGGATCGGGATGAACGCCAGCACGGCGGAGATAATAAATAAGGCGATCCAGGCGACGAAGGCAGCCACGTGCAGGAAGAGATTCTGAAAGGCGTGGAACCGCACGAACCGGTTCTTGTTATAGGGCTCGATTACCAGGAACAGAATCGCCGGAATGATCGTTACATACGCCAGCATGCCTGCAACGTTGTCGGTCATTCCGCCCGCCGTGGCCGCGACGGGTCGAGCTGCCGCTGCCCCCGCGTGGGCCGGACAAACTGTAGAACCATCTGCTGTTTGAGCGCCACAAACTGAGCAAAATGCCATAGCGTCACTCCTTGAAGCATTGGTTTAGACTGCGATCCAGAGAACGGGCGCACCTTAGCAGAAATGGACCGCCAAGGCAAACGAAATCGCAAGGGAAGCCTATGCTCTTTGCGAGCGGGTCCCAGCGCAGGTCTTCGATCTAGTAAGAATTGAACCATCGCTTCTGCCCTGGCTCAAATCTTCAGATTGCTTCATACCGCTTCAGACCGCCTCCATGGACACTTCCCGCAAGCAGGTGCAAGATCGCAAACATGATTTCGGCCATTGCGAATCGAAATCAATCCACTACAGAGGTGATTCAAATGAACCGGTTAATGGGAATGAGGCGATGTCGAGTGCTGGTAATGGTTGCAACCCTGTTCACCGCGATGGTTACGACGCTTCCGCTCCCGGCCTATGGCCAGCAAGAAGTCGATCCGACCTGGTATAACCCGTGGGCCGCACCAACCACGGCAGTGGCTCACTCTCCTCAGTCACAAGCGGCAGCGCACCGACATCAACCGGCGCCCAGGCGGGTGTCAACGTCCCAGGGCGCGCAGAAATCTCGCGTGAAGCACTATCCAACCGAGGCCGTCCTGACCCGCCCTGCAAAGTGAGGTGGCTGGGTTCCATGCGCGCGTAGAGACGCGGCTTGCTTCGTGTCCGCCGGACGGTACTAACTCTCAGATTTCATTCGGTCTTTTGCGTCAGTTTTCGGGGTCCCCCGAGGGTTCATCGGATCCAATCCAGCCGCGCTCATGATGGCGCGTCCCAGCTCTTCGGGGGAGACGTGAAATTCCGCGGTAGCGGTCGCGGAACCAAGATCCTCCTCAGCGGTTGGCGCAACGAGCGATAGCCGCGGCCGACTACGGTCTGCAGGTATTGCGGTTGGCCGGCATCGTCCTCCAATGCGCGGCGGATTTTGCGGATGGCGGTGTTGATCCCCTGTTCGACGTCGACGAACACGTCTTTGCTGCTCCACAGTTCGGTCGAGATCTGCTCGCGCGTCACCAGTTGCCCCCGCTTTTCGACCAGGAACATGAGCAATTGGAGAGGAAGGCCCTCCAGCCGAACTGGAGTACCGCGGCGGCAGAGCTGAAAACGAGCGTAATCCAAGTGGAAGTCGTCGAACCGAACTCTCTTCTCCGGCACAGAAGAACTCCTACGTCACGTGACCGCGCTACTGAACAGGTTTTCTTGCACACAGGATAGTGGCAAGCCACGTCTCTACGTTTCAGGAATTCTGTTCTCCCCGGGTTGCCCTGTCAAGTGGCGCACGGCACTGAATCAAGATTCGTGCAAGCAGCCTTTCTTACGAATTCGTGAGCGCAGGCGAGAACTACTTCAGTCCCTCAACCAGATAAAGATCGGCGAGGGTTCGATGGAAGCCATAGACGTAGCTTTTTCCGTCGGGCGTTATCAGGATTGGTCCGATGGTGGAGACACCGGTGGAGTCGATAGGAACGATCTGCTTCCAAATCGTTTTCTTTCCTGTGGCTAATTCCAAGCGGTAAACTTTGGCGGGCACCTCGCCCGTTGGGAAAACAAAGATGGAGCGGCCGTCCTGATTCCAACTGATCGGTATGTCTCCCCCGACCATACCATTCACAAGTCGGGGATCGCCTCCGGCGGTGGAATAGAAGTATCCTTTTTGATCGGGGCCAATGCCCACTACCGACTCACCGTCGGGCGAAATGGCAAACCAGTTGGCGTCGACTCCTTCCGGGGAAATCGGCTTCGGGGTTCCTCCGGAAACGTCCTGCGTATAGAGCCGCACCCCGCGCCCCTGTTCGTTTCCCGAGAACACGAAACGCTTCCCGTCCGGAAACCAGCGAGCCCACTGGTGATTAATCGAGTCGTTGGTAAGCGGCTGGGCTTCACCCGCTCCAGTGGGTAAGCGGCGGAGTTGCTGAGGCGCGCCGGGAGTCTGAACGATAACCCATTTCTTGTCAGGGGAGAGAGCGGTAGCTCCCCCTTCACCCAGCCGAATTGCCGGGGAGCCATCCGTGTCACGGATGTAAACCTCGTAAGTTAGCTCTTTGGCATTTGCGTACTGAACGCCGCCGCCGACTCCCTCCTCGTCGAAGAGGACGGTTTTGCCGTCGGCGGAAAGGTCGGCGGGATAAGAGTAGTCCAACCAGGAAAGGTCTCTCTCCTTGGCTTCGCCCGCATACAGACCCATGAGCTCGCGGCGGCGGCCGGCGCGCGCCAGGAGCACGCGGCCATCGCGCCAGATGTCGAACACTAACAGCGTACCGGGGATCCGGGTCACCAGTCGCTCTTTGCCATCCACAGTGACGGCGGAGAGATAGTGGTCTACTCCCACTTCGCTGGCAGTAAACCAGACTTCGCCGGTGGGTGACCAGGCGAGACCCTGTGTCCCGTACCAGTCGCGGGTCAGCTTTCTCTTCTTGCCGGACAGATCCACAACGGCCACGGCGCCGTTGTCGTCTCCCTGATTGGGATGATCGATGAAGGCCACAAAGTCGCCCTTAGGGGAAACTCGGGGATAACTGATCCAGCCGCCGCTGGTCTCGTAGAGAACTTTGCCAACAGGAAACTCCAGCCGGTCGCGGCCGCCCACGCTGCGTATTACGGCTAGATTGTTTCCGTCCGGGGACCAATCTGCCCATTCGACATCCTCGAGAACCGGGCGGGGTGCCCCACCCGCGAGGGGCGCTCGGGCGAGTGTTCCCATATTCACCCAGGTTCCGACGGGACGGCTGCCTAGAGAAAGCGCCATCTCGCCCGTCGATGAAACCGCGAGAAGCTCGGCATGGCCCAATCCCAGAGTACGCGATTCGACCGTCCCTTGGCGTGCGGCGAATATTTCGCTGGGGTTACCTTGCCAGGCGGCGCTGTATAAGATTGTCTGCCCGTCGGGCGCGAATCGGGCGGAGCGAATCTGGCCCCGGCGGAAAGTGATCTCGTGATACAGCGGCGCGCTCGCCCCCGAGGATCCCCATAGACCCTTGCCTGCGACCAATCCCACGGCTAGAGCGACAAGGAAACCAAGACCGACCAACACAGGTACAAGACGACTGCGGCGCGCTGAGGTCGGAGCTTCGGTTTCACTGTGTGCTTTTCCCACGCTGGCCGCGGCTGTCGGCACGACGCCGCTGATCCGAGCGTGTGAAGAATCAGTATCTCGCTTCAAGCGCTTCAGATCGGCGCGAAGCTCTGCCGCACTCTGGCAACGCAACTCGCGGTCCTTCTCCAAAGTCTTGTTCAGAATGGTTTCGAGCTGCGGCGGCAACCCTGGGTTCAGTTGGATCGGCGATGTTGGGACTTTATTCAGGATCGCTTCAAAAACGACCGCGGATGTCGTTCCCGAGAACGGCTGCCTGCCAGTTGCCATTTCGTAAAGCACGACGCCGAATGAGAACAAATCCGTACGATGGTCGAGCGTCTCCCCCCGCGCCTGCTCTGGACTCATGTACGCGATCGTTCCCATTGCGGTGCCCGGCGTGGTGAGTTGGTCCACGCTAATGGCGGTGCGCGTTGCTCCCGCCGAGGCGTCGACCACCCGGTTCCCCTGCGGGGTGAGTTTTGCCAGACCGAAGTCAAGGATCTTGGTTTGCCCGCGCGGACTGACAAAAATATTCGCCGGCTTGATGTCGCGATGAACAATTCCACTGGAGTGAGCGGCATCGAGAGCGTCGGCAATCTGGATTCCGAGTTCCAGTAACTGTTCAATCTTCAGCGGACGTCCCTCGATCTTGTGCTTGAGGGTTACGCCGTCCAGATACTCCATGGCGATGAACGCCCGCCCGTCTTGTTCGCCGATGTCATAGATGGTGCAGATATTGGGATGGTTCAAGGCGGAAGCTGCCTGCGCCTCGCGCTGGAAGCGGCTCAGCGACTGCGGGTCTTTCGCCACATCTTCGGGCAGGAACTTCAGCGCGACGAAGCGGTGTAGCCGCGTGTCTTCCGCTTTGTAGACAACGCCCATCCCTCCCCCGCCCAACATCTCTACGATCCGGTAGTGAGAAATGGTCTGGCCTATCATGATCCGAGTGGCGTCGGCCTGTTTGTCCAAGTCGAGCAATCTTAGGTGGGATCGGGGCTTGCGTCAACTCACTAGCGAAGTAGATGTGTTAGCAACTACTTCAAGCCAAACCCACTTCTTCTACGGTGACCGTTGCGCAGTCAAATCCCCCCAAAGGTCACGTCCATCTATCGCGGGCTCCATCGGATGCTCCGACTCAACTCCTCACCGTCAGAACTGGACACGGCGCGTGACAAACGACCTCATGCGCGGTCGCCCAGGGCACATCTGCCGAGGCGGCTTGATTTACGCCGATGGATGATTAAATCCGTTGCGGTCCACAGCACGCCTCACAATCGAATCGGGCCGACTCATCCGGGAACTGTTGGTGTTTCAGCGCGTGCATTCCCCGTAGCGAGTCAGCGCCGTATAGCCGACGGATTACGATGAGCGGACGCGACAGTGCTATGCTCATGGTCTCTGCCGGCCGCATTGAAGGGAATCGATCTTGGTTGTTATAATCGGTGCAGTTCCACAAGCTTCAGATTTTTGACTGCAGCAATTACCGGCAATTCCGCCAAGCTTTGCCGTAGCCTTCGCAAGCGTGCGGCAGTAGAGCGAAGAAATGGCCAGGTAGCTCAGGTGGTAGAGCGCAGCCCTGAAAAGGCTGGCGTCGGCGGTTCAACTCCGTCCCTGGCCACCATCATTCTAAAAGGCTTAGCGGCACAGGCTCGAAATTCTCCACCCACGATCCCACCCACGATTCTCATTGAACTCGCCCCGTGAGCAGGTGGATTTTGTCGCCCATCAGTTGTTCGAGGAACTTCCCTTGCGCATCCCGCATCGATTCCATGTCGGACTGAGCGTACAGATCCATGGTGGTGCCGAAGTCCTCGTGACGCAGGATACCTTGCACTGTTTTGGGGTCGACTCTCAGCTTCACCATCGCCGTTGCCAGTGAATGCCTGAAGTTGTGAAAACCGAAACGACCCTTCCAGTCCGATGCAATCACACCAGCTTTGATAGCGGCTGGTCTCAGGTATTTCTGCACCATGATGGATGCTGACAGGGGCTTTTTGCCCCCGAGCCTCACGCTCGGAAACACGTAGTCGTTCTCTTTGGGATAACGTGTCAACAATTCTCCCGACGCGAAGCGTCGCAAAGGTTCCCAGCCCTGGTCTGAGTGCCAAGAACCAATCGCTCCGGCCCGCAACCCTATGGCTATGCACTGGCTCTCCTCGCCCGCGCAGGCCTCTCCTGCTGTTCTGCAGGCTGCGGTACCCTGCGAATCCGCAGACTGGGAGCCACTGCCGCTGCCTCAGCCGACTTCAGGTACTCCTGAAAGTCGCGGTCCTTGCTGAACACGTAGTCGAGCGCGTGGTTGACTACCTCATCGGCTGGCGCGTGGATGAATGCCGCGTACTGATCCACCTGCGCGGCAACCTTTTCGTCCATTCGGATCGTGGCGGTAATCTGCCGCGATTGCGTGATCTCTAGAAGAGCCATATTCGTTTCCTCCCTGTGGCGATTGATTTGGTTTTGCGGCGGTGCTAGGCGTCGCCGTGGTGCGCGAATTTGTAGTGCTCATCTGCAAGCTTTCGGGTGCTGCGCGCTCCTCCTGATCCTTCCTTGCAGGTGACCCGGTAGCGTGTACCGCAGACATAGGCTGCGGAGTTAAGAAGCACTCGCAAGGCACGCATATTAGCCCCGCCTCTTCCGATCAGTCTTCCGCGGTCTGAGTCGTGAACGTCGATGTCGAAACAGGTAACCTGACGGCCTACAGTGTCATTTGAGATTTGGAACGTTACGCGGACGCATTGCGGAATTCTCACCATGATCTCAACCATCGCCTTGATGGTTTCGGCGATCGTGTCAACTCGGATCATGCGGAAACTCCATTCCCAGACGGGAAGACCTGCTCATAAACAAATCTTTGGGCCCGGCGGTCATAGCCGTTAAGCCGGACTACTTCGCGGACGGCGCGTCGTCCCGGTTGCCGCTCGATATGAATCACGAAATCAACCGCTTCACCGATCTCAGCTTCGATGTCTTCGATAGTCGATTGCTGATGTCCGCGCATGACCAGATTGGCGAAACGGCGCAGCGCTTTGGTCGCCGAGTTGGCGTGGATTGTGGTCAGTGATCCCGAGTGTCCCGTATTGAGGGAATCCAGCAATGTCCGCGCTTCGGTGCCCCGGACTTCACCCAGGATGATTCGGTCGGGACGCCACCGTAAAGCGCTTTTGAGAAGATCCTCGAAGGATACCGGCGATTTGTAGGTGTCCGTTTGGCATTCGACCGCCAAAACGTTGGGCTTCTGGATCGCAAGTTCAGTCGTATCCTCGATGATTACGATTCGTTCGCGGCTCGGAATTGACTCCGCCAGGATGTTTAGCAACGTGGTTTTTCCAGTTCCAGTTCCGCCACTGATGAGAATCGTCTTTCCGCCTTCAATTTGCTGTGCCAAATAGTCGGCCAATTCGCGTGTCAATGTGCCGCGATTGATGAGGTCGTCGGTCGTGAACTTGCGGCTGGAGAACTTTCGGATGACCATTGCTGGAGCCGGTCGAACCACCGGTGGAATCACGGCTGCCAAACGGCTTCCATCGGGAAGCTGGGCGTGGAGAAGAGGATTGTCCTCGTTGAGCTTCTTACCGAGCTTATTGGCGACTACCTCAAGGCCGGTCCGTAGTCCTTCCGAAGCGAACGAAATGCTCTCGGCTTGGTGAAGGATTCCATCCCGCTCGAACCACCAAGTCGAGTCAGGATTCCCCATGATTTCGCTGATGCCATCGTCGAGCAGAAGCCCCTCGATCGGGCGAAGGAACGGAATTATCAAGTCAAAGCTCATGTGTCTCTCGTCGTATCTAAACACTGAGAGGAAGTGCCCTTAAAAGGGCACTTCCTCGGGTGCCGGAACGGCGGATGCGTCATCAGCGGAAGCCTTCTCGGCACGATCCAGTTTTAGGATCGAATCGACCCGGACTTCCCAGACGCGACGCTTGGCGTTTCCGTTCTTCTTGTCGGCGTATTCCCGACTGCGGATCTCGCCTTCGATCTGCAGATGAGAGCCCTTGGTCAAGCTCTTGGCGTACTCCGCCAGCTTTCCCCAGACGATGGCGCGGTGCCATTCGGTATGCGAGACGTATTCGCCGGTCTTCTTATCTTTGTACGAGCTCTTCGTAGCAAGCGAGAGCAGCGTGAATGTCGAGTTGTTGGCGGTGCGAACTTCAGCGTCACTGCCGAGGAAACCGATGAGAGTGATTCTGTTCAGATACATGTCTGTTTCTCCGTTTTGAACTCCCGAATTGACTCGGGGCACACATGGCGAAGCCGCGGGAGTGGGCCCGGCTCCCAAGTGCCGAAGGTCTGCTTTTTCGGAGGGAACCGGAAGAAATTCACTCGGCGTTCTTTGCCGTTTGAGCGAATTTGTTTTGGGAGGAACCGTAACCCAGAGGGCGCGTAGGGAAGCAGAAGACCGAGTGCCGCTGGGCGACGGAAATGCCCCGAACCGGTGCACGAGGAAAGGCGGGAATCGAAACGGCAAGACGGAGATGAAGAGAAGCTGCCAACCAGAGACTCCCCGGTGCTGCAGGCTGTCAATCGCAGACAATCACCGCTGTTCGCCGGCTCAAAAAGAACAAGCGGGCGACTTGCAAATGCACCGATGGGAAACCGCTTCTCCGGAAGCCAGGAGCGCCTTCTGAGCGGGGATCTTTCCTCAGCGCAGAGCAGATAACGGGCGATAGCGATGGAAGGTGTCATGGCGTCGATCTCGGAAGGTCAACAGTTCCCTCAGTCAAAGGCTTGGTCGGATCGAAACTTCACGATCGTCAGTCCGAGTGGGTTCACTTGGATCTCGCCGTTCTGTATGGCATCGCGAAAGACATAGGTGACGCTGGCGGTCCACCTTTCGCGCTTTATTTCGGAATGGTCAGACGGGTTCGTATAGATCTTTAGGAACTCGATGCGCGCTGAATAGGGCGACTGCCGCAGTTCGTCAAGGATGACGTTCTTGACCTCGATATCGACATACGGCATGGTCATGTCGCGCACGAAGGCGTCGATTGTCTTGTTCTTGCGGTAGTCCTCGACAACGGCCCGCTGCACATCGCCGTTTAGGAAGTAGAGGGAGTTCGTGAAATCACGCTGAATGGTGTAGCGATTTCGACCGAAATAGAGTTCGGTCCAGCGCGAGAGGTAGTATTTGTTCTCGGCTTCTTTGGGTCGATACGTGAAGTCGCGATAGTCAACGGCTTCAGCGTGGCCAACATCGTCGATGCGCACAACCAGCGGATGAATGCTTGCCAGGGCCTTTTGGCTGCGGAACACGAGTGCTCCGAGCATCAATGTGATCGCGGCCAAGACCAGAATGGTGATTTTGAGGTAAGTGTTCATCACCAACGGATCGCCGTACTGTTCGAGGTATCGTTCTGCAGCTCTCGTAATCGCGCGGGAGGGCGGATTTTCGACGCAAAAAGTCCCCGCCTGTGCATTGTTCAGCATGGTTTCGAGCCTCCTAATTTGCTAAATAAAGCGGCCCGCCAGAGCGACGAGGCCCATTCCTCCACCGTGGCCACCGGTGTGGCCAGACAATATCGAACTCGTGATCGCAGGAATCTTGAACAGAATGAATATGTTCACGAGGATCAACAGAATCAGAAGCGGAAGCTTGCTGATGAGCGTGGACGCGTCCAAGGGTATCAAACCCGCATAAAACAGCGTGTACAAGTGACCGAGCACGGCGAGAACGGCCGCTGCGACAACTTTGTAGAAGCTGAAGCCTATGAAGGCCCGCAGCCAACCCCAGAATAGGAAGCTGAGCTTGTCGACCAAAAGAAAAGGAATGAAGATCGGTCCCAGAATCGCAGTGACAGCAGCGGCTACCGCACCATAAGCAATGATCGCCGCGATGGTTGCAGAGAAAATCCCGAGAAGGACTTGCACCAGGACCATTACGATTGCGTAGTACTCGTTCATCACCGCTTTCAAAATGCTTGAGCCAATCTGGCTTTGCATGTCTGTAATCGTCTGGTTCATCTGATTGGCTGCGTCCTGGCCAATCATATTGGCCACACTATTGGCCCCGACGCTAATGAAATCCTTGAACGAATAGCCGACACCTGGGATCGCGCTGTCGTAGAACTCGATCAGCGTATAGGCGAAGGACGCCAAGACAACAAAGTGAATGAACCTTGCAAAATTGAATCCTGATCCGCCCTGCGCGGATGACAGCGCTTCTTGCACTCCAAACCACACCATCATGGTCGTGAGCAACGCTACGAACATGCGAAAGCCAAGGGCATCAATAGACGGCCCACTCGTTGTGGTGAGACTAGTGATGCCCTGGTTGATCCAATCGAGCAAGTTCATAGCGTTACCCTCACACTAGTGGCCCTGACTCATAGTGCTGCCGTATCCGGATGTCAGCGGGCTGACCACGGAGTTGTATTGCCGCTGGTACGTAGCTGCATCTTGCAATGCGGCATTGAGCGCGTCCTGTTGTTGCTTCTGCGAAATGATCTGCTGTAACGCAGCAGCCTGTGCAATCTGGTTCGCATCCTGTTGGCTGTGGAGTTGCATCAACACGGCCTGATTGATTCGCTGAAAGGTCGCCATGTAGGTTTGCTGGTTGGGGTCGGTGGAATACGTTTGAGATTCGAGCTTTTGAATGTCGGCTTCTCGTTGTTGCGAGTTCGTCCGCATGTTGCCCAAAGTCTGAAGGTTGGCCTCCACAACGCCGGCGTTTAGGTCGCTCGTGGCTCCCTGTGCGGCGACTAGCTGCTGGCTTTGCGAGTTGAGGCTTCCATACAGTGGATAGCGTGGCCCTTGCCCCAGCGTGACCGCTTCAAATCCTTTTACAGCGTTGATGCCGCTATTGATTGCCTGGAGCAATGCCGGAGTGTTTCCGTAGGTATTCACGGCCACAACCGTATTCCAGTTTGTCCATGGAGTGACATATCGCCGGTAAAGCAGTTGCGGTGCGGTTGACAGTTGCCGCGAGAGATTGTAGGCGGAGACGACCGTGTCCCTGGTCTGAAGTGCAGTCGTGTATATCTGCTCTGCCTTTTGGATTTGCTGCTCCGCCTTTTGGAGTTGTTGTTCGAATTGCTGAATCTGCTGAATGGCATGGGCACTCTGAGTCGGATCATAGACAATGCCTGAGCCGAATTGAGCGAGGGCCGGGATACTCATCGAAATGAGCCCTATCGCGACTGCAACCGTGCGTTTCATAGCGAGTCTCCTATTGCTTAGGCCGAGATTGTGGTGGTGGTTGTTGGGACGACTGCTGTTGGGCCTGCTGCTGAGACGACGGTTGCAGCTTTGGGCCTTGTTGCTGTTTCGCGGCATTTTGCTTGTTGGGAACGTAGCCGGTGCTGGGCGGCGTGTATTGCATCGACTTGTCGTAGCCCGAGGTCAACTGCTTCTGCTGTTCCATCGTTTTTTGGTAGTCCTGCTCGATCTTCTTCTGTTGCTCGGCAGTGGGCGGTTGGCTTTGCGGCTTCGATGAGCAACCGAACAGTGCCATCAGGCCAAGCAGGGTTGGGAAGGTGGAGTGGACAAATCTGTCTGCGACATGGCGACGGCTTTTCACGGAGCGGTCCTCCTTAATAGGTCTGGGGAATCGCATGGTTCTCATACGCGGGTAAGAGCAGGTCCTGGCTGATGTAGACCTTTACGCGATAACCTTCCCGAATCGTGATCGTCGGCGGAATGTTAATGAACCGATCCAATACGGTCGTGGCATTCTCCGACATGCTCGCTGCGACTCCATACTTGTAAGCGTCGATGCCGTTGCCAGTAAGCGCACCGCCGTTGTTGGACATCTCAGCGGCGCCGCCAATAATTCCCAGGGCGATCGACGTGCCGAAAATCGTCAGGTAATGGTTGTTTACTTTGTCCTTAAGCCCGGTTTCGCCTATTTGGTTGAGACCTTGAAATTGGTCAAGGTCAACGGAGTAGCCGTCCGGCATAATCATGCGATGGAAGACGACCGCCAGACGGCGCTGCTGACCGAAGCCGGCCGTCCCGATCTTCCGTGATTCTCCAAGCACGACTGACCCTTCGGGGATGAGTACGTGCTGATGATCGTGCGAGTAGACAGGAGTGGTTACCATTACCTTTACAGGCCCCGAAGCGTCACCGTCAAGGCGATTCATGAGGATCGTTTCGATGGTCGTCCCCTCATAAACCACATATGGCTGTCCAGTGGCGGAATTGATGTTCACCTCCGCTGGCCGCTTCTCGGCGGGTGATTGTTCTTGAGCTGTCGGCCGAGGAGCGATCATGTTCGAAGGAACTGGCGAATTTTGGCCGTTCAAGTTGGGCGGAGCTTGCACCGGGGAGGTTGAAGCAAGCAGACTCGACGGCCCGCGGATGTCTTGGCTCTGGCTATAGGCGAGGTTTGAAGCGAATCGAGCTTTGTAAGCCAATTCCTTTTCCTGTGTATCGAAGGCTAGCGCTTGTTGCTGTTGCGGCGTGAGTTGTGTTTCTTGACCGTACTGAGTTCCGGGGGGAGCGTTCGAAGGAACTCCGTTAGGCGCATATGGCATCGGGGTGGTTTGGGTCGGTGCGGTCAGTGGCATTGCGCCGATGGCAAGTCGCCCGGTTTCTTGCTGCTGCTTAGCGATCTCCCGTCTCATCTCTTCGATGTTGGTTGCCGCCCCATCCTGCACCATCGGGGAGGGCGGCGTATTCGGATCGAGTTTGTTTGCTGGGGTCTTGTGGTGCATAGAGCTGACGGCGGTCGCTATGATGAAAAGCACTGCGATCCCGAGATAGACCTGCATCTTCAAATTCCGACGGATAACTCCCATCGGCTGCGCCGCGCTGTTCGCGAGGCTCGGTTCCGACTCGACCCTTGGGGCCTGTCCAGGAAGCACTGCATCGTTCATGGCTGCACCTTTCGGGTAAATTCCATGCGCTTCTTGCCAACTTCGAAGTACCCTTTGTCGAGCACTTTCGCTATGGTGTAGGTGCCGTCGCGGAGTTCGTAGTTGATGAGATTTGGCGCGCCGTCCCGAACTTCGTAGACCGCGAATTTTTCGGTGGCACCCGACTTGATGTACGTGAATCTGGAGTCGTGATAGATCGCCGTCACATTGAACGGGGCCTCGTTCGCCTTGAAGCTGTAATCGAACTTCATCTCTGCCGGATACGTAGCTTTGTATTCGTCCACCGCCTGGGTGATGTGAGATTGCAGTCCCTGCAGCTGGTTTTCCATGGCTGCCATCTGTGCAGCCGGAACGTACTGCGGGGGCCCAGAAGAAGCCACAATTGAGGATTGGTCTGACGGTTCGACGATCACCTTTAGGTCTGGGTCTCCGTTTTGGTCGGAGACATCTTCCAGCGTGAACGAATAGATGTTGCCCTTGTCTGTAATGAGATTCAGATTTGAGCGAATGTCCTTCTTCGCCGGGTGAACGAAACAGAAGTTGCCGACGACATCGATGATCCAAAATTCCTTGTCACCGGTTGCAGCCTCAATGATTTTCTCCGTTGCCGGGAGTTGGATCAGAGTTGTGTATTTGACCTTGGCGCGGATGTTCACGATGTCTTTGGCGTGATAGAGAATCGTCCGCGCGGTGGAATCAGCGCGCAGAGGGACAGCGATACTCAGGACAACAAGCAAAGCGATGTTCTTGGACTTCATGCGCTAACTCCTGGGACGGTGGCTGTGCTGGTTTCTGGTCGTGTGGAGTTCGTAGGTTTTCTGCTTGGCGAAAATGGATATTGCTTGGCGAGGCGACGCAGTCCTTCCGCGATACCATACCGCTCGAAATACTCCTGTTTGAGAAGGTTGTCCTTGGCGTTGTTCGTGGCCATCCAATACGAGAGCGAATCCACGTTCAGGTGGACTTTCTTAGATCCTGTCGGTTTGCGAATGAGCATTTGCCCAGGCGGAACGAGGCTCCCTATGAGGTCAAGCTCGGTATCGTTCAGTCCGAAGGCCTCTCGGTAGACCTGTGCATCCATGTCCGGGTTGGCCAAGAAGATCTTGGTCGGGCAGCTCTCAGCGACAACCGTAAGCATCCCGGACGTAGCAAGTTCTTTGATTGACTGTGTGGCAAGGAGCATTGCGGCGTTGTTCTTACGCCACGTCTTCTGTGCTTGCGTCACGTAGTTGCGAATCGTCTCGTTGCGAATGAAGAGCCATGCCTCGTCCAACAAGAACGTCTTGAAGGTGCCGAGTTGCTTTGGATCTCCGATTTCGTTGCTCGCCCGATGCAGGACGTAGAACAGAAGGGGTTCCAGCACGGCAGGCGCGTCATTCCAGCCGTGGAAATTGAAGGTCTGAAAGGGGCTGAAGGTTAGAGTGTCCTCGACGTTGTCAAAAACAAAGCCATATTGGCCGGCGCGCGTCCATTTATGCAGACGTTCTTTGAGTTCGCCGATGATCTCGGCAAAGTTCGAGACCGTTCGCTGTTTTCGGTCGAGCATGTACATGCGCTCGATCCCCGAATAGAGTTGGCGCTCCTCCTTGAAATCGAGGCGGTAGCGATCCCCTTCGATCAAGACTCGGAACAATGAGAAAAGGAACTGCTGGTTTTCTCGCGTGAGCTCAAGAGAGAACGGATTGATGGTGAAGTCCTGCGATTCCTGGCCAACATTCAGATAGGAACCACGGAAGATGTGGGTGAGGGACTGGAAGCTGCCGCCGATGTCAAAAATGTAGGTGAGCGGCTGGTACTTCTGCGCATTCTGCAAGAGAAAATTACAGAGAAAACTTTTCCCAGAGCCCGTAGCGCCAAGAATAAGGGTATGGGCCACCTCGCGCTCATGTAGGTTTAGGTAGTAGGGTGTAGCGTTTTCCGTTTCAAGCACCGCAAGGTACTCGCGGTCAAGATGCCCGTTCCAAGTATCACCGGGATGAACAGTAAACAGAAACGAAATATCCGCATAGTTTGAGTTGAGCAGGAACAGCTTGCGTAGATTGTGCCGGTAGTTGCCAGGCACGATGGCGAAGTAGGCATTGAGCTGGTTGTAAGTTTCGGAGAAGAGACTGCCGTCGGCGCTGGTGAAGATCCGCACCACATCCGGGAGGACCCTATCCAAAGTTTTCTTGTCGTTTGCATAGAGAATGATCGTGAGAGAGAAGTCCCCAAGTGTCTGCCCATCTCCAAGGACACGGAGGCAATCCCCGAGGTGTTCGATGTCGGCTTGTTTGGACTCATCGATCAGCACGTCGCGTGGGTTTACGGTTGTCCCGTCGCTATGCACTGACGAAATGAAGGATGATTTGGAGACATTGAAGTGCCGCTTGCGTTTTGTGATTTCTTTTCGAGCGACAGCGTTGTCGATCGGCACCCACTCCGTTACCACGCAGAAATTTGCCTGAATTTCCAATAGGTGTCTCAGAACGAGCGGTCTGGTCTCGCTGATGGCCTCTTTAATTGTCAGCACGCGGACATAGTGATCGCCGACGCGGAGATGATCACGCTCAGCCTCAACATCCGAGTTTGCGACTTGATAATCGAGAAACTGAGTGCTGTCGGGACGGCCTTCGATTCGCCAAGCGTCGTAGTTCAGTAAGCGTCGCAGGAAGTGGAAGCATTCTTTGTGCGACAAAATGTCGATCAGAACAAAGTCGGAAAGTTGCCGGACGAAACTGTGAACACGTTGTTCCAGTTTGACCAAATCACTTTCGATCTGTTCACGCAGGAGGATTTTCAGCTTGTCATTCGAAAATTGTGTTTTTAGTTCTTGCAGGCCGCCTTTCGGGTCGCGTGGTAGGCGCGAGAGGGCTGCCGCGATGCCTGTCTGTGAACGGGTGCCCTCTATGATCATCGCATAGAAAAGTTCGACGTCGAACAGGCGATCAAGCTTCTCGCGGAAGAAATCTTTTCTTTGATCCACCGCGGCCTGTATGACCGGGTCGTCGTATTTGTGGAACGGAATGTCAGGACGGTTCGTCTTGAAGAGATATTGGTATATGTGGAATCCAACCCCGAACGTCTTCAGGGCGGCTTCGAGCCTCTTTACGGCATATTCTTGTGCGGTCTGGTCGAGACTTTCGTAATCGACACCTCGCACGCGCAGAACAATTCCGAGATCCCCACTTTTTGTCAGAAAGGCTTGGTCATTCCAGAAGCCGTATAAATTTATCTGGGAATTCAGCGCTCCCGATTCCTTCCACGACCTTATGACTCGATCTAAGCGGAGCATTTATCGCACCTCGACCAATGGAGGTTCTTGCTTAGCGGCGTCGTACCGTGTTCTGAAGCGCTCGCTCTGGGCGAGGATTCGCAGCATCGCCGGGTCCGCGTTCGTCACCCAACGACCAAAGATGAAACCGCCGATGAAGACAACAACCCCGGCAAGCAGACTTTCGAAAAGATTGAAAACTCCAACTGCGCCGACGCATACGAAGTAGAAGACTGTCCGCTCAACACCCAGGTACGTGAGGGGCTTGTGGAGGCTCTTGAAGACTAGATTACGACGCCTGAGATTGGTTTCCTGCATGAAGCCCTCGCTGCTCAATTGGGTGTGGGTAAGAACGCTCTGAGTTTGTCTTGTCAGCTAGACGCCCCAGAGCCACGTCAGAACGTTGGCGGCGAGGACAGCAATGCCGGTTCCGGCCGCGACACCAGCCAAGGCCTTCTTGCCGCCCGGCTCGCCATGAGCGAACTGGTATCCGCCGATCACGATGGCGATTAGGCTCGCTACTTTGGCCACGGTTCCTGTAAAGAGCGTCTGCAATGCGGTGAAACCGTTGTCGAACGGAGAGCCCTGAGCATTGGCCGCTACCGGAACAAGTACGAGAAGGGCAACGAGGACGAGTTTTGGTTCAGTCAAGCGAATCCGGACAATAGATTTCAGAAGTGAAGTGTGGATCTGAGCGAAATCCGACATAATGCCTCCAGCAGCGACCGTGAGCCTCACTGCTATGTTGTTTTGGCTCACGGTAGCGGGCTCAGCGGCTTGCGTCCAATGACTTTTCGCCCGGAGACTATTCCGCAGGGTTATAGCGACGGGCGATCTGCAATAATCTGTTTATGTGCGGGCGTTATCGTCTGTCGCGGAGAAAGCAGATTATTGAGGAACACTTCGATTGTGTTTCTGGAGCGGAAGACTGGAATCCACGCTACAACGTAGCGCCTACCCAACCCGTCCTGGTGGTTCGTCAGAACCCGAAGGAACCCGTCCGCGAATTGTCGCTTTTTCAGTGGGGACTCGTTCCAAGGTGGGCGAAAGACTCGTCGGTGGCGGCGAAAATGATCAACGCGAGGTCAGAGACTGCAAGCACGAAGCCTGCCTTCGCAGATTCATTGAGATTTCGCAGGTGCCTGGTGCCTGCGGACGCATTTTACGAATGGGGGAAAACAGGGAAAGTTAAACAGCCGTATTGCTTTGAAATTAAGGACGGAGAGTTGTTTGCGTTCGCGGGGATATGGGATCGCTGGAACGACGCAAGCGGCAAACCCTTGGAGACCTGCTCCATCCTGACGACCACTCCAAATGCCATTACATCCTCGGTTCATGACCGAATGCCAGTCATCCTTAATCCAGACAGCTACGATCTCTGGCTCGATCCGGGAATGAAGGACGTGGCAGCGGTATCTGAATTGTTGAGACCCTACGATGCTCGGCTTATGCGGTGTTTCCCGGTGAGCCGTCGGGTGAATAGTGTCATTAACGATGATGAAGAATGCTCTCGGCCGACTGAGCGTTCCGACAGTCAACAACATTTGTTCTCGTAGCTGGCCATAATAATGGTCAAGTGTTTTGATCCACCATTTCCGCCGACGATTCGGATGTGAATTGCTATCTTCGCTGAATCCCTCCTTGTCAGATAACGGCAGATTCTTTCAGACCCATGCTACAATTCGCTGCGTCTGAACATCCTAGGGCACCCCGAAAGCTTAATTAGCTAGTGAAAGGAATAGGGGTTCGACTATGCGCAGCTACTTTGTCCATCTTTTCGGCGTGTATCTGTTGGCCACCGGATGTCTCTTTGCTCAATCTTCACTGATTAAGGACTGTAACGCGGCGCTGAGCAAAGACTACTATTCATATGCACAACAGAATAACTTGGAAGAAGATTATCTGAGAACCATCGACCGTGACACATGGCAGAAAATGCAGGAGGATCACAGTTCGAGCGGATCTGCAGGGTACGGAGGATTCACCCTCAACTACGGCGATTCCTATGACAAGTTCAGCGAGAGCCGCGAACATTACTTCGATTCGACACACTATCATCGAAATAACCAGCAGGCGCTAAATATCCTGCAAATCACGACAAGCCCCCGCGCGTATGCGGCGTATGAGACCTGTCTACGTAGCTTTTCGCAGGGACCGGCGATAGTGGCATGGGCCTCGTCGGAGTCCATGAGCGAAGTTCAAGTGCGAGTGAAGTATGTGAATGGTCCGGGTATTGCAGGCGCGTATTTATACGGGACCGTGACCGGGGGCTCTGTAAAGGGCGAATCGGCCGGTCTGCTGTGGGGTACGCCGACGGTCGCTTCACATTTCAGTTTCTTGTCATCCTCCCTAGACCCGAATTATTGGAAAGGAAACGAGGAAAAGCTGATCGTAATTCAGCGAACGAGAGGCTTTGCTGAAACCAGTATTGCAATAAAATCGTCACGGAATGAACCGCCTGTCAGCCTGAAATTCGAGAGGGCGGACGGCATTCTCACTTTGACGTATGAAGGGCAGAGAGATGTCTTACGCCGGCAGAACGTTCAGGGACCCTCAGTCGGGCTGCCGAACAACAACGAAAACCGGGGTAGCTGTCCGAATGAGGTAGGCCGCGAGAATGGCGTCTGCGTATCCAGGACGGCTGTCACGGTTTCGACGGCCAGCCCGAAATATCTGCAAAATCCACGTACTGTGTGCTCAGGATATCCCTGCGGTTGGGCTCGAATCGCGCAGGCGTCATTGAGTGGTGATCAGCTCAGTGCGACAGGGTATGTTGACAATTGGGGATCTTCAGCAATCGCGTATGCTGTCGGCGACGAATATGAACACTTGGGCAAGTCGCAGTGTGGCGCTGACGAGAAACTCCCGGTAATCAAAGGCCAGCCGATTCTTTTTTCCTCCGTTACAGAGGAGTGCCTTCCGATCGCCTTGCTTAAGTGGAAATTACTAGGCGATGACACGTCGGAAGGTTCCGTTCGGTTTGGATATCAATACGGGCCACACAACGAGGTCGAGAGAGCTACTTTTGACGACAACGGCAGTGTCGTTGTCGCAAGTTACAAATTACTGAAATAGGTGTGTCGCGGAGGGAATTGGCATCATGGCGCGAAGCGCGGGCTTTTCACCGAGCGGGGCTCAAATAGTCGTGGGCGTCCTTAGCCTCGTAGGGGTACTGGTTGTGGGCTGGTGGCAGTTTGCGCAAAAATCGTCGGGACAGTCGCATACTTACGCTATCAATGTCAAAGACGTGAGCTCGATGAAGCCCATCGAGCATGCCCAGGTAACCTTGGCTTGGCCGAGTCACAACGAATTGCGGCCTACCGGGTCGGATGGTGAGGCAAGTTTTCAGGTCCCTGGGTCAAGCAAAGCAATACGTGCACACGTGTACGTGGAAGCTGCGAACTACACCTCCCAGGACCGCGACGTAAACATTCCGGCGGAGGAAGCTAACGACATATTTACATTGGCACACGTCGAGAAACCGAAACCTGCCGATCAGCCGTTTTCAAAGACTTTCAGTTCGGGTACCGTTCTCAGCGGCGTGATGAAGGATTGGAGCCCTTGGTATAGCGTTCAAGCTGACGCTCCACCTGCTGGTTACGAGATCGACAGTGATCCTTCAAGAACACGATTTGAGGTCTCGGGAGACCGCAATTGTGGCAGCTGGGGAGTTTGTGAGTGGGTGGAACACTCGGCTACTGCGGCATCCTTTAGATTCAAGCTTCAAGGACATGACGAGAGACCCTATCCTGGGCAGGTTCCGGGAATTGGATATCTATATGTCAGCTACAAACCGGCGGCTAAGCAATAACGAACGGTGACGCGCAGCCATGTCATTGTCTAGCACCCGTAGTCTGAGAGCGAGCGTGCTAAAGCTCCCCAGCATCCGAGGCCAGGTGAACCCCATAAAGGGAGGACCGTCCTGTTATCGGTTTGAACCCACGATTTCCACCCACGATTCTCGTGTCTCTCACGACTTCTCAAGTACTTAGGCGGCCACCCGAAGTCACTTAAGTTGTTTAAAACACAGCATAACGTAGCACTGAAAAGGCTGGCGTCGGCGGTTCAACTCCGTCCCTGGCCACCACATTCCAAAGAACTTAGCGGAAATCTGGCGACCCGTAACGGGCGAAATCACCCACGGTCGATCACCCACGCCTAGTGGATGAGCTGTTGAGCGGTTTCCTCGTTCAGGCCCATCGCTTCGATCATCTTTGCCCGAGCGTCCATGCGCTTGTCCATATTCGAGGCGGCTGACTTGGGTTCGCCGAACTTGCCCCGCACGAAATTGGAGACCACGTAGATGCGAAACTTGTTCCAATCGACGCGCTTCCATCGCAACGCGAGCACTTCGCCGATCCTCGATCCCGTCACCGCAGCCGACACTTCCCCGCCCTCCGATACTATTGATGACGGGGAAGTGTAGAAACCCGCAGGCGGATTTGTTGGGAGAAGTTGGAGTTGCCCATCCTCACCGAGCACTTGCACGTGTGCCTGATCGCCGATGTACACGACTGCCGTGGTCGGGCTGGCCTTGGCATATTCGGTCTGTAAGCAATTGATTCTGCCCCGCGAGATCGAGGCCCACCTGTGCTTCCGCCTCTGCAAGAAAGACGTAACCGTATCGGAGAACCTCCGGCAGTTTTTTCGCTCGGGCTCGGCCCCCCGGCGCTGCGAAGTACGCGGCGCACTTAATGCCTTCCTTTATCAGCCCCTCCTCCACGGGCTCCCTGCGACCGATAGTGATTCGATTAAGCCTCTCCACTCCGCGAATTGGCTGTACGCTCACCGCCTTGCCTGGGCTAGCGCCCGCAAAAATGACTTCCTCTACTTTCATCGCCCGCTCCATCGCGGCCTTCATGTACAAGATCACGCTGCAGCATGATCTCCTACCTTCACCGCCTGCAAAGCGGACATATCACCTGCTATTCGCACCGGACATTTCATGTGCTAACGACAAAAAATAGCCCGCGGTGTTGCGATTTGCCTCGTTCTCAGGTACCGTGACCTTCTGGACTGGGCCGATAGGACCCGCATGGAGAACGGTATTTTGTCGTCGTTTTGAGAGTAAATTGGTTTGGTGAGTAAAAATGAAACGGATCTTAGACCTGCTTCGGCGGTCTTCAAATAACCAACTCGGGCCACTCGAGCAGCAACTGCTTTCCGCGTTGTGGGTACGTGGAAGCGCCACTGTGCGCGAAATACTGGATGCCGGCGACATCAAGCTCGCTTACACCACGGTGATGACCACGCTCGATCGTCTTTTCAAGAAGCAACTGCTGAACCGCACAGCCGAGGGCAGAGCATTCCGCTACTTTCCGCGATACACAGAGGAAGAACTGGAGAAAGCGGCAGTTCGCGAGACTATCCTGCAACTGCTTGGCTCGAGCGCGGCCGCCTCGCTTCCGCTTTCGTATCTGGTCGAAGCAGTCAGCGAACACGATGCGCGTCTGCTGGACGATTTGCAGCGGCTGCTGGATCAAAAGCGTCGCGAGCTTCGGAGCGAACTCCGGAGTAAGGAGAAGCAGTGATGTTTGCAGCGCGCTGCATCGGGGTTTCGCTCGCCGTGTTCGTTCTGCTGTATGTGTTTCTGTCTCTGGCAGTTTCTCGGGGATGGAAGCTGACGCGGCGCATGCTCAGGCCACGCTCGGCCCGCGGTACGTCAGATTTGTTGTTCGTTTTGCGCATGCTCCCGCTGGTGCTATCTTTTGCGGTGACGTTTGCCTTTACATTGCCATCTTTCTTGAAGTTGGAACCCCGCTCAAACAATGAGGCGATCGGAACCGCTCCGCTGGCACTTGGGCTGTGCTGCTTGATTCTGTTCGGGGCCGGAATTGCGCGGGCAGCGATGGCACAGCTGAGGGCCTCGCGGGCACTGGTTAAATGGCTCGACGGCTCTGTATTTATGGAATCCCAAACCCGGTCCGGTAACTCCGTTCCAGTTTTCCGCACGGGCAAGGACGCCCCGACGCTAACCGTCGCAGGGGTCTGCTCGCCGAAGGTCTTAGTTTCCGAGGCTGCAGTTGCCCTGCTGAATCCGCCGGAACTGCAGACCGCACTCCGGCATGAGATCGCGCATGCCCTTCGCTATGACAATCTGAAGAAACTGCTCTTCCGATTTACTGTGTTCCCGGCGATGGCGGAGTTGGAACATGCATGGTCGGAAGAAACCGAGATGGCCGCCGATGATGCGGCCGTTTCGAGCTTCGCTGATGCGCTCGATCTGGCCGCCGCCCTGATCAAGGTCTCGAGACTGGGGCCGATGGAGTCTTCCGGTGAACTGACCATGGCCCTGCTGCACAGCTCGACTGCATTGAGTGCACGCGTGAAACGCCTGGTCGCGTGGGACAAGGCGCAAAAGCCGCAAACCCCGGGAAGATGGTTCTACGCGCTGCCCGCGGCAGCAGCGATTGTCCTCGGTTTAGTTGCAACCTACGGCTCCGTGCTTACCCAAATGCATGCCGTGACCGAGTGGCTGGTGCGGTGAGGTACTTCAAGGCGTCGAAGCTCAACGACTTCAACTCTCACAGACGGGCTGTCATCCCGAGCAGAGCGAGGGATCTGGGTTCTTGCCGGCGCGAGATTACCTCTTTTACGAGACGAAGCGGAATGTCTGGGGCTGATCCCAGTCGCGGCTCAAATCGTCCCACTTAGGGTTTCCAGACTCGACTAACGCGACCCGCTTTGCCCGTGTCCAAGACTTGATTCTCTTCTCGCAATCGATGGCATTCCGTACGTCTTCAAAAACCTCGAAGTAAACGAGCCGGCTGATGTTGTATCGGGCTGTGAACCCGGGAACCAGCTTCCGTCTATGTCCGTCAAGCCGGCGACGGATATTGTTGGTTATTCCGGTGTAAGGTGTGCGTGAGAGATTGGTAATGATGTAAACGTAATAATGCTTGTCGCCGCTCATGACTACACCTCATACACGTGGTGTCATCCCGAGCAGGGCGAGGGATCTGGGTTTTAGCGGATCGTGGAACCAAGGTGGCGCGAGCGAAACCCAGATCCCTCGCGTCGCTCGGGATGACAACGCCTGAAGAGGGAAGAGTTTGACAATGCTCCCTTTCCTCTTAACGCCGCCCTCCCGATATCTTCCCGGGCATTTCTGGAGGAGGCTCCATTCTTCCTTTGTCCGCCGGAGCCGGGGGCGGGGGTTGCATTCCTACCGTCTTGCTAACGGGAACGGGCTGCGGTCGTCCCGCAGGCTTGAAATCCGGGGGCACCCGCAAATCGGGTGTGCCCTGAGCCGCAGCGGCGGCAGCAGCAACCGGGGCGGCCGTTGGGGTTAATCCCAGTTGCTTCCGCACTTCAGCTTCGAGCTTGATCATCGTATCTTTGTTTTCCTTGAGGAAGGCACGCGCATTTTCACGGCCCTGGCCGATACGTTCGCCTTTGTAGCTGTACCAGGCACCGGACTTCTCCACAATGTTATGGACGGCGGCCACGTCAAGCAGGTCGCCTTCGCGCGAAATCCCCTCACCGTACATAATGTCGAATTCGGCCTCACGGAAGGGAGCGGCTACTTTGTTTTTTACGACTTTGATTTTGGTGCGCGAACCGGTGACGACGTCGCCTTCTTTGATCGCGGCAATACGGCGAATATCAATGCGCACCGACGAGTAAAACTTCAAAGCGCGGCCGCCAGTCGTCGTTTCAGGATTGCCGAACATCACGCCGATCTTCTCGCGGATCTGGTTAATGAAGATCAAACACGTGCGCGACTTCGAAACTGTTCCGGTGAGCTTGCGCAGGGCCTGCGACATCAGACGCGCCTGCAAGCCCATGTGACTGTCGCCCATTTCGCCATCGAGCTCGGCTTTGGGGACGAGCGCGGCGACGGAGTCGACGACCAGTACGTCGATCGCCCCAGAGCGCACCAGGGCCTCGGTGATTTCGAGCGCCTGCTCGCCATAGTCCGGCTGCGAAACCAGCAGGTTGTCCACATCGACGCCGAGTTTCTTGGCGTATCCGGGATCGAGCGCGTGCTCGGCATCCACAAATGCAGCCATGCCTCCCATCTTTTGCGCCTCGGCGATGACTTGCAGCGTGATTGTAGTTTTGCCCGAGGACTCAGGTCCGAAAACTTCGACCACGCGTCCGCGCGGGAAGCCGCCGACGCCTAGGGCGGCATCGAAGGAAATCGCACCGGTGGGAATCACAGCAATCGGGACGATGGCTTCCTTCGATCCCAGGCGCATGATCGACCCCTTGCCAAACTGCTTTTCGATTTGTGCAAAGGCCAGATCAATCGCTTTTGTCCGTTCGTCGGCCATATGAGGCGCTCCTTTTGTGATGGCAGGATGAGTTCAGGCCGAATTATACACGCGCCTCTAAGCGAAAGAAAAGCGAATTAAACCACAATCGGTGGAAAAGTTCCCAATTTGGATACTTCGTTTTGACGAACTATTCCTTGACCGCCATAATTCCACATCATGAAGCCTTCCGAGGTTGAGTTGGTGCAGCGCTATTATCCGCAGATTTATCTGGCTTGCCACAAGCGCCACATTCGGGCATCGAGTACGAAATACCGGCTGTCGGCCAGAGACTCTTCGATCCTGGTTCACTTGAACGAAACCGTTCCAATGACTCCTAGCCAACTCGCAGCTCATTTGAGCGTGCGCTGTTCAACCCTGTCCGCAGCCCTTAACCGACTGGAGCAACTTGGCTATCTCCAACGCGAACAGATGCCCCGAGACCGTAGAACCGTAGCGCTGACGCTCACGCCGCAGGGTGCTAACGCGATGGCCGAAACATCGGTCTTGGATTCAGAACGTGTTGAAGCTGTTCTCGCAAGGCTTAAGCGAAGCGAGCGGAAGCAGGCTCTGGAAGGTCTTGAGTTGCTGGCCAGAGCATCGCGGCAAACCATGAGTAAAGCGGATTCCAAGGAGTAGCTGGCATGTTGAAGATCGTTCTACTGATTGGAGCAATCATTGTGAGCGCAGGGCTCATAGTCGTCCTCATCGGGTTTCTTCTGCCTAAACAGCACGTTGCCTCTCGCGCTATCGCTCTCCATCGGAAGCCGGAGGATCTATTTCAATTAATTTCTGATTTCAAAGCCGCTCCGTCGTGGCGCCCCGACGTGCGGGAAGTTGAGTTGCTCCCGCCCTTGGGCGGGCATATCTGTTACCGGGAGAAGGGAAGCAACGGCAACCTCACGATGGAGATCGTCGAATCAAACTCACCATCGCGACTGGTCACGAGAATCGCCGACAAGGGGTTGCCGTTTGGCGGAATTTGGATCTTCGACATTTCGCCGACCACCGAGGGATGCCGCTTGAACATCACCGAGCGAGGAGAGATTTACAATCCGGTGTTCCGCTTGGCCTCGCGATTTCTCATGGGATACAACCGAACGCTGGATACCTACCTGCAGAATGTCAGTCGCAAA
>Ga0210406_10000408_pt1 | contig 59498 bp, 52 predicted proteins | sample IncBWC30MmetaG_FD_155454 | JGI IMG/M metagenome (GOLD analysis project Ga0210406, IMG submission 155454) | Forest soil microbial communities from Barre Woods Harvard Forest LTER site, Petersham, Massachusetts, United States - Inc-BW-C-30-M | ecosystem: Environmental > Terrestrial > Soil >...
CCGCCCTAACGTGATCGCGCAGGATTCGGCGGGGCAGGAAACATGAAACGCATTCGACTTCTGCGGATCGGCGTAGTGCTTCTCGGTGCGGTTTGCATGTCGGACGTCGCTCAAGGCGCGGCGAACAACCCGTCCAAAAATATTGCCGGGATCGACGGCACGAGCATCGCGAATCCTCCATCCGGCGACTGGCTGTCGAATGGACGCGATTATCGCGAGCAGCGCTTCTCGCCGCTCGCCGCGATCAACACCGGCAATGTGAAGGATCTCGGCGTCGCCTGGGAGTTCCGCACCCATTCGGTGCGCGCGCTCGAGGCGACTCCCATCGTCGCCGACGGCGTAATGTTCATTTCCTCCGCCTGGAGCAAAGTGTTCGCGCTCGACGCGAAGACGGGGCGGCAGCTGTGGAGCTACGACCCCCATGTGCCCGGCGTCTGGGCGCGCTACGCCTGCTGCGACGTGGGCAACCGCGGCGTCGCGATCTGGAAGGGCGCCGTCTATGTGGGCACGCTCGATGGCAGGCTGGTGAAGCTCGATGCCGCCACCGGCAAGCCTGTCTGGGACATCAGCACGATCGACCGCAGCAAGGCCTACACCATCACCGGCGCGCCGCGGATCGTGAAAGGTCTCGTCATCATCGGCAATGGCGGCGCGGAATACGACGCGCGCGGCTATGTGAGCGCCTTCGACGCACAGAGCGGAAAACTGCGCTGGCGCTTTTATGTCGTGCCCGGAGATCCTGCGCGTCCGCCCGAAAACCCTGCAATGGCAGCGGCGCTGAAAACCTGGTCGCGCGGCAAATTCGAGTGGTGGAAGATGGGCGGCGGCGGCGCGCCCTGGGATTCGATGGCCTTCGATCCCACGCTCGATCTGCTCTATGTCGGCACGGGCAATGGCGCGCCCTGGAACCGCAACATGCGTTCGCCCGCCGGCGGCGACAATCTCTATCTCTCCTCGATCCTTGCGCTGCGGCCGGAGACAGGCGAACTCGTTTGGTACTACCAGACGACACCCGGCGACACCTGGGATTTCGATTCCACCTCGCACATGATCCTCGCCGATCTTCCGATCGGCGGCGTGACGCGCAAGGTCATCATCCAGGCACCGAAGAACGGTTTCTTCTACGTGCTCGATCGTGAAACCGGAAAGCTCATTTCGGCGAAGCCTTACGCGGTGGTGACCTGGGCGAAGGGTATCGATCAGACGACCGGGCGCCCGATCGAAAATCCCGCTGCGCGTTACAATGGCGGGTCGGCGGTCGTGATGCCGTCTGAAACGGGCGGCCACAACTGGCAGCCCATGGCCTTCGATCCCGCGACCGGACTTGTCTACATCCCGGCGATGGACGGAACGGGGCTCTTCGTGCCGCAGAAACCTTTCGCCTACGAACCACGCGCCTGGAACACCGGCAACGACTTCGCCGCCATTACCGGCGCCATTCTCGGGGCGGTCAAGACCGGCAAGCCGCCGCCGCCCTCACTTGGCTACATCAAGGCGTGGGATCCAGTGGCGCAGAAGGAAGTGTGGCACGTGCCGATGGCGGGCAGCTGGAACGGCGGACTTCTGGCGACGGCGGGCGGTCTTGTCTTCGGCGGCGGCGCGGACGGTAATTTCTCCGCCTACGATGCGAAGTCCGGCGCGAAATTGTGGTCGATCGATGTGACGACCGGCATCCTCGCACCGCCGATGAGCTACGCCATCGATGGCGAGCAATATATCGCGGTGCTCGCGGGCTGGGGCGGCGCGGGGGGACTCTCCGCCTTCATGGATCCCCATGCCGCGCTCAGCAAATACGGGACCAACGAAGGACGATTGTTCGCCTTCAGGCTCGGCGGCCACCAGAAAGTGGCGGCACTCCCTGCAGAGGAAGGAATCATCGCCGTCGAACCGCCGCCCGAGACGGCGGATGCCGCGACGGTGCAGAGAGGTTTCGACGTCTTTCACCGCAACTGCTCGGTGTGTCATGGCTTCTTTGCGCAGTCGGAAGGCGTCGTCCCGGATCTGCGCACCGTCCGGCCAGCGATCTGGGACAGCTACGACGCGATCGTACTTGGCGGCGCGCTGGCCGATGGCGGCATGGCGTCGTTCAAGGACGTGCTGTCGAAGGACGACGTCGCAGCCATACGCGCCTACGTCCTCTCCCAGGCCCACGCGTTGTGGGATGCGAAGAAATCCAAGCCCTCTGCGCATTGAAGCTGAACAAAGAAGAAGAATTTAGCGCAGAGGACGCCGAGGATGCGCGGAGGACGCGGTGGAAGAATAGTCGCGCGCCTCTCGCCGCGCTGCGCGCGCGGCGCAGCGGGTCGACGCGCAATTTTTTTCTGCGTACCCTGCGTATCCTCGGCGTCCTCTGCGCTGAATCTTCCTTCTTCGCCAACTCCATGCCAGTGTGGTGTCCGATTTACGTGACGGGAATTTCGGGCCAGACGAATGACCGACGACAAAACTTCACGTCCCAAAGCACGGGTGCCGCGGGGGTTTCGCGACCGCGGGGCGGAGGAGATCGCGGGCGAGCGCGCCTGTCTCGACACGATCAGGCGCGTGTTCGAATCCTGGGGCTTCGACGCGCTCGAAACGCCGGCTTTCGAGTATACCGACGCGCTCGGAAAATTCCTTCCCGATCTCGACCGTCCCAACGAAGGCGTGTTCTCGCTTCTGGATGATGACGGGCAATGGTTGTCGCTGCGCTACGACCTGACCGCGCCGCTCGCGCGCTACGTGGCGGAGAACTATCAGAACCTCCCCAAGCCCTTCCGCCGCTATCAGCTCGGGCAGGTCTGGCGCAACGAGAAGCCGGGGCCGGGGCGCTATCGCGAGTTCATGCAGTTCGACGCCGACACGGTCGGCTCGGCGTCATCCGCCGCGGACGCCGAACTGCTGATGATGACCTGCGACGCGCTCGAAGCGCTCGGATTGAAGCGCGAGGAATTCGTCATCAAGCTCAACAGCCGCAAACTGCTCGAAGGTGTACTCGAATCCTGCGGCCTGTCCTTTGCCGATCAGGTGCGGCGCGGCATTGTGTTGCGCGCGATCGACAAGCTCGACCGTCTGGGTGTCGAGGGCGTTCGCGCGCTGCTGGGTCCCGGCCGCAAGGACGAGTCCGGCGATTTCACACGCGGGGCGGGACTCGCTCCGGGACAACTGGATCAAATATTGAGATTCGTTTCCGAGCCGCCGGAGTCCGGCGGCGAGGATGGCCTCGCACGCTGGTGGAATCGAATTGCGCCTGAACAGAGATTCGATAGCGTTGGTGCAGATGGTGCCAGAGAACTCAGCAATATTATCCGTCTGAGTACCACCTGCGGCTACGGCGACCGCATCCAGTTCGATTCCGGCATCGTGCGCGGACTCGATTACTACACGGGCGCTGTCTTCGAAGCGCAGCTCACCTTTCCGGTGAGAAATGAGGAAGGCGACACCATCGTCTTCGGCTCCGTCGCGGGCGGCGGCCGTTATGACGATCTCGTCGCGCGCTTCACCGGCGAGCGCGTGCCGGCGACGGGCATTTCCATCGGCGTCAGCCGGCTGCTCAACGCGCTCAAGCAGCGCCGCGCGACCACGCTGCCTCCACTTGTCGTCGTGCTCGCGCTCGACAGGGACGATCGCGCCGCGAATTTCGTGCTTGCCTCAGAGTTGCGCACAGCAGGCATCCGCGCCGAAGTCTATGCGGGCGATAGCGGAATGAAGGCACAGCTCCGATACGCGGATCGCCGCAACGCCGCGATCGCGGTGATCGAAGGCGCCGACGAGCGCGCGCGCGGCGAAGTGACAATCAAGGATCTGGCGCTGGGCGCCGAGCTCGCCAAATCCGTCGAAAGCCGCGCCGCCTGGGTGAAAGACCGCCCGGCACAAATCTCCGTCCCGCGCACCGACCTCGTCTCACGCATGCGTGAACTGTTCGCCCGCAAAAAGTAAGATTTTAGCGCAGTGGACGCAGAGGGTGCGCAGGGGACGCAGAAAAATGGTTGCGCGCCGGCGGCGCGCGATTTTTACCCCGCGTCCTCCGCGCATCCTCTGCGTCCACTGCGCTAAAGTCTTTTTTCTCGTTCGATCAGATCAGTACCGCTTCGAGGGGGCGGCGAGGGCTGGCAGGGGCGGAAGATTGCGGCTCGCCGAGACGGAAGACGAAGGTCGCTTCCCAGTCCGTCGTACCGATCAGCTCCTGCATCGCGGGGCCGAATTTGTCCGCAGCATCCGTCATCGCGGCGCGGTCGACGCATTCGACCGGCTGGTTGAGGGGCTGCGCGGCAAGGCCATCCGCGGTTGCGGCGAGATGCAAGCGCTGCCAGGCGCGGCCCGCGAGCAGCGTGTTGCGCATGTCGAGCCGGTCGCGAACGCAGATGAGCCCGAGCACCGGCGCGCTCGGCACCTGGGTGTCGCGCGTCATCCGCAGCCAATAAGCGTCGGCCGTTGCCGCATTCAGATCCGGCAGGAACTTGGTGAGCATGACCATGCCGGGCGAAAGCCCCGCGGCGTCCATCGTGATTCCATCGCGGTAGCGCCGGATTTCAGGTGCGCCGGTGCGGAACCATCGCGCGCTGTCGGCCGCCATCTCCTTGTCCGCGATGATGCGCGTGGTCGCGTCGATCACGAGCCGCGCCAGACGCTCGCGGCGTGCCTCGTTCTGGAAGAACACCACGCGCGCGCCGCTGTTGTTCGCCGTTTCCGCCAGCATCAGGAGCATCGATGCCGGGATCGGACGTCCTGCCACGTAGGGGCCCCGATTGGTGTGACGACGCGGCAGAGCGTCAAACAGCCGGTCGCGCTTCGCAGCCGCGCGCGACATTGCGATGCGCGCCGCGCGCGCGGGCGCTGGCGGCAATCCAAGGGACAGTATGCCATCGACGGGCGCAATCTCCGCGGCGAAGCCTTGCGCGCGCGCGGCGAGCGTCAGATTCTCGATCGCCGCGCCGACGCCCAGATGCATTTCACGGCGGAACGGATCGAAACTTCCGAGATTTCGCCTCCGGTCCGCGAACACGTCGATGTGGGAGGCGCGTGCCCGGAAGAGCCAGGGCTGCGTATCGTGGGGATTGGCGGCCAGGATGGCCGCGCGCAGGGGGCGGACGAGTCCGTCGGCCGGATTGCCCTGCCATTCGCTCCACGGGTCGTACGCCGCGCCCTGCCCGCCCGTAAAAACACCGCGGTCATAACCGCGATAAAAAGCAGCGGCGCCAAGTGCGGCACACAATCCGCCGACCAATATCCTGCGTGAAATCATCGCGCGACCCGAAAGCGGGGCACGCTATCACGTTCGTGGAGGAAAATGGCGGCTCCAGATGGGTGCGATGCGCGGACGTTCGGCGAGCGCGCGTGAAAGCACGGCGAGCTTCGGCAGATTGGCCTGGCGTGCCTCGCTCCAGCGGCTGAACATCGCGGCATAGATGTCTGGGGCTGAAAATCCTTCTGCGAGCAAAAAGGGGCTGGCGACGGCTTCTTCCACGATCGCGAGTCGGGCGCGGATGCGCTCGCCCGCCTTGCGGCGCAAAGCTTTGCTCTCCTCGCCTTCCGGCACGAAGCGCGCGGGATAATCGCTGATCTCCACCATCGGATAGATTTCCGATGCCATGAAGGCGAGCCAGCGCAAAGCTTGCGCCCGCGCAAATGTTCCCCGCTCCGGCAACAACTTTGCCAAAGGGAAACGTTCATCGATGGTGACGAGAATGGCGAGCGTCTCGGTGAGAATGCCGCCTTCGGGGAGCTGCACCGCGGGAATTTTTCCTGACGGATTGATGGCGAGGAAGGCAGGTTCGCGCTGCTCGTTGCGCTCGAGCGAGACTTCGCGAAACTCGTAAGGCGCTTCAGCTTCCGCGAGCGCCGCCTCCGTGGAGAACGCCCCCGATCCCTTGTCGCCGAACACAACCCATTTCATCGCCCACTCTCCACTGGCACGAAGTAGAAAAGACTTAACGCGGTGGACGCAGAGGGGGCGCAGGGGACGCAGGAAATCGTTGCGCGCCAAAGGCGCGCGATATTTTTCCCCTGCGTCCTCCGCGCAACCCCCGCGTCCTCCGCGTTAAAATCTTATTTTCAGCGGGAGTAGAATTCCACGATGAGATGCGGCTGCATCTGCACCGCATAGGGCACGTCGGAAAGTTTGGGCGTGCGCAGGAATTTCGCCGTCATTTTGCCGTGATCGGCAATGACGTAGTCGGGAACGTCGCGCTCCGGGCTCCTGACCGCTTCGAGCACCAGCGCCATGTCCTTCGCCTTGCCGGCGAGCTCGACGGTGTCGCCTTCTTTCACCAGATAGCTCGACACAGTGACGCGGCGACCGTTCACCCTGACGTGCCCGTGACTGACGACCTGACGTGCCGCGAAGGGCGTGGGAACGAATTTGGCCCGGTAGACGACGGCATCGAGCCGGCGCTCGAGCAGCCCGATCATGTTCTCGCCCGTGTCGCCGGGACGGCGCGCGGCTTCCTGATAGTAACGGCGGAACTGCCGCTCGTTGATATTGCCGTAATAACCTTTGAGCTTCTGCTTCGCCTGCAGCTGGGTGCCGAAATCGGAAAGCTTGCGCGCACGCCGCTGCCCATGCTGGCCGGGTCCGTAGGAGCGCTTGTTGACGGGGCTTTTGTTACGTCCCCACACGCTTTCGCCCATGCGGCGGTCAAGTTTGTATTTCGAGGTGGCGCGCTTCGTCATGTTGATCCACGGATAATGAAAAACCGACCCGCGGACGGGCGCCCGCGCGGAAGGCGGGCACTATAGTCAGGGCCGATGGGGTGTCAAATGCGGAGGCGGGAACCTTTCACGGCGATTGTTCTTATCATTTAACCTCGCAAACTGATTTCGGAACCTCTTGTTCCGCAATGTGTTTCGCCTTTGTGGGGAATGAAAGGCGAAGCATGGCTGAAGTGGTGTCGACGTCTCTCTCTCCCCTGGAACGGGCCCGGAAATACCGCGAATTTGCGCGAGAAACCCTGACGCTGGCCGAGTCCGCCGCGAAGCCCGAGCTGAAAGCGACCTACATTTCGCTTTCTCAATGCTGGCGAAGCCTCGCCCACGAGGCCGAAAGCGTCGCGAAGCTCGACCCCGAAACGCTGCGGCAGCATTAAACACCCCGCTTCACGCCATAGCCTAAACAATTCCCGCCGCCCCCTCCGCCCGCTTCGCGGGCACCTCCCCCAGAAGTGGGGGAGGAAAGAAATCCGCGAGAAGACTCCGCTCACCATTTTCCTCCCCCGCGCGCTTTGCGCGTGGGGGAGGTGCCCGCGAAGCGGGCGGAGGGGGCCGCCGCGCCGCACACACGCCCCGCCCTTAAAACTTTCCGCCGAACCGGCTATCCCTTCACGCATGCGGCGCGCGGGCGTGGCGGAATTGGTAGACGCAACGGACTTAAAATCCGTAGGGCCGAAAGGCCTGTGCCGGTTCGAGTCCGGCCGCCCGCACCACGCGTGTATTCGAGGGGAAAGAAATGCGCGCCAAAACGAAGGTTGCGATATTTTCTTTGATCTGTTGCGGCCTGTCCGCGAGCGCTGCGAATGCGCAACACGATTTCATGGGACATTGCACCAACGATGCGGCCGTTCCCGCGGAAAATGTCATCTCCGCATGCACGGAGTTCATATCGCACGCCTTCCAGGAAAATTGGCAACTGGAATACGTGCCCGCAGCGATGGTCTATGAAGCGGGGGCTTACGAGCGGCTCGAGAAGTACGACAAGGCGGAATTGGTGCTCAAGGCGGCGGTCACAAGGTACCACGACTACTCACCGGCATGGGAAGCTCTCGGGAAATTGCTCGAAAAACTGAACGGCCCGGGCCTGCTGATGGCGACCATGGATCTGATGATCCAGAAGAATCCCGGCAACGCGGAGGTGTTGAACGAAGCCTGCTGGATTCGGGCAAAAAAGGGCGAGCAACTCGACGCAGCGGTGACCGATTGCAGCGAGTCGCTACAGCTTAAACCGGGCGCCGCAAATACTCTCGACTCGCGGGCGTTAGCGAATTTTCGAAAGGGAAATTTCTCGCAGGCCATAGCCGACGCAAATTCGGCACTGGCCATCGACCCGAAAATGCCATCATCGCTCTATGTGCGCGGACTGGCAAAATTGAAATCGGGAAATGCCGCGGAAGGCAGTACCGACATTGCGACGGCCAAATCGATCGACGCGAAGATTGCGGACACGTATGCCGGTTATGGTGTCGCGCCGTAACTCTTCGAGTCGCGGAAGAAGCCCCCGTTTGGATAATGGATCAACCCGCCGAGCTTTCAGGCGCATATCTGATTCGCAACTGGGGTAGAATCCGAACCGCGTCAGCGGGAACGGACCGTCAGCGCCGCTGAAACCAGCGGCGCGCCTTGAAAATCATCGTGCCGCCGACAAGAAGCCACGCGAGGATGGCGCCGAAGCCGAATGCCACCCGGCCCATGATCTGGCTGCCGCCGGAGACGCCCACGGACATCGCGCCGCCACCTGAGACCGAGAAGCTCCGCTCGCCGGGCCCAAACGCGACCCACGTCAAAAGCAGAGCGAGCAGAATCGTGATCACCGCTCCCATCGCCTTGTAGATGGCTCGCAGCGGGCGCGGCGCCGTTGCAGAGAGTCGCTGTCATAAAACCGTCCGACAGCGCCCCTAGCATCCGCCCTCTTCGCAGGGGAAATATGAGGATGACCGATATTGCCGCGGCGACGCCGCATGGCACATCACCATCGCGCGGACCCAGGCTCGATTCCCGTCCGACGCCCGTCACCATGCTCGTCTTTGTCCTCCTGCTCGGTGCCGGTCTTGGCTATGGCCTGTTCGGGCTGATCCAGGACATTCACAGCGTGAACGAGCCCATCGCCATCGGCGTGTTCGCGCTGCTCGGCCTGGCGCTGTTGATCGCGCTGGGCTTTGAATTCGTGAACGGCTTCCACGATACGGCGAATGCCGTCGCCACCGTTATCTATACCAACAGCATGCCACCGCTCTTCGCGGTGGTGTGGTCCGGGGCGTGGAACTTCTTCGGCGTCATGCTTTCGAGCGGTGCGGTCGCTTACGGCATCATCACCTTGTTGCCGGTCGAACTCATCCTGCAAGTCGGCAGCCAGGCGGGATATGCGATGATCTTCTCGCTGCTGCTGGCGGCAATCCTCTGGAATCTCGGTACCTGGGCGCTGGGCATCCCCAACAGCTCGTCGCATGCTCTGATCGGCTCGATCATGGGCGTCGGCCTCGCCAACCAGCTGATGGCGCCTGCGGGACAGGCGACATCCGGCGTGGACTGGTCGCAAGCCCTCAAGGTCGGCGAAGCGCTGCTGTTCAGCCCGTTCATGGGCTTCGTGTTCTCCGCGCTGCTGCTGCTGATCATGAAATTCGTGATCCGCAACAAGACGCTTTATCAGGAACCCAAGGCGAACCAGCCGCCGCCCTGGTGGATTCGGGGTATTCTTGTCCTGACCTGCACCGGTGTTTCATTCGCGCATGGCGGCAATGACGGACAAAAGGGAATGGGCCTGATCATGCTGATCCTGATCGGCGCGGCCCCGACCGCCTACGCGCTCAACCGCACAATGCCGGACGCCGAAATGCCGGCTTTCGTGCAGACGTCGCAGGCGGCTTCGGCCGTATTCGCCCAGCACGCCGCGGGGACGCCGCCGATGACGGCTGACGCCGCCCGCACGCGCGTCGGCGAGGCGTTGCGCAAGAAGGATCTCAACCATCCGGAGGTGTTCGAGGGGCTTTCGGTGATCGCGGCCGACATCACCGGCAAGGTCCAAAGCTTCGGCGCGATCAGTCACGTTCCGGCGGCTGCGACGGCCAATATGCGCAATAACATGTATCTGGCGGCGGATGCGATCCGCCTGATGCCAAACGAAGGCGTGAAATTTACCGGCAAGGAAGCAGCGATCCTCAAGGCCTATACCGGCGATCTGGACAGCAGCACGCGGTTCATTCCCCTCTGGGTAAAAATCTGCGTGGCCATTGCGCTGGGTCTCGGCACCATGGTGGGCTGGAAGCGCATCGTCGTCACGGTCGGAGAGCGCATCGGCAAGACGCATCTGACCTACGCCCAAGGCGCGGCGGCCGAAACTGTCGCGGCGCTTACCATCGGTGCCGCGGAGCTTTACGGCCTGCCGGTCTCGACGACGCACATACTGTCCAGTGGCGTGGCGGGGACGATGGCCGCAAACGGTTCCGGCCTGCAATGGAGCACCATACGTTCCATTGCGATGGCGTGGGTTCTGACCCTGCCGGCCGCCATGGCCATCGCCGGGGGATTTTATTTCGTCCTGCGGCATGTGTTCTAGGCGGTGACGAGCACGCCGTCGCCCCAAAAGAATTCGTCCGTCAGAATTTCACCACTAGAATGAGCGCGGAAATGCGGAGAGTGGAATCATGCGCGCCTTTCCTCACGAGCGGTTTTCCAGAGAAATCACGCTTTCACCGGATGTGATCGGCGCGTATGCCCATCTGGTCGGCGACACGAACCCCGTGCATCACAATCCGGCATTCGCCTCCACGACGCGCTTCGGGCGGCTGATTGCAAGCGGAACGCATACCACCGCGCTGCTCCTGGGCCTGACGGCATCCCATTATTCCAAACAAGGCTCGATGGTCGGCCTGGAGTTCTGGGTACGCTTCCGAAGCGCCATATTCGCGGACGAGACCATCTGCCTCGAATGGCTCGTGATCAGGGTTACGCCAAACGTGAATCTCGGAGGCGACGTCGTGGAGCTTCGCGGGCGGATTCGAAACACGAAAGGCGTGACGGCCCTGGGCGCAAAAGGACGCGTGCTCGTAACGGATTGTCTGTAGCGAAAATCGCAAATTCTTTGCGTCCGGCGACCCGATTGGGCCTACTCTTGATCGCCGCCACGGGGACCGTCTGAATGTTCGAACACGTTACCATCCTTCTTTCCATCATATTTGCGCTGGCGATGACGCACATTCTGGCGAGCGCGACGGAACTTGTATGGGAACGTCACAAGGTTCGCTTTTATGGACTCCACGCTGTTTGGATGGTCAATGCGCTGCTCGCCCTTCTGTGCTACTGGGTTTCGATCTGGGATCTGACGACCGTCAAGCGCTGGACGGGGCTGGAAATTGTTTTCCAATTCCTTCCCGCGATAGTCCAGTACTTCGCCTGCTCGCTGCTATCCATGAGGCGCGAAGGCGACGAAATCATGGATATGAAAGCGTTCTACGAACGGCAGAAGCCAGCCATTTTTACAGCCTTTTCGCTGATGATGGTCACGTCGATGATCCAGACCTATGTCGATCGAAACAACCTGGCGTGGCCTGCTCCGTCCGATTGGATCGGCGCGGAGCTTCCGATATTTCTGATGCTCGTCGCCACGTTGATCGCGGGTTGGGCGAAGCCGCTGTGGTTGCAGTGGATCGCCGGTATATTCATATTCGGCCTGGAAACCCTATTCCTCGCCGTTTACGCGGTTCGCTCCTAACCGGTATCGCCGCACATCTGATCCGCGAGGGAATCTTCATGGCAGCTTTCGGTCCGAGGGCGCGGGATTTGGACTATCCTGGCACGCCACCCCCTGTTAATTCTCCGGCTTGAGAAGGTTGGGGGCCGCGATCCGGCGCATGACCGGGACGAGGGCCACTGGCCAGCACATCCATTGGCGGAAGATCCGCCTGCGAAGAGGTAATAACATGACCGAGGATGCAACCGGGCCAGCCGGGCAGGCACGACGGAATCGTGGACATGAGAACCGGACCGCGCGCCGCATGGCATGCGCGTTGGTGCTGTGCGGGGTTGGCGCTTTCGCCGGCGCGGCCGCTGCACAGACAGGCTATGTCGGCATTCTGGGCGGTGGTCCGGTTTACAAGCACATCCCGATAAATATCAGGGAACTCAAGAAATCAGGGTTCAATGAACTGATCGTCTGGAGCGTCGAGGTCAACAGCGCGGGCGATTTGAACCTGAACGGAGAATTTCCGCTGACATCGGGGGGCACCTATATCGGGAATCAAACATACCCACTTTTCCCGGCCGATCTAAAGAAGATCAAGCGGGGCGCGGTCACGCGCGTCACCCTCAGCATCGGGTCGTCCAACTATGGCGACTGGGAGGATATCACATCGCTGGTCGACACGCAGGGAACCGGACCAGACAGCATTCTCTACAAGGATTTCGCCGCGCTGAAGGCAGCACTGCCGGTCGACGCGATCGATTTCGATGACGAAAACAGCTATGATGCGCCTTCGACAATCAAATTCGCGGTGATGCTGGGGAAGCTTGGCTACAACGTCACCATGAACCCCTATACCAATTCCAGTTACTGGACTTCGGTGGTGTCGCAAATCAACACCAAGCGCGCCGGCACGGTGGATGGTATTCATTTGCAGACCTTTGCCGGCGGCGAGGGCAACAGCCCCTGCTCGGGCTGGGATTTCGGCAGCGTGCCGGTCTATCCCGGCGTATCGGACCAAACAGCGGCGCCGCCCTATCTGACGCCGGCGCAGGCAAAGGCGGCGATGCACAACTGGCATACGCAATGCGGAATCACAGGCGGCTGGCTGTGGATTTTCGATCAGATCGCAGGCACTTCCCAGGTGCGGGAATATGCCCACGCGATCACCCGAGGCGTCGGCGGGGCGGCACGGTAGCGGCGTTGCGCCCCGGCAATTTTTGAGCGAGGCCCGGGGCGCCCGCACGCCAGAAAACGGGAAGATTGTGGTTGGAGTTACATCTCTGGCTCATGGCCTGCAAATTGCCCGGCGCGTAGCGGTGAAGACACCAAGTCGAATTGGCAATAGTCCATGAGCTGCCTGGCTACGGAACTTTGTTCTGGCCCTGCTCTCCGCGGTTCACGAGCACGTGCCAGGCGACGGCATCCCACGCGTTGTGAATGCCGCTGAAGAGCAACACCAGCGTGGCGCCTCCAACGGCAAAAAGGGCATCTCGCGCATGGGAAAGTGTGGCAGGCGCGGATGCGGCGAGCAGCACATAGGCCGCCAATGGCAGCACTGCGTGAAACAGCCAGTCCTCAAAGTCCGGTTTGTACGTGATTTGCGTGCGCATGCGGCGCGCCGTAACGACCGTGTATAAGCCTCCACCAATTCCTGTCATTCCGCAGAGCAGCGCGACGGGAGTGGTTGCTTCCCAGGGCGCGTGAAGAAGCGCCGACAACAGCAATACCATGCTGAAATGAACGATGGTCGGCGTCGCAAACGCCGCGCCCGCTTCCGCCGCGCGCAGCGGTGGCCGCTCGGCTACGAGAGTCATGACGACAAACTGCAATCCGATCAGCGCCCCTGCGGCAGAGCCGACGATCACATAGAAATTGTCCCACCTGGCAAGTTCGGCCATATCGTTACCCCCTCCTGACTGAAGCGCTCGAACCGGTACGCCAGATCCGGCCGTCCGTCTCCCTCTGTGCGAGCTGGCCCATCAGCAGCGATGCAACGAGTGCGGACACCTATGCCGGTTATGGCGCCGTGCCGCGGTGCTTCGGGTCGCGGAAGACCCCCATCTGGCGTTATGGATCGTGCCGCTGGGTTTTAACGCGCATATTCGACTGGCATCCAAGGTAGAATCCGAGCCGACTCTGCGGGAAGGCACCGTCAGCGCCGCAGACACCAGCGGCGCACCATGAAAACCACTATGCCGCAAAGAAACGAACCTGCCATGCCGGCCGTGAAGCGCATCGACATCCGCACCGAAACACCCGCCGACATCGCCGGAATACAGCTTGTGGAGGCAGAGGCTTTCCCGACTCGCGCAGAAGCCGATCTTGTAGATCGCCTTCACGAAGACGGAAGCGCCGTCCTCTCTCTCATTGCGGTTCTTGATCGCCAAATCATTGGCCATGCGATGTTCCCGCAGATGCAGGAGCCGCGCGGCTCTCTCGGTCTAGGACCCGTGGCCGTGCTGTCCGCGCATCGCCGGCGTGGCGTCGCTGCAGGACTGATCCGCGAGGGATTGTCCCGGGCGAAAGCGGACGGATGGGCCGCAATCTTTGTTCTCGGCGACCCGGCCTATTATGGCCGGTTCGGTTTCAGCGCCGCGCTGGCGGCCGGATTTGGCTCGCCCTACGCCGGCCCGCATCTGATGGGTTTGGAACTTCAGGCCGGCGGTCTCAAAGTGCGAACGGGTGCCCTCAGCTATCCGCAGGCATTCGCCGATCTGGATTGAACCCGGCCACGTCGCCAAACGTTCGTATTCGCAATTTTGCCCAAACCTGCGCCAGTGAGGGCCTGTGCTGGTTCGCATACCGCCACCCACGTGAGGCCGTCTTCAGAACGGGAATATGTAAGGCGTCGAGACCCAGGAGGACATGGTGCGCACGCACATTATCGGGAAAAGGCTTGTGCGTATCTTGAGTGATTGGTGTCCGCCGTTCCTCGGCTGTCGGCTCTATTACCCGAGCCGCCGGCAACCTGCCCAGGCTCTCGCGTTGCTAATTGACGCGCTGCGCTATCGCTAACAAACAAGTGCAGAAGGGCTGTTCGGGTGGCAGAGAACGGGCTCACCCGGGAGCGGCTCGCCGGAACTTTATTTCATGTCGCCGGATTTTCACTGGCCGCAAAAAAGCCGGATTGAGTCCACCCACCCGCACAGACTTTGATTCCGACTTCGCGCGCGCGCTCGAAGCGACACAGTCTTCATTCACGATTGAGGACTCCGTTCTAATGTGTGGAAAGTGTTTGCGCTATGCGGCGGAAATTTTGATCCAGTCGTGCTTACCCTTTTCACCCTTAAACTCGAACGTTTGCAAGCCTATGACGCCCTGTGCGACTACCTTCACCGCGTACTCCAAATTTTGGTCGATATCACGCCCAACAATATATCCGCGGACGGCAGTTCCCTTCCTCGTGCGCTCCGATTGAATGCAGCCCATATAGCGACAAATCTGGCCGAACACCTTGTCAGCGGCTCTACCCTTTTTGAGCTCAATCACTACTAGATCACCGTTTTTCGCACGGGCGAAGAGGTCAATCGGTCCTACGGTAGTTGGGTATTGTCGGCCCAGTTTCTTGAGCCCTGGCTCGATTTTGTTGAGATACTTTTCTAGATGCTCCTCAAGGTGCTTTTCTAGGATCTGCGATTTCTCGAATTCCTCTGGTGTCATTTCCCCGCGCACGTCGGCCGGCAATCTCTTGAAAATACCTACTGCCTTTTTCACGTCGGAAATGTCGATGTATTTTTCTAAGGCTCCGAGCTTTGTCGTCGCCTTTTCGGGATCGCCGTAGAACGCCATTGCATCGGCTTTGTCCTCGAACTCGATAGGAAGGTATGCGCCCCGATGATCAGCTAGTTTCTGCTTCAGCGCAGCGACGTCAAGTTTGGTCACCGACAGTCTGTCGGTCCGTCTCTCAAAAAGCATATCGCAACGTTGGAACGCGCGCGCGAACCCGCTATTTTCGTGAATGGTTTTGTATCCTGTTTTTCCGAGCCGATTTAGGATCTCCTTTTGAACATCCTGCTTTAGCCTTCGCCACGCCCTGATTCGTTTGACGTTTTTACCAAGCTCGGAAGTCCGTTTCATTCGTGATGCGAAAAGCTCGAACTCATCGTTCGTAATGCAATTGCCGCAAGCTAAGAGCAATTCAACTATAACCAGATGGGGAAACAGGCTAATTCCTTTGGTAGCTCGAACGTCGTTAAGCGGATTCGGTAACTGGTACCGCCAGACATGAGCATCGAGAACCTTGCTTCGCCCGCGTTCACCGAGGTATGCGCGACCGGCAGGAGTAATGCGTATTGGCTTTCCTTTTACTACCCAGCACAGTCCGAGATTCTCGTAGGTGCGCTTCATGATGCGGGTCAGCGCCAGAGTCTTACCAACTGAAAGCTTTGCCTTGTGCAGCGCTCCTAGAAATTTTGCTTGAAGTGTTGGTGACCAGTTCTGCCCCTCAAACGAGCGGAAGACTCTGAACTTCTCCCTGAATTCACCCGTATCTACGGTGCCGCCTTTCGGAAAATACCAATAGATGTCATCGGCAGTGTAGTCCGTTATAAATTTGTCCCAGTATGCAGATAGTGCCACCATTATCCTCTTCAGTTATACCGCCACAGCACCGACCTTCATCTCAAATTCGATGAGGTGAACCTTGGTGTCGTGCGCATCACGAGCTGCCTTAAGCTTGTCATCGATGTTGCGAGCAACTATGACGCCGTGTACTTTTTGCCCTTCGGACGCTATGTTTTTGCGGACCCAGCCCATGTAGCGCGAGCATTGTCCGTAGACTTTGTCGGCGCTCCGACCTTTTTTGAGTTCGATAACGACGTAGTCGCCCGTCTTTGTATCGGTGGTGAGGAGATCAATTGGTCCGACAGTTGTGCCGTATTGCCGTCCCACGAGCTTGAGTTTTGCATCGATCTTAGACCCGACGATCTCCAGATGGTTCTCGAGATAATCCTCCACCGCCTTCTCGGATACCATCATGTCCTGAAATTCAGTGAGTTCCTTGGCGGACTTTGCGACTTTTCTTTTCGCGGTGATCGCTGCAGCAACATCGCCCTTGTTTACGTAGTATTCGAGGGCCGTGTCGACCGTAGGCGTTGCGGCCGGATCACCAAAATATGAAATCCAATCTTTCTCGTTCGCGAATTCGATATACGCACCTTCACGCGCATAGTCGGCGAGATAACGGCGGAACTCCTTCATAGAATTCTTGCGCAGGGCCAATCCGCCTGTTGAATCAATCTCCAGGAGCCGCGAGAGAGCGAACATCTTGAATGCATAGGATCGATCTAGCTTGACTGTGTTGTACATGCTCGAGCGCCGGACACCCGGCAAGCTGTAAGCATCACACGCCGTTACAACGAGTTGCTGCACGGCTTCATCGAGTTCTCGGAATCGTCCAATGTGATCGATTTTGGCATCCACCTCACCGAAGCTTTTGGCGCGAGAAATGAACAACGTGTACTCCGTGGCGCTAATCCGCCGACCGTCAACAGTTCGAAGCACCTCTCCCAAAAACGGAATAGGATGAAGTGCGATTGCCTTGTGCGCCTCCGACGCTACACTTGGATTCCAGAATTGATACCGCGACAGCTGTTCGGAAAGAACCGTATCGGGATCATCGGACGAAAGAAACTTATCACCGGCGCGCGTAATCTCGATTCGCTCGTCTGGGGCGACCCACGCCAGTCCCAGAATCGCAAAAACCTGTTTCAGCATGCGCGCGAGAGGCGCACCACCCTCGGGCCATTCAGCTGCAGCCGAGGAAATCTTTTCCTCATTGAGTCGCTGAACGTATTCTTGTTGGCAATGACGCCAAGTCCTGCCGCCTTCAAATTCTTTGAGCACCCTCAGGCGGAGTCTCAGCGAGGCAGTGCTAACAGCTAAGCCTTTGGGCACGTACCAATAGGCCTGATCCGCGCCATAACGGTTTGCAAAACGCCACCAATCTCTTGGAAGTTTGGTCTTCGTTCCCTCCGCCATTGGCCCCTCTCTGGAGGGCAAGCTTAAACTAGCGTCAGTTGGCTGCTCCCCTTTATTCCAACTTTACGTCCATATGTCTTGCGTTTGTGTTTCGCTTCGGCCACCCGGCCGTTCGTCCCAGCTTCTTCTTCCATGATCTTACTAAGTTCTTCCTTGGTTGGATATTTGGCACGGCCAACGAGCAACAAAGGCTCAAATCCTCGCGCATTCCGCACCCGCTCTTCGGCGATCTTTATATACGCCGGATTGATGTCGATCCCGATAAAACGACGCCCCATGCTCTTTGCCACAGCGCACGTCGTGCCGGTGCCAACGAACGGGTCGAGGACGATTTCGCCAGGAAAGTTTGCGACCGCGCAGTGCGTGTATAGCCGCATCAGGCGCCCTGGCAGCTTCTCAGGAAATGGCGCAGGATGATCGCCCTCTCGCTTCACATCTTCCGGGTACATGAACCAGACTTGCTGAGTCAGGTCGAGCCATTCTGTCCGTGTAAGCTCATTGGCATCCTTGACATCAGAAGCGAACTTGGGCGGCTTTCCAGGCTTCACGTAGACATTGATGAACTCAACCGTGTTGTTCTCAATGATGTTTCCCGGATATGGATAGCTGCCAAACATCATCTTTGACGTTTGTTTTTGCCAAACGAATAAGCTGTAGCGCTCTAAGTCCGTCTGCGACAGAATCTTTTGCTCCATGTCAAACGCAATATTCTTGAGATGACGTGTATGCTGTTGAATCAATTCTTTTGGTATCGGCATGATCGGTGCATTGACACACAGCTTGCCGTTGGGCCGCAGCAACCGGGCGCACTGATTCCAAACCGCCTGCATGTCGAGTAGGTAGTCTTCGTATGAATTCCAAGGATTCTTGCCTTGGTCGTACTCAACTGCTGTCCAATACGGCGGCGAAGTTATTACCAAATCGATGCAGCCCTCGGGAAAGGTGGCAAGCACGTCGGCCGCATGACCGGTAAGCAGCTGATCGATAATCTCGGCCGTGCGTTGCCCGGAAACCGGCTGATCCAAATGAACTTGCTTTCGACCGGGTGCTAGCATTTGAGGGTTCCAAAAAATGGTCATCAAAATAACGCACGAAGGCAGGTCCCCGCCAACCCAAACTCGCGATTCCCACACAACTATATCGTAGGGCATCCGGCGGGTCCGAGCGAATAATTGTATCGAGACCTCGCCCTGAGCGCTGATGAGACAAGTCGGAACCGACAAGCCAAGGGGCTGGGTACCTGTGGATAACATGTGCAGGGTGCCAAGCCCCGAAGGTTTCGGCGTGGCAGAACTCTTCACGGGGCACGGGCGGCCAGTTTGGTGCGGGCGCTGCCTTCCGGGGCCGGGCAGGCCGCCGGACGCTGTTCCGAATCACATCTGCATCGTCCAACCCTCCACGCCCATCGCGGCCTGGCGGACGGCTTCGCCGAGGGTGGGGTGCGCGTGACTGGTGCGGGCGATATCTTCCGACGACGCGCCGAACTCGATGGCGAGCGAGGCTTCGGCGATCAGGTCGCCGGCTTCGGCGCCGAGGATGTGCACGCCGAGAACACGGTCGGTCTTTGCATCGGCGAGAATCTTCACGAAGCCTTCCGTTGCGGCGATGGTTTTTGCGCGCGGATTGGCAGTGAAGGGAAACTTGCCGATCTTGTAGGCAACGCCCGCGGCTTTCAGCTCCTCTTCCGTCTTGCCCACGCTCGCGACCTGCGGCGCGGTGTAGACGACCGCGGGAATCGCGTCGTAGCCGACATGGCCCGCGCGGCCGGCGATGCGCTCGATGCAGGCGACGGCCTCGTCTTCCGCCTTGTGGGCGAGCATCGGCCCCTCGCGGCAATCGCCGATGGCGCGAATGCCGGCGACATTGGTGCGGAATTCGCCATCGGTGATTACGCGCCCGCGCGGATCGCGCTTCACGCCCAGCTCGAGCCCATCGGTGTACGGACGGCGGCCGATCGCGACGAGGACGATGTCGGCGTCGAGCGTCTGTTTGTCGTCATTTGTTGCGCTTTCGACCTGCACGCTCAAGCCTTCGCCCCGCTCTTCGATGGCGGCAACCTTGCTTGAGAGCAGGAACTTCATGCCCTGGCGCTGCAGGATGCGCTGGAACTGCCTGGCGATTTCGCCGTCGAGGCCGGACGTGATGCGGTCGAGAAATTCAACCACTGTTACCTCGCTGCCGAGCCGGCGCCACACCGAACCCAGCTCGAGACCGATATAGCCCGCGCCCACCACGACGAGCCGCTTCGGCACGCTGTCGAGCGCGAGCGCGCCGGTGGAGGAGACGATGCGCTTTTCGTCGATCGCGACGCCCGGAAGCGGCGTCACATCGGAACCGGTGGCGATGAGGATGTGTTTCGCTTCGAGTGTTCGCGTATTGCCGTCGCGCAGCTTCACTTCAACCTTGCCGGGCGCCGCGATGCGCGCTTGGCCCACGATTCCCTCGGATTTGTATTTCCGGAACAGGAACTCGACACCGCGCGTCAGCTCGCCCACCACCTTCGTCTTGTGCGCCATCATCGCCGGGAGATCGAGCGACACGCTCGCCTTGATGCCGATTGGCGCGAAATGTTTCGCCGCGTCCTCGTACATCTCGCTCGCATAGAGGAGCGCCTTGGAGGGAATGCAGCCGATGTTGAGGCAGGTGCCGCCGAACGTGCCGCGGCTGTCGACGCAGGCCGAAGAGAGCCCGAGCTGGCCCGCGCGGATGGCGGCGTTGTAGCCGCCCGGCCCGCCACCGATGATGACGACGTCGAATTGATCGGACATTAGTTGACCTTGCGCATGATCAATTGCTTCACTTCTCTGTTCGATGACATCAAGTTACAAACTCAACCATGCCATTCCCGCGATCTCCGCGTTCGCGATAAGGATTTACACATCTTCCAAATTTCGTCATGGCCGGGCTGTTGTCCCGGCCACCCATGAACACGTTTCGCGCCCACGGAGCACGTGTGTACCAAGCTCTACCTGCCAACGCCGATGTTCATGGGTCGCCGGGACAAGCCCGGCGATGACGAATATTTAGGGAGTTTGTTCTGGAATTACACATCGAGCAGCAATCTCTGCGGGTCTTCGAGGTTTTCCTTCACGCGCACGAGGAAGGTCACGGCTTCGCGGCCGTCGACCATGCGATGATCGTAGGAGAGCGCGAGATACATCATCGGGCGGATCTCGACGCGGTCGTCGATGGCGACGGGCCGCGGCTGGATCTTGTGCATGCCCAAGATGCCGGACTGCGGCGCGTTCAGGATCGGCGTCGACATCAGCGAGCCGAAGACGCCGCCATTGGAGATGGTGAAGGTGCCGCCCTGCAGCTCTTCGAGCTTCAGCGTCGAATCGCGGGCGCGCGTTCCGAAATCCGCAATCGCGGCTTCGATCTGCGCGAGGCTCAGCCGGTCCGCGTCGCGCACCACCGGAACGATCAACCCGCGCTCGGTCGAGACCGCGACGCCGATGTCGTAATAGTTCTTGTAGATGAAGTCGGCGCCTTCGATCTCGGCATTGACGCTGGGCAATTCCTTGAGCGCGGCGATGCAGGCCTTGACGAAGAAGCCCATGAAGCCGAGGCGCACATGATGCTTCTTCTCGAAGCTCTCCTTGTACTCGGTGCGCAGCGCCATCACGTGGCTCATGTCCACTTCGTTGAAGGTGGTGAGCTGGGCGGCAATGTTCTGCGATTCCTTGAGGCGGAGCGCGATGGTGCGCCGCAGCCGCGACATCGGCACGCGCTCCTCGCGATCGGCGCGCGGCCTTTGCGCCGCGGAGGCAACAGCGACGGGCTGGGCGGCGCGTTCCGCCACGCGCGCTTCAAGCGCGGCCAGCATGTCGCCCTTCATGACGCGGCCGTCCTTTCCGGTACCGGAGATTTCGGAAGGGCGGATTCCGGTTTCCTCCGCGATGCGCCGCACGGACGGCATCAGCTCTTCGGATGCCGCCGTCTTCGCCGGTTGCGGAGCCACTGCAGGGGACGGCGGGGCCGGCGGCTTTGGTGACGGCGCAGTCGGAGGCGTTTCGCTGCGCGCGGGTGGAGACGTCGCGCTCTTCGCCGCAGCGCCTTCGGCAATCGCGCCGAGCACGGTTCCCACCCCGACCGTTGCGCCCTGGTTCACCGCGATGGATTCGATCGCGCCGTCCGCCGGCGCGGGCACTTCGACGGTCACCTTGTCGGTCTCGAGTTCGAGCAGCGGCTCGTCGCGGGCAACCGCGTCGCCGACTTTCTTGAACCAGCGCCCGACGGTCGCTTCCGTGACCGATTCGCCCATCGCCGGAACCTTGATCTCGATGCTCATGCGTGGTGCCGCCTTGCGTTGAGTGCGTATTTACCGCCGCGCCCCCTCCGCCCGCTACGCGGGCACCTCCCCCACGCTTCGCGTGAGGGAGGAAAAGCGAGAGTCGCTTCGAACATGATTTTCCTCCCTCGCGCAAAGCGCGGGGGAGGTGGCGCGAAGCGCCGGAGGGGGCTCGCGGCGCTCATAACGTCAGCGCCTCTTCGAGGAAGGCGTGGAGTTCGGTGGTGTGGTGACTGAGGAGGCCGGTCGCGGTCGAGGCGTAATCCGGGCGGCCGATGTAGCGCGGACAACCGCGCAGCTGCCCGATCGCCGCATGGATGCGCGACGCAACGAACGTCCACGCGCCCTGGTTCTTCGGCTCTTCCTGGCACCAGACGATCTCCGCTTTCGGGAATCGCGCGAGTTCGGCAGACAACACGTTTTGCGGGAAGGGATAGAGCTGCTCGATGCGCAGGAATTGAATGCGCTTCTCGTTGCGCTTCTCGCGCTCGTCGAGGAGATCGTAATAGACCTTGCCCGAGCACAGAACGACGCGCGCGATATCGCCATCGGGCGCGAGCGCGAGCGTCGAGCCGGGATGCGCCTGCGCTGTGTCCCACAGAATCCGATGGAAGCCCGAGCCGGGCGCCATGTCCGCGAGATCCGAAACGACCCGCTTGTGGCGCAGCAGCGATTTCGGCGTCATCAGCACCAGCGGCTTGCGGAACGGCCGGTGCAATTGGCGGCGCAGGATATGGAAATAGTTCGCGGGCGTGGTGCAGTTGGCGACCTGGATGTTGTCCTGCGCGCTGAGCTGCAGGAAGCGTTCGAGCCGCGCCGACGAATGCTCGGGCCCCTGGCCTTCATAGCCATGTGGCAACAGCAGCACGAGGCCACACATGCGCAGCCATTTCATCTCGCCCGAAGCGATGAACTGGTCGATCACGACCTGCGCGCCATTGGCGAAATCGCCGAACTGCGCTTCCCAGAGCGCGAGCGCCCGCGGCTCCGCCGAACTGAATCCGTATTCGAAGCCGAGCACCGCCTGCTCAGAGAGGAGCGAGTCGACAGCCTCGAACGTGGCCTGGCCCTCGCGGACGTGGCAGAGGGGCACGTAGCGCGTCTCGTCTTCCTGATCGACGAGCACGGAATGGCGCTGCGAAAAAGTGCCACGCGAGGAATCCTGGCCCGAGAGGCGAACGGGAAAGCCTTCGGCGAGCAATGTGCCGAAGGCGAGCGCCTCCGCCGTCGACCAGTCGATGCCAACGCCTGTCTCAAACATCCGCGCTTTCGCTTCGAGCTGGCGCGCGATGGTTTTGCGCAGATGAAACGATTGCGGCACCACGGTGAGCGCATGACCGACCGATTTGAGCGTCTCGAGCGGCACGGCGGTTTCGCCGCGACGGTCTCCATCTGGCGCCGCAGCCATGCCGGTCCACCGCCCGTCGAGCCAGTCTGCCCGCTCCGGCTTGTGCGACTTCGCCGCGTCGAGCTCCACGTCGAGCCGCCCGTTGAATTCGCGCAGCATCGCCTGCACGTCGCCCTCGACGAGCGTGTGTTCTGCAACGAGCCGCGCCGCATAAAGCGCCAGCGTCGTCGGATGCTCCCTGATCGCGCGGTACATGGAAGGCTGGGTGAAGGCCGGCTCGTCGGTTTCGTTGTGGCCGAAACGCCGGTAGCAGAACATGTCGATGACGACATCCTTGTGAAACAGCTGACGGAATTCGGTCGCGATGCGCGCGCAATGCACGACCGCTTCGGGATCGTCGCCGTTCACATGGAAGATCGGCGCCTGGACCATCAGCGCCACGTCGGAGGGATAGGGCGAGGAGCGCGCATAGGCCGGCGCGGTGGTGAAGCCGATCTGGTTGTTGACGATGAAATGAATCGTGCCGCCGGTGCGGAAGCCCTTCGTGCCCGACATCGCGAAGCATTCCGCCACCACGCCCTGGCCGGCGAACGCAGCGTCCCCGTGAATGAGCAGCGGCATCACGCTCGCGCGGCCGCCCTCGTCGTTCAGCTGATCCTGCTTCGCCCGCGCCTTGCCGAGCACGACAGGATCGACCGCTTCGAGATGGGAAGGGTTTGCCGAAAGCGACAGATGCACGTGCCTGTTGTCGAACTCGCGGTCCGAGGAGGCGCCGAGATGATATTTCACATCGCCCGAGCCTTCGACTTCGCCCGGATTGGTGCTGCCGCCCTGGAACTCGTGGAAGATCTGGCGGTAGGGCTTCGACATCACGTTGGCGAGCACGTTCAACCGCCCGCGATGCGACATGCCGAGCACGATCTCCTTCACGCCGAGCTGCCCGCCGCGCTTGATGATCTGCTCGAGCGCGGGGATCATCGCTTCGCCGCCATCGAGCCCGAAACGCTTGGTGCCGACGAAACGCACGGCGCAGAATTTCTCGAAACCTTCCGCTTCGACGAGCTTGAAGAGAATCGAGCGCTTGCCTTCCGGGGTGAAGGAGATCTCCCTGTCCGGACCTTCGATCCTGCGCTGCAGCCAGTCCTTCTGTTCTGCATCGTTGATGTGCATGAACTCGTAGCCGATGCGGCCGCAATAGGTGCGCTTGAGGATGTCGACCATCTGCCTGGGCGTCGCGCTTTCGAGGCCCAGCACGCCGTTGATGAAGACGGGATGATCGAAATCGGAGTCGCGGAAGCCGTAGAAATGGGGATCGAGCTGCGGCAGCGGTGGTTTCTGCAGCAACTTCAGGGGATCGAGATCTGCCGCGAGGTGACCGATCACGCGATAGGCACGCACGAGCTGGATGGCGCGGATCGATTCCCTTGCCGCGAGGCGCACATCCGCGGCGCGCGAAACAGTTCCCTCGTCCGGCGTCCAATAACCGGTCAGCGCGCCGATCAGATCGGCGTCTTCCTTCGTGGCGCGCGGGCGAAGACGCGGCCTTGGGGCCTCGGCCGATTGCCGCGACGATGGTTCTGGCGCGCCAAGCTCCGCGAAGAAGGTTCGCCAGCCCGGATCGACCGCTTCCGGGTTCTCCAGCCAGCGCGCGTAAAGCTCCTCGACGAACGAAGCATTGGCGGCCGAAAGAAACGACGTCGCTTCCAGAATCTCGTTTGACGCGCGCAGAATCGGGGATTGTCCGGTCATCTCGGTCTCATAACGGGCTCACTCTTCCCCGGTTAAACCGGAGCACCAGCTTGGCGTGAGGGCTATTTTCCCCTCGTCCTGAGCTTGTCGAAGGACATGCCGCGCTGTACCGCATCCGGCCATTGAATGCACGCATCGGGGATTTCGTCGCGGAACGTTCACCGGGCTAATATGGTGCTGCCCAGCAATGATTCCGAGGTAGGGGCCCGCACCCGTGAGAGCAAAACGCCTTTATTCGCTCGATGCGCTGCGCGGCGTGGGGGCGCTCGCCATTGTTGTCTGGCACTGGCAGCATTTCTACGCCATTGGCGGCACGTGGGCCGCCGGCTGGAGCCGCGCCGCCGAGCCGTTCTACCCCTTCCTCAAGCCGCTCTACGAAGAAGGCTGGGTGGCCGTCGATCTGTTCTTCGCGGTCTCGGGTTTCGTGTTCTTCTGGCTCTATCTCGAACCGGTCGCACGCCGCGAGATCGGCGTGGGAACTTTCACACGGCAACGTTTCTCGCGGCTCTACCCGCTCTATCTCGCGACCTTGCTCGCGGCGGCGGCGATGCAGCTGGTCTTTTTCCACGGAACCGGAAGCTGGTTCATCTTCGACGCCAATGATTGGGGCCATTTCGTGAGGAGTCTCTTCCTCGTCCAGCAATGGCTGCCGCCCGACGAATTGCAGTCCTTTAACGGGCCGGACTGGGCGGTGTCGATCGAACTCCTGCTCTATATTATTTTCTTCGCCGCGGTGCGATTTGGGTTGCGCGGCGTGAAAGGGGCACTCGCCTTGGCCTTGGCGGGCGCGATTTACTTTTTCTGGGACGGACAGATCGGCCGCGGCATCATGGGCTTCTTCTTCGGAGGAGTGACCTACTACGCGGTGCGGCGGCTATCATCGCATGCCAATGCGAAAGCCATCGCCTGCTGCGCAATAGCGGCGGCGCTTGCTGTCTGGACAATCGCCGTCTTGGAAGTCTATCTCGGACTCATTCAATCGCTGTTCGCTCAGGCACCCGCACCGCTGGCGAAATTCTTCGCAGGCCACGAATATCCGATCTTTCTGATGGCGTTCATCTTCGTCGTCAGCCCGCTGACGCTTGCGGCGCTCGCATTGCACGAAGAGATTTTCGGCGGCGCCTGGGCGCGGCTGACCTTCCTCGGAGACATCTCCTACTCGACCTATCTCATTCATTTCCCCATGCAGCTTGCGCTCGCACTGATCGCGCTGCGCCTCGGATGGACGCCCGCGAATTTCCAGACAGGTTTCGCGATGGCCGGTTTCTATGTCGTGCTGATTGCGCTGGGCTGGCTCGCGTATGCGCGTTTCGAGCGGCCGCTGCAGGCGCTCATCCGGGGCACCGCGCGAAAGCCGTCGCTATCGCCCGTTCAATAGATCGACGAGCGTCGTGCCGAGCGCGGCGGGATTGAGCGAAACGCGGATGCCGGCGGCCTTCATCGCCGCGATTTTCGATTCCGCGCCGCCCTTGCCGCCGGAAATGATCGCGCCCGCATGGCCCATGCGCCGCCCGGGCGGCGCGGTCACGCCGGCGATGAATCCGACCATCGGCTTCTTCGTCTTTGCACGGCCTACAAATTCTGCCGCGTCCTCTTCCGCCGAGCCGCCGATCTCGCCAATCATGATGATTGCCTCGGTGTCCGGATCGGCCAGGAACATGTCGAGCACCTCGATATGCTCGGTGCCCTTGACGGGATCGCCGCCGATTCCCACGCAGGTCGATTGACCGAGTCCCACCGCGGTTGTCTGCCAGACCGCCTCATAGGTGAGCGTGCCCGAGCGCGAGACGATGCCGACCTTGCCGCGGCGATGAATGTGTCCCGGCATGATGCCGATCTTGCATTCGCCGGGCGTGATCACGCCGGGGCAGTTGGGACCTATCAGTCGCGTCTTCGAACCGCATAGTGCGCGCTTCACCTTGACCATATCGAGAACGGGGATGCCTTCGGTGATGCAGACGACGAGCGGAACCTCTGCATCGATCGCTTCGAGGATGGCGTCCGCCGCAAAAGGTGGCGGCACGTAGATGACGCTCGCCGTGCAATCGGTCGCACTCTTCGCCTCGCGAACCGTGTCGAACACCGGCAGGCCGAGATGCGTCGTCCCGCCTTTGCCGGGCGACGTGCCACCCACCATCTTCGTGCCATAGGCAATCGCCTGCTCGGAATGAAACGTGCCCTGCTTGCCCGTGAAGCCCTGGCAGATGACGCGCGAGTTCTTGTCGACGAGGATGGACATTGGGTTATCTGTTCAGTTGAAAAGTTCGAGTCACGACGCCTAATGGTTCGACAGGCTCACCATGAGGGAATTTGGTTTTGCCAGGATCCTCATCCTGAGCGTGTCGAAGGATTACGCCAGCTTCGGCTCGAGTTTCTTGCATGCCTCGATCAAGATCTTGACCGAATCGGTCGATTTGGCGAGCGACGCGCGCTCTTCTGCGGTGAGATCAAGCTCGACGATTCGTTCGACACCTTTCTCGCCGATCACCACGGGGACTCCGACATAGAGACCCTTGATGGCGTAAGGGCCATCCACATAAGCGGCGCAGGGCAGCACACGCTTCCTGTCCCTGAGATAGCTCTCCGCCATTGCAATCGCCGCTGTTGCCGGCGCGTAGAAGGCGGAGCCGGTCTTGAGCAGGCCGACGATCTCCGCACCGCCATCTCGCGTACGCTGCACGATCCGGTCGAGTCGCTCCTGGCTGATCCAGCCCATCTTCACGATCTCGGGCAGCGGGATGCCCGCGACGGTGGAGAAGCGCGGCATCGGCACCATCGTGTCGCCATGGCCACCAAGCACGAAAGCCGACACGTCCTCGACGCTCACCTTGACCTCGTCGGCGAGGAAATGGCGGAAGCGCGCGCTGTCGAGAATCCCCGCCATGCCGACCACCATGTGGTGCGGCAGGCCTGAAAGTTTCTGGAGCGCCCACACCATCGCATCGAGCGGATTGGTGATGCAGATCACGAAGGCGCCGGGCGCATGCGCCTTGATGCCGTCGCCCACGGCCGCCATCACTTTCAGATTGATGCCGAGAAGATCGTCACGGCTCATGCCGGGCTTGCGCGGCACGCCCGCAGTGACGATCACCACGTCGGCGCCCACGATGTCGGCATAGGAGTTCGTGCCCTCGAGATGGGCGTCGTGGCCCGTGATTGGTCCGGCCTGCGCGATGTCGAGACTCTTGCCCTGCGGGAGCCCCTCCACCACGTCGAACAAGACGACGTCGCCCAGCTCCTTCAGCGCCACGAGATGGGCGAGCGTTCCGCCGATCTGTCCACCCCCGATCAACGCGATTTTGCTGCGGGCCATGGAGATCCTTTCGGGCCAGAAGAACCGCGGCTAGGTAGCCTCTGCATGGCAGCGAGGCAAGCTTTGCGCATTCACGCCGGTGCGCGCATGCGGGCGCGCTGCGCCATCAGCCCCAATGGCACGCACAGAAGACACAACGCAGCGGCGAAAACCGCACCGCGGCGATCGGTCGCCGCGAAAAGTACCAGCAAAGTTCCGTCGATGCCGACAAGAAGAGCCGGAAGCCAGGGGACGAGAAAGGCGCGGAACGGACGCGGCAGGTCGGGCTCGCGACGGCGCAGCACGAAGAACGAAATTCCCACAAGCAGGCCCGAGACCGAGGTCAGTATTCCGATCAGGCCGAAAACAAGGCTGAACGCGCCTGTGGCCGCGAGCGCAATCGAGATTGCCGCGGTCAGCATGAAGCCGAAATAGGGGCTGCCGCCCTCATTCACCGATTGCAGCGACACAGGCAGCAACCGGTCGCGAGAGAGGGCGATGAGGATTCGCGGCGCGATCATGATGTTCGCATTGGCGCAGCTCGTGACGGTGATCATCGCACCGATGACGAAGAGTGTCGATGCAAGCGTACCGCCGACGCGATCAAGGACGATGGCGAAGGGAAGCCCCGACGACGCGGTTCCGTCCGTGCCGAGCGCATGGAGGAGAGCCGCGTTCACTGCCACATAGATCGCCGCGGTGATCGCAAGGCCAAAGAACAGCGCGCGAGGAATGCTCTTCGTGGGCGCCACATTCTCTTCGGCGAAATAAACCGATGCGTCCCATCCCGAATAGGCGCCCTTGATCAGCTGGTAGGCGCCCACGAAAGCGACAAAGCCGACCGGAACAAGATGAAAATGCGCGAATGTCTGTGGAGAGTTCGCAGGCATCAGCGACAAGGCTGCGGCCGCGAAGGCGATGAGCAGCGCCGCCTTGATGAGGCTCGTCGTCTCCTGCATGGCGCGGCCCTCGCGCACGCCGATGGCGTTGGCGCTGTAAAGAAGAAGCTGAACGCCGATCGCGACGGCGGCCGTATGCGCTGCGGCGGGGGGCCAGAGAAGGCCCAAAAAATCGGCGAACACGACGGAAGCCGCCGCGATGCCGGCCAGGTGCGACGCGAAGGTCGACCAGCCCACGACAAGGCCGCCAACATCGCCATAGGCACGGTGGGCGTAGACATAGGCGCCGCCCGCACGCGGAACTGCTGTGCCGAGCTCGGCCATAATATTGGCGCCGAGAAAAGCGTGCACCGCGCCGAGCGACCACAGTGCAAGGATCGCCCCGGAATCGTGCAGGCCGGCGGCGATGACGCTCGGCGAGCGCAGGATGCCCGAGCCAATCATCTCGCCCACACCCACAGCCACACCGAAGCCCACGCCCAGCAGGCGCAGCAAGTGTCCGCGCGCAGGAGATTTCGTCATGGCGCGTCTCGGCGGGCGCGCCGCGCGCGGGCATGATTGTCACGAATGCGGCGTCGGAGCGTCACCGCCGGCCCTCATGGTTCGACAGGCTCCCCATGTGGTTCGACAGGCTCACCATGAGGGTAAAAACATATCCTCACCCTGAGCTTGTCGAAGGGTGCGGAACATCGAGGCGTTGCGATCCGATTCTGGCGAACCCGTTACGAGCTCGCGCTTTCCGCCGGCTCGCTCGCGCCGCGCTCGACGCGCTCGCTGATGCGGGCGGACTTTCCACGGCGGCCGCGCAGATAATAGAGCTTCGCGCGGCGTACCTTCCCCTTGCGCACGACTTGTACCGAATCCACAACCGGGCTGTAGATGGGAAATACGCGCTCCACGCCTTCACCATAGGAAAGCTTGCGCACGGTAAAGCTCTCGTTCAGCCCCTCGCCGGCACGGCTGATGCAGACGCCCTCGAAAGCCTGAAGTCGCTCGCGCGTCTTGGTCTGCTTGGTCTTCTCGTCATAGGTCGCATCGACCACCTTGACGTTGACCTTCAGCGTGTCGCCGGGGCGGAAACTGGGCAGCGGCTTCTTGCCGCGCAGCGCGCTCATCTGCTCGGCCTCGAGCTGTTTCAAGAGATTCATATCCGTCTCCATGCGCGCGGGAAGGGGCGCCCTATAGCCTACCCGTGGCGGGTTTCATAGAGGGACCAGAGGTCCGGGCGGCGCGTTTTGGTCAGCTTTTCCGCCTCCGCCCGGCGCCAGCCGGCGATCTGCGCGTGATGGCCCGAAACAAGCACCGGCGGGATATCGCGGCCCTCGAAAGATTGGGGCCTCGTGTATTGCGGATATTCGAGCAGGCCGCCTTCGAAACTCTCCTCGGCCTGCGACGATTCGCAACCGAGCACGCCGGGAAGAAGGCGGACGCACGCCTCGATCAGGGCCATGCCAGCGATCTCGCCTCCGGCAAGAACGAAATCGCCGATCGACACTTCCTCCAGCTCGCGTGCCTCGATCGCGCGCTCGTCGAGGCCCTCGAAACGCCCACACAGAAGCAGCACCCCTGCTCCCCTGCTCAGCGACTGCACCGTCTTTTGCGTGAGCGGCTTTCCGCGGGGCGAGAGATAAAGCGAGGGGCGGTCGGGCTCGCCTGCGCGTGCTGCATCGACAGAAGCCGCGGCCACATCCACCCGCATGACCATGCCCGGCCCGCCGCCGGCAGGCGCATCGTCGACCGTGCGGTGCTTTCCGATCCCGTGCTCACGAATATCGCGCACATCGAGCGACCAGATGCCGTTCTCGCGCGCCTGCCCGACAAGGGATGCGCCGAGGGGACCCGGAAACATCGACGGGAACAGAGTCAGCACGGTCGCTTTCCAGCTCATTCGACTCCCCGTTCCGCTTCCGCTTCCGCGTCCTTCGGCTCGGCGACCACCACAAATTTTTCTGCAAGGTCGATCGTGGGGACGGTTTCGCGCGTGAACGGAAGGAGCAATGTGCCGCCTTCGGTGCGGGACAACTCGATCACGTCGCCCGCGCCGAAATTGTGGATCGCGCTCACCGCACCGATGGTTCGGCCTTCGGAATCCAGCGCGCGCAGGCCGACGAGATCCGCATGATAGAACTCGTCCTTTGCGGTCGCGGGCAGCGCCGCGCGCCCGACCAGCAGTTTGACATTGGCAAGCGATTCCGCCGTCGAACGATCGTCGATGCCTTTGAACCGCACGATCGCCGAGCCGGCTTTGACGCTGCGCACGCTGGCGATCTCGAGCGTGCGGCCGCCCTCGGTGCGCAAAGGTCCGTACACGGAAAGATGTCCGGCCGTCTCGGTGACAGTCTTCACCTTGACCTCGCCGCGCAAGCCCTGTGCGCCGATGACGACGCCCAGCACGATGTCGCCGGCCGTCATGGCCTGCGCCGCGATCAGCTCTGCGGCGCCGCCGCCGCAGACGATGCCGCGGCCGCACGCTCCTGCGCCTTCTTCTTCGGCTTGGCTTTCTCCGGACTGTTCCTGGTCAACGGTTTGACGACGCCTGCATCCGAGAGGAACCGGTGCACGCGATCGCTCGCCACCGCGCCCTTCGCGATCCACGCCTTCGCCTTGTCGAGATCGAGCTTCAGGCGGTCCGCATGATCGCGGGGTAAAATCGGATTGTAGTAACCGATCTTTTCGATGAAGCGGCCATCGCGCGGCGAATGCGAGTCCGCGATCACGATGGCGTAATGCGGGCGCTTCTTGGTGCCGCCGCGTGCGAGTCTGATCCTTAAAGCCATTCTGATTCTCCTTGTCCGAAAGTGCGACTATCGCCTCGTCATGAAATCCGGCGGCATTTGCGGCATGCCGCCCATCCCGAAAGCACCGCGTGCACCGAGCTTGCCGACACGCTTCATCATGTCCGCCATCTGACGGTGCATCTTGAGGAGCTTGTTGACCTCGGAAACTTCCACGCCCGCTCCGCCTGCGATCCGCTTGCGGCGCGAGCCGTTGAGGATGTCGGGTTTGGCCCGCTCCTTCCTGGTCATCGACTGGATGATGGCTTCCTGGCGCTTGAGCATCCCGTCGTCGAGACCGGCGGCGGCGAGCTGGTCCTTCACCTTGCCGACGCCCGGCAGCATGGAAAGAACGCCCTGCATTCCGCCAAGCCTGCGCATCTGTTTCAGCTGATCGGCCAGATCCTCCATGTCGAACTGGCCCTTCTTCATCTTTCGGGCGAGTTTCTCGGCTTGCTCGCGGTCGATCGTCTCCGACGCCTTTTCGACCAGGCTCACCACGTCGCCCATGTCGAGGAGCCGGTCGGCGACGCGCGAGGGATGGAACGCCTCGAGCGCATCGAGCTTCTCGCCGACACCGAGGAACTTGATCGGCGCGCCCGTGACCTGACGCATCGAAAGCGCCGCCCCGCCGCGCGCATCGCCGTCGGCGCGCGAGAGGATGATCCCCGTCAGATGGAGGCGCTCGTTGAACGATCGGGCGATGTTGACCGCATCCTGGCCCGTCAGGCTGTCGGCGACGAGAAGCGTTTCGTGCGGCTTCACGGCGTCGCGGATCTGCGCCACTTCCAGCATCAGCCCTTCGTCGATGTGCTGACGGCCCGCCGTGTCGAGGATCAGCGCGTCATATCCGCCGACGCGCGCGGCAGCGAGCGCGCGCCTGGCAATATCGAGCGGCAGCTGGTTGGCAAGAATGGGAAGCGTGGGCACGCCCGCCTGCTCGCCGAGGATTTTCAGCTGCTCCATTGCCGCGGGCCGGCGCACGTCGAGCGAGGCCATCAATACCCGCTTCTTGTCGCGGTTCTGCAGCATCAGGCCGAGCTTGGCGGACGTCGTTGTCTTGCCCGAGCCCTGGAGGCCAACCATCAGGATCGGCGCGGGGGGACTGCCGAGATCGAGGCCGGCATTCTCCTCGCCCAGCGTTTCCACCAACACGTCATGGACGATCTTGACCACCTGGTGGCCGGGCGTGACCGAGCGGATGACGGATTCGCCCATTGCGCGCGGGCGCACCTTGTCGATGAAGGACGTGACGACCGGGAGTGCCACGTCGGCGTCGAGCAGCGCTGCGCGGACTTCCTTCAGCGCCAGCTCGACATCGGCTTCGCTGAGCGCGCCGCGGCCGCGGATCCCGTCGAACACGCCGCCGAGGCGGCTTTGCAGAGAGTCGAACATGCGTTTCCCAAAGCCTGAACGCTCCAGGGGGCGCACCCGCGCTGCCTGGAGGCGATCCCGGGCCGCGCCCGGGACCGGAAGGCGTGAAGCCTTTCCGGAATGGCCGGGATTTAGGCCTCGAACGCCTGAGTGTCAAACCTGCTCAACGCGGAGCCGGGACGGCCAAAGTGCCGGACGCGACGCCTGAACCGACGCCCAGCCCCAGCCTCTCCTTCAGATACACGAAGCTCAGCGCCCACATTTCGGCGGCCTGGCGGTGATCGGCCGCCGCGGCATGGCCGCCCTCCGTGTTTTCGAAAAACAGAACGTCGTGGCCCTGCGTCAGCATTTTCGCCGCCATCTTGCGGGCATGCGCGGGCGTGACGCGATCGTCCGACGTCGCGGTCACAAAAAGCACTGGCGGGTATTTCACGCCGGGCCTTACGTTCTGATAGGGCGAGTATTTGAGGATGGCGGCGCGCATCGCCGGGTTTTCCGGATCTCCATATTCGCCGATCCAGGACGCGCCCGCACCGATCTTGGTGTAGCGGAGCATGTCGGTCAGCGGCACCTGGCAGACGACGGCGCCGACCAGTTCGGGATGCTGCGTCATGACGGTGCTGACGAGGAGGCCGCCATTCGAGCCGCCCATGATGCCGAGCTGGCGGGGCGTGGTGATGCGGCGCGCGGAGAGATCGGCTGCGACCGCGGCAAAATCGTCGAAGGCGCGCTGGCGATGAATCTTGACCGCCGCATCATGCCAGGCCGGCCCGAACTCACCGCCGCCACGGATATTGGCCACTGCGATGGCCCCACCCCTGGTGAGCCAGAGCTTTCCCGCATTCGCCCAGTACCAGGGCGTCTGTGATATTTCGAACCCGCCATAGCCATAGAGGATCGTAGGTCGTGGTTCTGCGGCGCCCGGTGGCGCTACCACGAAATAGGGAATCTTCGTGCCGTCCCTCGACGTCGCCTCATGCTGTGTCGCGGAGAGCCCCGATGGGTCGAAGCGCGCGGGAATCGACTTGATGGCGCGCGGGTGATCGCTTCCCTCGTCGGCATAGAGTGTCGTAGGCGTGAGAAAGCTCTCGAAGCGGAACTGTGCTTCAGGGCCGTAGTCGTTGGCCGTCACGATTTGGGTGGCACCGCCGCCCGGCAGGTCGAGCTTTGTCTCGCGCCAGGCGTTCTTTCCCGGATCGAACCGGAAAGCATGAACGCTGCCTACGACATTGTCGTAAACGGCCGCGTAGACGAAATCGCGCCCGCACGAGACTTGTTCGACTGAAATGCGCGCATGAGGCGCATAGAGAACGATTGCAGGCGGAAGCTTGCCGCCTGCGAGGAACGGGTTCACGTCAATCGCGACCACTGTGCCCTTTTCGATTTTCCGCCCTTCGGGTGTCGCCCAGTCCCCGCGCAGGGTGAAAATGAGCTGCCCGCCGGTCATGCCTTGCAGCACAGCCGAAAGGGGCAACGGCAACCTTTTCCACTCACCGGTCGCCGCTGGCAGGTAATACTCAGTCTCAAAAAAGGTCGTGGAGCGAATGATGACGCCCAGCGAGCCCGTCGGCGCGCGCAACGCCGTGGGCGAAACCGAAACATCTTTGGGCCTTCCCGCGAGTGCCTCTTTTGCGTTTGCGATCGGTTCGCCGCGATTCCAGACTTTCACGATGCGCGGATAGCCCGAACTCGTAAGCGAATCCGTGCCGAAATCCGTGCCGAACAGAATCGTGTCTTCATCAAGATAGGTGGCGTAGGACTTCGCTTCCGGGAGCGTGAAGCCGTTCGCGGAGAATTTCTTCGTGGCAAGATCGAATTCGCGCACCACTGCCGCGTCGCCGCCGCCGCGGGAGAGCGAGACAAGGCAGCGCAGGAGTGACGGCGAACAGGTGGCGCCCTTGAAGACCCAGTTCTCATGCTCGGCCTCGGCCAGACCGTCCAGGTCGAGCAGCGTCTCCCAATGCGGATTTGCAGTCTCGTAATCGGCGATTGTGGCTCGCCGCCAAACACCCTTCGGGTTTTTCTGATCCTGCCAGAAGTTGAAAACATATTGCCGGTCGATGTCGCCGAAGGGGACGCGGTCCTCGGCGTCGAGAATGGAGAGCACGGCGTCGTAATCGCGCCGGTAGTCGGGGTCCCCGGCCAGCACTTCCAGCGTTCGTGCGTTTTCCTGCCTCACCCAGGCAAGCGGGCGTGCGCCACGCACGTCTTCAAGCCAGAGCCACGGATCGTTCGCCTTCATCTGTTCCCGTGCCTCGCCGTGATGACCCCACGCAGCAATCATGGCGGCAATTCCGATTCCGAACGCGAACCATCCGCGCAGTTGCATGCCTGTCTCTCCTTCGGCCCGAAACGGTATTGCGAACACCGCGCCGAAACGTCAATGCGCTGGCTGGCTCTCCAAACTTCCACAGCCTATAAGCCCCGCCATGACGCCTTTCTACAAAATGCAGGGCCTCGGGAACGACTTTGTTGTTTTCGACGCGCGCAATCATGGGCTTGCGCTGGACGAAGCGGCAGCGCGCGCGATTGCCGACAGGCGGCTCGGCGTGGGTTGCGATCAGGTGATCGTGATCGAACAGCCCCGCGCCAGAGGCGATGCCATGATGCGGATTTTCAACGCCGACGGCGACGAGGTCGAAGCTTGCGGCAATGGCGCGCGCTGCGTAGCACGCCTCCTGATGGAGGAAAGGGACGAAACTACGGTGCGCATCGACACGCTGGGCGGACTGGTCTTGTGCAGCGACGCCGGAGCGGGCGCGGTGACCGCGGATATGGGCGTCCCCGGGTTGCAATGGCAGGACATACCACTCGCAGATAGCGTCGACACGCGCGCCTTCGCGCTGCCGGTGGATGGCGAACCCCTCACGGCGACGGCTGTATCCATGGGCAATCCGCATTGCGTCATCTTCGTCGACAATGCGGAGCGCGCGCCGGTCGCAGAGCTGGGCGCCAGGATTGAAAAGCTTCCACTGTTTCCGGAGCGGACTAACGTTGAATTTGTGAGCGTGCCCTCACCCGGCCGTTTGCGGATGCGGGTCTGGGAGCGTGGGGCAGGCATCACGCGGGCTTGCGGAACAGGGGCCTGCGCGGCCGCGGTGGCCGCGCATCGGCGCGAACTTGGCCCGCGTGCCTGGGAGGTGATACTCGATGGCGGCATGTTGAGCATCGATTGGCGCGAAACTGACGATCATGTCCTGATGACCGGCGACGCAACCCTGGCCTTCACCGGGCAGATCGATCTTGCCATGCTGGGTATGCGCCAATGAGCGGCCTGGAGGTGATCACCTTCGGCTGTCGGCTGAACGCCTACGAGTCCGAGGCAATCAGGGCGCGGGGCACCGAAGCCGGATTGCGTGACGTCACGATCTTCAACACCTGTGCGGTCACGGCCGAGGCCGTGCGACAGTCGCGCCAGGCGATCCGCAGGAAGCGGCGCGGCAACGCACAGACGAAAATCATCGTTACAGGATGCGCCGCCCAGACCGAACCCGCGACCTACGCGACCATGCCGGAAGTGGATCTGGTGCTCGGCAATCGCGAGAAGCTCGAAACTGCGAGCTACGCGGATTTCGGCGTCGCCGCAGCCGAACGGGTGCGCGTCAACGACATCATGTCGGTCAAGGAAACCGCCGCGCAATTCGTGGATTCGTTTCAGGGCCGCGCCCGCGCTTTCCTGCAAATTCAAAATGGCTGCGACCACCGCTGCACCTTTTGCATCATCCCCTTTGGGCGGGGAAATTCTCGCAGCGTGCCGATGGGCGCGGTCATCGAGGAAGCGCGGCGTCTCTGCGCGCATGGCTATTTGGAAATCGTGCTCACCGGCGTGGATCTGACCGCCTATGGCGCGGACCTTCCCGGCTCGCCTTCGCTCGGCACGTTGGTCCGCAAGCTTTTGCGGATGATGCCCGAACTCCCGCGGCTGCGTCTCTCATCAATCGATTCCATCGAGGCCGACGCGGAGCTCATGCACGCGATCGCCGAGGAAGAGCGTCTGATGCCGCATTTCCATCTCTCTGCGCAGTCGGGCGACGACCTGATCCTGAAGCGCATGAAGAGGCGGCATTCGCGGCGCGACACGATCGCCTTCTGCGAGCAAGTGCGGCGAATGCGGCCCGACGCCGCCTTCGGCGCGGATCTGATCGCCGGCTTTCCCACCGAAAGTGAGGAGATGTTCGACAACACGCTAAAGCTTGTGGATGATGCCGGCCTTACATTCCTGCACGTGTTTCCCTACAGCCCCAGACACGGAACGCCCGCGGCGCGGATGCCCCAGCTTGCGCGCGCGACTGTCCGGGAGCGCGCCAACCGCCTGCGCGTGTGTGGCGCGCAGAAACTTGCCATCCGGCTAAATGATCTCGTGGGCGGTGTACAAACGGTGCTGGTTGAAGAGGCTGGCCGTGGCCGAACCCCCTGCTTCGTCTCCGCGCGTTTTAGACAGCAGGCTGAGCCGGGAACATTGATGCGTATGCGCATCATTTCTGCTGCCGCCGATCATGTCATGGCGGAAGCTGTCGCATGAACATCGAAGCTCCCGCGGCGCCGGGCCTTCTGGGAAGGCTCAGGATGGGACTTTCGCGCAGCGCAAACACGCTGGCGGCTGGTCTCACCGGGCTGTTCACCAAGAAAAAACTGGACGCCGAAACCATAGCCGAACTCGAAGAAGCGTTGATTCGGGCAGACATCGGCGCCATCCGCGCTTCCAATATCGCCGCCGCAGTCGCGAGAGGCCGCTACGATTCGGAAATTTCGGAAGACGAGTTGCGTTCGGTGCTCGCCGCTGAAATTGCGGCTCTTCTCAAACCCGTGGAAGTCCCCTTTGAAATCGATCGTGGCCACAAGCCGTTCGTCGTGCTGATCGTGGGCGTGAACGGGACCGGCAAGACGACCACGATCGGAAAGCTGGCGCGAAAATTGACGTCCGAGGGCCTCAAAGTCGTGCTCGCGGCAGGTGATACATTCCGTGCGGCGGCGATCGAGCAGCTGCAGATTTGGGGCGCGCGTACGGGTGCCGAGGTCTTCGCGCGCGGAACCGGCGCCGACGCAGCGGGGCTCGCTTACGATGCACTTGCCCGCGCGCGCACAGTCGGCGCCGATGTGCTTCTCGTCGATACGGCAGGGCGTCTCCAGAACAAGGCCGGCCTGATGGCCGAACTGACGAAAATCGTACGCGTACTGAAGAAGCTCGACACCGATGCGCCTCATTCCGTCCTGCTGGTACTTGACGCCACGACTGGTCAGAATGCGATTTCGCAGGTTGAAGCGTTCAAGGCCACGGTGCCTTTGACCGGGCTGATCATGACCAAGCTCGATGGCACTGCAAAAGGCGGAATTCTCGTCGCCCTCGCGGACCGGTTTGAATTGCCCGTGCCCTATATTGGCGTGGGGGAAGGCGAAGATGATCTCCAGATCTTTCAGGCGGCAGCTTTCGCCAGGGCGCTGACGGGGGCTTCATGAGCAGTGCGGGCAAAACATCGCATCTGGTCCGGATCGCGCTCGATCTGGGACCGCTCGTCATATTCTTCGGCGCGTACCAGTATTTCGGCATATTCACCGCGACGGCGTGTTTCATGGCGGCCGTTCTGTTCGCGCTGGGAGCAGGATACGTTCGCGATCGGCGCCTGCCGCCGATGCCGCTCTTTACCGCCGTCATCGTGTTGATCTTTGGCGGGCTTACACTCTATCTGCGCAACGACGTCTTCATCAAAATGAAGCCCACAGTGCTCTACGCGCTGTTTGGGTTCCTGCTGGTCGGCGGGCTCGCTTTCAACCAGCTGCTCATCAAGCATGTATTCGCCCATGCCTTTGTTCTCAGCGACAAAGGCTGGCGCGGCCTGACGTGGCGTTGGGCAGTGTTTTTCCTCGGCCTGGCGATCCTTAACGAAATCGTGTGGCGAAATTTTTCCACTTCGACCTGGGTCTACTTCAAGGTCTGGGCGGTGATTCCGCTGATTTTTCTCTTCGCACTTGCACAGACCCCTCTTATCCTCAAGCACGAGATCCGCGCGGACGCCGAGGAATAGCCAGCTCCGCTCGCAACCGATTTTTCCAACTCTTGGTCGTGCGAAACGAGTGGAAGCATCTTGCGGTGCGGACGCGGCGGCCGGCGCTCGACTGCAGAGCCGACGGGACGGCTTCGCGACAACGCGACACGCGCAAACAATTGCGCAACGGAACGCTTGTCGTGCGCATTCTTCGCGACTAAGCTCCACGCACCTCCGCGGAGGAGGCGACGTCCACGAATGCTTTGCCCGGCGTTGCGCGGGTCGGTCTCCGCAAGAGCAATTGCATTTTCGATCTTGGGGGCCTCACAAATGTCGAAAGGCCAGCGAAAGGCAAACGGAAGCGTTGAGCTTGCGGAAACGCCGTCGCATCTCATGCGACGATGTCATCAGTTTTACGGCGATCTTTATGCGCGCGAGTCCGGCGATAGAAATCTGACGAAGCAGCAATACCTCGTTCTCTGTGCGCTCGAGCAGCACGATGGCGTCAGCCAGACGTCGCTCGTAGAGACGACGGGCATCGATCGTTCGACTCTTGCGGAGATGATACGGCGCATGCTGGAGCGCGGCGTCGTCTCGCGCAAGCGCGCCGATGAGGACGGCCGGGCGAATACTGTCGTGATTACTCAGGCCGGCAAGCGCGTGCTGAGAGCCGCGCGCCTCGTCGCCGAAAAGGCTGAACGTGCCTTGCTCGAACCTCTCCCGGCGCCAGAGCGCCTCCGCTTCGTCAAGCTGCTCGCAATGATAGCAGCGGCGGCCGACGAACAGCCCGAAAATGGAGGTGGGAAAGCGCATCGAAAGCCCACCGCAAGGCGGGCGTGAACACGCCCTGACAATCCACAAATGCAGTCATGTCCCGCGCAATCGGACCCGGACAAACGTGCGTCGATGGATGAAGACTGGGTGGCCAGGTCTCCGCTATCGCGTCGCCAGGCCATGACAATTATATTTTGTTGACTTAGTTAGAGTGAATCGCGCCCTAGCTCGCCGCCCGCGCGCGTTCGATTGCGGGAAGAATAACCCTGTCCAGCGCATCGCCGACGATGGGGCCGGCATAGCGCAAACGAACAACGCCCGTGCCGTCCACGACGAATGTTTCGGGCACCCCGTAGATGCCCCATTCGATTCCGGCGCGCCCATCCTGGTCGATGTCGATGCGGCTGAAAGGATTTCCCACATCCTGAAGATATCCGCGCGCCGAGGTCGCGCTGTCCTTGTAGACCATCCCGAAAAGCGCGACGCCCTTGACTCTCGAAAGTGCTGCGAGCGCGGGTGCTTCGGCCCTGCATGGCACGCACCACGAGGCCCAGACATTCAGCACGGTGACGTGGCCCGCCCGCAAATCCGTCGAGGTAAAGGCAATCGCCCTGCCGTCGAGCGGCGGAAGGCTCATTGCTGGAGCGGGTTTGTCGATCAACGCAGATGGCAATTCGTTCTGCGGCGGACCGCCGAGGCTGTGAAAGAACAGATAGGCGAGCGCCACAAATCCCATGACGGGAAGCAGGTAGAGGATCCGCTTCACGTCCCTTTGCCACTTTCGATCTCGGCGGACATTGCCTTGGCCCGGGCGTAGGAACGCAACGTCAACACGACGGCGACCGCCACGCCTGCGAGCGAGATGCCGTATGCAGGCCAGACAAAACCGGCGTAACCGCCCATCGCCAGGAAGCGCATCATCGGCCGGTTTCCGCACCAAGGCGGGCGCGTACCGTGCGCTGAAGAATAGCCGTTCGTATACGGATGACCCACAGTGTTGCGAAAAGAGCCGTGTAACCCCCCGCCATGATGAAGAGTGGCCACAGAAAGACGGATGCGATCGTGGGGCCACCCGTGCGAAAAATGCTCTCGCCCTGATGCAACGTGTTCCACCAATCGACGGAGAACTTGATGACCGGCAGATTGACCGCTCCGACGATTGCAAGGATCGCCGCGGCACGCGCCGCTCTGGTTTCATCCTCGATCGCGTTCCAAAGTGCGATGTAGCCGAGATAAAGAAACAACAGCAGCAGAAATGACGTCAGCCGCGCATCCCACACCCACCAGGCTCCCCACATGGGTCTCCCCCAGAGCGAGCCGGTGATGAGCGCAAGCACGGTGAACAGCGCGCCCAGAGGTGCAGCTTCGCGCGCCGCGACGTCGGCGACCGGATGGCGATTGACGAGCCCGAGAAAGGAACAAACCGCCATCAGCGCATAAGCCATCATCGCGACCCAGGCCGCCGGCACGTGGAGAAACATGATGCGAACCGTATCGCCTTGCTGGCGCTCCGGCGGCACAACAAACAATGCGAGGTACAGGCCGACAGGGACCAAAATGGCGGCCGCCGCTGCGAGCCAGGGAAGCACCAGACGGCTGACATCCATGAATCGTTTGGGATTGGCAAGCTCGAACATTGGAGCCCCTCTACGGCCTCGCGCCATTTCCGGCAAGGCACCGACGAGCGAAACTCAAAAGGAAAAAGAAAGATTCGACGCGGAGGACGCAGCGTAGCCCTGCGCATCGTCTGCGTCCTCCGCCTTCACCTGCTTTCTCGTGTCCTACGCGCCAAGGTTGAGGCGCAGGCCGGCCGCGGCGGCGAAGGGCGACAGAAGAACTGCAGCAAGAGAAGTCGCGGCGAGAAAGAGGAGCGCGCCGCTCGCCAGTCCGTCGATCGCGGCGCGCACTGCGCCGGCGCCGAAGATGACGATGGGCGCCAAAAGCGGCATCACAATGAAGGGCAGGATGAGTCCGCCGCGGCGGATCGAGATTGTGAGGCTTGCGCCGATAGCTCCGATGGCGCTGACGGCGGGCGTGCCGATCGCAAGTGCCGCGGCTAGCGTTCCATATCCTCGGCCCGGCAATGAAAAAAACAGCGCGATCATCGGCGAGACGATCGTCAGGGGCAGACCGGTGACAAGCCAATGCGCTGCGATCTTCGCGGCTGCAATCGATTCCAGCGGGAGCGGTCCCAGCGCCAGCACGTCGAGGCTGCCATCTTCGAAATCCGCCTGGAACAGACGATCGAGCGACAGGAGTGCCGCAAGCACCGCGCAAACCCAGAGTATGCCAGCCGCGACCGCGCCCAGAAGCCTCGTCTCAGCACCGATACCGAGCGGAACGAGCGTGGCCGTCATGGCGAAAAACGCGAGCGCCAAAAACGCGCTTCCGCCCGCGCGCGTGGCCAGGCGCATGTCGCGCGCGACGAGCGCCACGAAGCTCATGAAAGCTCGATTGTAGCGCCACGCAGGCCGAGCGGCTCGTGCGTTGCCGCAATGAGCATTCCCCCTGTTGCGCAATGAGATTCGGCAAGCTGCCGCACGATCGCTTTCCCTTGCTGGTCGAGCGCGGAAAACGGCTCATCGAGCAGCCAGAGGGGTCTTGCGCCCAGGATAAGACGGGCCAGCGCGAGGCGCCGCCTCAGGCCGGCGGAAAGATACTGGACCGGGAATTCGCGCAGATGGGCAAGACCCGTACGCGACAGCGCGTCATCGATATCGTCCTTGCACTGATAAAAGCCCGAATGGGATCGTAGATGCTCGAGAGGAGTGAGCGAGGGTTTCAGGCCATCCTGATGCCCGAGCCATCCGACATGGAGGCGACGCTCCTCGGCTTCCGAAATGACCGCCCCGTCCGCCATGCGAAGCACGACACTGCCGGATCGAGGCTGCAGAAACCCGGCCAGGGCACGCAGGACAGACGTTTTTCCGGCCCCATTGCGGCCACCGATCGCGAGCGTCTCACCGGCCGTGACGTGAAAATCCAGATCGCGCAGCACGAGGCGATCGCCACGCACCAACGCAATCCCTTGAACGTCCAGTGCCGCGATTGCCCCCACGTCCTCAATACATATGCTGACCGCCGTTGATCGAGAGCGTCGAGCCGGTCACGAAACCGGCCTCGTCGGCGACAAGGAACAGCACGCCGCGCGCGATCTCGTCGGCGCGGCCGAGGCGGCCGACGGGAATGCGCGCCACGATCTTCTCAAGCACGGGAGCGGGCACGGCCGCGACCATGTCCGTATCGATGTAGCCGGGCGCGATCGCGTTGACGGTCACGCCCTTTGTCGCGCCTTCCTGCGCCAGCGCCTTGGTGAAACCGTGGATTCCCGATTTCGCCGCTGCGTAGTTAACCTGGCCATACTGGCCCGCCTGCCCGTTGATCGAGCCGATATTGACCACGCGACCGAAGCCGCGCTCGATCATGCCGTCCCAGACCGCCTTGCACATGTTGAAGCAACCGCCGAGATTGGCGTCGAGCACTTCGTCCCACTGCACCCGGTTCATCCTGCGCATCGTCGCATCGCGCGTAATTCCCGCATTGTTGACGAGCACGTCGATGGCGCCGATTTCGGCATGGATTTTCGCAACCGTCGCTGCGCATTGAGCAAAATCGGCCACGTCGCTCTTATAGGCGGGGATGCCCGTTTTCTCGCTGAAAGCCCGGGCGCGTTCCTCCCGGCCGGCATAAACCGCCGCGACCTTGAAACCTGCGTTTTTCAGGGAGATCGAAATTGCCTCGCCGATGCCCCTGGTACCGCCCGTAACGATTGCGACGCGCGCCATCATTTCCTCCCTTGGCTCTCTCAGTTACCGCTTGTGCCGCGGACGATAACGCGTACGCCGATCAGCGTTCCACGCACATGGCGATGCCCATGCCCCCGCCGATGCAGAGCGTCGCCAGACCCCTTCTCGCCCCCCGCTTTCCCATCTCGTGAAGCAGCGTCACCAACACACGAGCGCCCGAGGCGCCGATGGGATGGCCGATCGCAATCGCTCCACCATTGACGTTTACCTTTTCCGCGTCCCATCCCATGTCCTTGTTGACCGCGCAGGCCTGTGCCGCAAAGGCCTCGTTGGCCTCGATGAGGTCGAGGTCGCGTGCAGTCCAACCCGCGCGCGCGAGCGCCTTCCTCGACGCCGGAATGGGGCCCGAGCCCATGAGGGCGGGATCGACGCCGGCCTGGGCCCAAGAGACGACCCGGGCCAACGGCTCCAATCCGCGCTGACGTGCTTCGTCGCCTTTCATGAGCACGAGTGCGGCGGCGCCGTCGTTGATGCCCGATGCATTCGCAGCGGTGACCGTTCCATCCTTCTGGAAGGCGGGCTTGAGCGACATAATGGCTTCATAGGTTACACCGTCGCGGATGAATTCGTCCTTGTCGACGACGCGCTCGCCCTTTCGTTCCTTCACCGTAACCGGCACGATTTCATCGGCGAAGCGCCCGGACTTGCGGGCCGCCTCGGCCTTGTTCTGCGATGCGACCGCGAAGCGGTCCTGCGCCTCCCGCGTGATTTGCCATTCGCGCGCCACGTTCTCGGCAGTGACGCCCATATGATAGCCGTGGAAGGCGTCCCAAAGCCCGTCCTTCAGCATCGTATCGGTGAATTCGAACGCGCCCATCTTCTGGCCGCCACGGAGCCAGGCCGCATGCGGTGCCTGGCTCATGGATTCCTGGCCGCCAGCCACGACTATTGCGGAATCACCGTTCATGATCGCCTGACAACCCAGTGCGACCGCGCGAAGGCCTGAACCGCACAGCTGATTGACGATCCAGCCCGGCGTTTCGACCGGGATTCCGGCATTCACCGCCGCCTGACGCGCCGGATTTTGCCCTTGGGCAGCCGTCAGGATCTGGCCCAAAATGACTTCCGATACCTCGTCGGGCGCGACTTTGGCCCGACTCAGAGCGCTCTGAATGGCGACCTTTCCCAGATCGTGAGCCGGAACGCTTGCAAACGCGCCGTTGAACGAACCGACCGGCGTGCGTGCTGCGGACACGATGACCACTTCCGTCATGAGATTGCATCTTTCCAATTGCGAGGCCGCAAAGTGCCGCGATTGGGCCCGAACGACAAGCGCCACAAATTACCCTCGCGCGTGAGGCGGCTCGCGGGCTGGCGGATCGCTCGAGCCACGCCTGGCCACTGGACAGCGCAAAGGATGTAATGTTGTGCTAGGCGGAGGATCGGGATCGAACCCTTTCTCAAGCTGGTGGGACCGTGACAGATAGCAAGCCAGGCACGCCGGACCCGGTCGTCATCAAAAAATACGCAAACCGGCGGCTCTACAACACGAAGACATCGAGCTACGTCACCCTCGATCATCTCTGCGAGATGGTGAAGGAAGGCACGGATTTCGAGGTGCACGACGCGCGCACGGGTGAAGACATCACGCGCTCGGTGCTGACGCAGATCATCTTCGAAGAAGAGAGCAAGGGGCAGAACCTGCTGCCGATCCGCTTTCTGCGCCAGCTCATCCGCTTCTACGGCGATAGCCTGCAGGCGTTCATACCCGGCTATCTCGACATGTCGATGGAAAGCTTCACCAGACAGCAGGAAGACATGCGCCACCGGATGGCGGAAACGTTCGGCGGCGGGAGCCAGGCGCTCGAAGCCATGACCCGCCAGAACCTCGCGATGTTCGAACGCGCGATGCGGATGTTTTCGCCCTTCGGCATTCAGGCCGCACGCGAGGCCGAGTCCCGCTCAATCAACGGCTCTGCGGAATCCAAACCTGCCTCGTCGGACGAAGTGAGTGCGCTCAAGAGCGAGATCGAGGCGATGCGGCGGCAACTCGCCGAAATTGCCCGCGACCGGAATGAGCGCAAATAGACGCGCTGCACGCCGGTCAGCATTCAGGGCGTGAGTGCCAGGAATCAAAGCGACGGGCCCTCAACTCCCGTCAATCCCCCCGATATCAAGTTTGAACTTGTTCGCCTGATGCGCTCTTCCACGGCGGCGCGAGCGTGGGTTCGCCGAAATAATATCCCTGGAAATAGTCGACTCCGAAGCTTTCCAGAAGCACCGCATCCTCCTCGGAGCCTACCCATTCCGCCACTGTTTCGAGCCGAAAATTCTTTGCCAGATCCACGAGCGTCCGCACGAATATCTGGTTCTCCGGCGACGTGGAGAGGCCGCGCACGAACGTGCCGTCGATCTTCACGATGTCGACGCGCAGCATCTGCAGGTTGCGGAACGAGGTGAAGCCCGCGCCAAAATCGTCGATCGCGACCTTGCAGCCCAGTTCCCGCAGATTCGAAATGAATCGCGAGCTTTCCTCGAAATCATTGAGCGCGGCCGTTTCCGTAAGCTCGACGATGATGCGCCGGGCGACGCCGTTGTTGGCGCGGACGTAGTGGATGAAGGAGGTGAGCCACGAAGGATCGGTGGCGGTCGTGCCGGACACGTTCACGGCAAGCGAGATTTCCGGATAGGCGTGCAGCTCGGCGATGGCCATTTCAAGCGCATGGCGGTCGACCTGGCGCACGAGTCCCAGCTGTTCAGCTGCCGGAATGAAATACCCTGCCGTGGCAATCGAGCCGTCGGCGCGCACCATCCTGAGAAGACATTCGTGATGCACCGGCCGGCGCTCCCGGGCACAGACAATGGGCTGATATGCGAAGACGAGCCTCCTGGTTTCGAGCGCCTCGGCAACCTCGTCGGCGACCGCCATCAGCCGAAGGCGCGCCATCTCACGCTGGGGCGATTTCGTATAGATCCAGAAGCCGTTTCGGCCGGCGCCGCGCGCGCGGTCGAGCGCTTCTTCCGCGCGGAGCATGGCCTCCTGACCAGAAGACGCGTCAGAAGGCAGCCATACGGCTCCCATGCTGATCGTCGCCGAAACCGGGCCCCGCCGGGTCGCAATCACTTCGCCCCGGACCACGTCGCGCATGCGCTCCGCGATCGACGCCATCTCGGCTTCGGTGCACGAGCCGAGAATGACTCCAAACTTGTTGCCGGCGATCCGGCCGATCACGTCGCTCGCGCGCAGGGCGGAAGCGAGCCGCTCGCCGACCATGACGATCACCTCGTCCGCGGCGCCAAATCCGTAGGCCTCGTTGATGACTGCGAGCCTGTCGATCGCGGCAACCAAATAGGCGCAGTTCGTCGCGTCGGCTTTTGAAATCTCGATTGCGCGTGCAATCTCCGATCTGAGGCTCGTGCGGTTGAGATGACCCGTGAGTTCATCGCGCGTGGCAAGATAGGTCAGTCTCTGCGCTTCGCGCTTGCGTTCGGTGATGACGCGCAACACGCCGGCAACGCGCTCGGCCTGACCCGCAGGCCCCGGTATGCGCACGCCGCGCAGTTCGAGCCACACCGTCCCCATCGCGGAGGAAACTTCGAATTCGATTTCGAAAAAATTATCTTCGAGGCTAGCCTGCCGCAGGATCGCATCGATGCGCTCGCGGCCGGCCTGGCTCATCCAGGCGCGCAATTCTGCGCCGCGGCTCATGCGGGCCGGCTCTGAATGAAGCGCAAGCAGATCGATCGCGCCGTCCCAGTCGACGCGGTCGTCGGCAATGGTCCAGTCGAACGCGGCTTCGCCTGCGCCGCGCGCCGCAAGCCTCAGGCGTTCGAGGTCTTCGATCGCAGTGAGCGCGCGAATTCCATCGACAGACCTTTTGGGAAGCGTCTGAAAAGCCACAATCCACCGTCCCGGTCGTTTTCGGCCTTGGGCGCGCATGATCGGGGGTAGGTCATTAAAAAATGGCGAAATTTTCAGAGTTATCAATTCGGTCGAGGCCTGCCGCGCTCAAAAGTCGAACATTGCGCCTCACCTCGTCATGTTTTCGTCGTCACACTGGGCTGTTTCGTTTTGGAACATCCCGGGAGGTTGTGACGGATCTGCATTCACTGCGACCAGCCGATATAGCCCGCACCGATTACGCGGCCGTAGCCGCCGTCCTGCACCAGAACCGCCTCGGCGTCATGCGGCGCGCTGATCATGTCGCTGCGAGGCAGATCGAGGGAAAGCGCCTGACCCTTCCAGACGCCGATCGATTTCACGTCGCGCACGATATTCCGGTAGCCGATACTGCGGCCCTCATTCTCGCCCGAGGCGATATGCACGATCGTCCTGCTCAGAATATGGAAAAGCCAGATCGTCGCTTCGTCGCCGTTGCGCTCGGCGCCTGCGCCGATCGCAATGTGTAGCGTCGCCGGCGTGGCGCTAAGGGTCACAGGCACCGCACGCATGTCGGCGATCCGCGCGACGATTGCCGATTCCACCTGGGCTTCGCGGCCTCCCACCACGTCGCTCGTACCGTCGACAATCATCTGCGGCGTGTAGATTCCACCGCGACCCATCGTCTGGGCGTAGGCTTTCTGCCGGCGCGTGTTCGCTTCGCTGGCGAGCGTGTCTTTCCAGCCCAGCATGTCCCAATAGGTCACCGGAAGACTGAGGGCGAGCACGTCCTTGCGGTCCGCTAGCCGACCGAGGAGCGCGTCTGCCGGCGGACAGGAACTGCAGCCCTGGCTTGTGAACAGCTCCAGCACGACCTGCCGCTTCGGTCCCGCCATCGACGAATTGCCGGCCGCGAGCGCGGTCGCCGCGAGTGCTGTCGCTACAATTGATGCGAACCGCGTCATCGGCCCAACATAGGGCCGCCCGACTCTCCCCTCCAGTAACTTCGGCTTGAGACCGTCCAGGGGCGATCTCATCGCAGATTTGCTCCGAAATCGCGTCGCGTTCCGCACGAAAGTTGCGGTACAGGGTGGCAACCAGCTCTACGCGGCCAACAAATTCCTCAGAACGAACGGCAGTATCCCGCCATTCTCGAAATAGGCAACTTCGTCGGCCGTATCGATGCGCAGGATCAGCGGCAGGTCTGCGGCGCGGCCATCGGGATAGGTGATGGTGGCGATCAGCCGCATGCCGGGTGCGATGCGGCCTGACAGTCCACGTAAGTCGATTGCCTCCCGACCGCTGAGTCCGAAATCGCGCCGCGTTTTCCCGTCCGCAAACACAAACGGCGCAACCCCCATGCCGATCAGGTTGGAGCGGTGGATGCGCTCGAAGGTCTCCGCGATGACGGCGCGCACGCCCAGCAATTTCGTTCCCTTCGCCGCCCAATCCCGCGATGAACCCGTGCCGTATTCCTTGCCCGCAATGACGAGCAGAGGGACGCCGTCCTGCCGGTAGCGCATTGCGGCATCGAAGATCGACATTTCTTCGCCCGAAGGATGCTCGCTCGAAAAGTAGATCGTGTCGCCGCCTTCACGGCCGCCCATCATCTCGTTCTTGATGCGGATGTTGGCAAATGTCCCACGCACCATCACTTCGTCATTTCCCCGCCGCGCTCCGTAGGAATTGAAATCCGCATAGGCAACCCCGCGGTCGAGGAGATATTTGCCGGCGGGACCGTCTTTCTTGATCGAGCCGGCGGGACTGATGTGATCGGTGGTGATCGAGTCTCCAAAGAGACCGAGAATCCGCGCACCGACGATGTCGGCAACGCCGACCGGCGTGGCGGTCATGCCGTCGAAATAGGGGGGATTTTTCACGTAGGTGGATTTGCTGTCCCAGGCGTAGTTCTGGCCCTTGCGGACTTTGACCCGCTTCCACTCCGTGCCGCCATCGAAGACGTCTCCGTAGCGCTTGCGGAAGCTCGCCGTAGTCAGCGACGCGCGCATGACGGCAGAGATTTCCTGAGGCGAAGGCCAGATATCGTTCAAATAGACAGGCTTCCCTTTCCCATCATGCCCCAAGGGCTCCCTGGTGAGATCGACGCGAATAGTTCCCGCCAGCGCATAGGCGACCACCAGCATCGGCGAGGCGAGATAATTCGCCCGCACGAGCGGGTGCACGCGCCCTTCGAAATTCCGGTTCCCCGACAGCACGGCAGCGGCGACAAGATCGCCGTCGGTCACTGCGTGGCCAACCGGCTCAAGGAGCGGCCCCGAATTGCCGATGCAGGTCGTGCAGCCGTAGCCCACAAGACCGAAACCCAGCTTGTCCAGTGACTTATCGAGTCCCGACTTCGACAGATAGTCGGTGACGACCTGGCTGCCCGGCGCGAGTGAAGTCTTGACCCAGGGCTTGACCTTCAATCCCCGCGCAATCGCTTTCTTCGCAAGGAGGCCTGCGCCAAGCATGACGCTGGGATTTGACGTATTCGTGCAGGATGTGATTGCAGCAATGACCACATCGCCATGCCCCAACGAATAATTTGCACCTGACACCCCGACGCGGCGGTCGATTTCCGTTGCCTTGCCGAATACATCGCGCAACGCGACCGTGAACTCTGCGCCTGCGTTCCCGAGCGACACGCGATCTTGCGGGCGCTTGGGACCGGCCAGACTCGGCACCACGCTCGCAAGATTCAGAGACAGCGTATCCGTAAAGACTGGCTCTTCGCTTGTTGAAGTGCGGAACAGGCCCTGTGTCTTCGCATATTTCTCGACCAAAGCCACGCGCGCAGGTTTTCGCCCCGTGGCTTTGAGATATCGGATCGTTTCGGCATCGATCGGAAAGAATCCGCAAGTCGCGCCGTATTCGGGTGACATGTTGGAGATCGTGGCGCGATCCTCGAGCGCGAGCTGATCGAGCCCGGGGCCATAGAACTCCACAAACTTGCCGACCACGCCCTTCCTGCGAAGCATCTGCGTCACGGTGAGCACGAGGTCGGTTGCGGTCACGCCGGCGCGCAGACTGCCTGTCAGCCGAAAGCCGATCACTTCCGGGATCAGCATCGAAATCGGCTGACCGAGCATTGCCGCTTCGGCCTCGATGCCGCCCACGCCCCAGCCCAGCACCGAGAGAGCGTTGACCATCGTGGTGTGGCTATCTGTGCCGACGAGCGTATCGGGAAACGCATACGCCACGATTTTCCTGGTCTTTGGGTCTTTCAGGCGCCTCGTCCATACCGTCTGCGCCAGGTATTCGAGATTCACTTGGTGACAGATGCCGGTTCCCGGCGGCACGACACGGAAATTCGCAAAGGCCTGCTGACCCCAGCGCAGGAAACCATAGCGCTCGAGATTGCGCTCATATTCGATCGCGACATTTTTCCTGAACGAATCGCGGCGCCCGAAATTGTCGACCATTACGGAATGGTCGATGACGAGATCCACTTCAGCCAGCGGATTGATCTTCTCGGGATTTCCGCCAAGCGATCTCATTGCATCGCGCATGGCCGCGAGATCGACCACGGCGGGAACGCCGGTCAGATCCTGCATCAGCACGCGCGCGGGCCTGAACGCGATCTCGCGGTCCGAGCGCCGTTTCGCGAGCCAGGCGGCGACTGCCCTAATGTCGTCTGCCGTGACTGTGGCGCCGTCTTCGTGGCGCAACAGATTCTCCATCAGCACCTTTAGCGAATAGGGCAGCCGCGAAATGCCCTTCAATCCGTTCTTTTCGGCTGATGCGAGACTGAAATAAACGTAGGCTTTGCCGCCGGCGTTGAGCGTCCTGCGGGACTTGAAGCTGTCGGGGTTGGTCACGTGAGACTCCCGCGCGTGCGACGACGGCGCGTGGTGTAGTGATATTCCGTCTTTCTGTCATGCGTTTTGTTCATAGGACAGCCGCCGTGATTGCGCGGCGCGGCCAGAATCGGGAGCACGACATGGATTCTTCAGCGCAAACGGTGCGTGTCGAACGAGACGGTGCGGTAACCACGCTCATCCTGTCACGGCCAAAGGCCCGCAACGCGGTCGACAAGCCTACTGCGGACGCTCTCGTCGATGCTTTTACTGCTTTCGAGGGTGACGAATCTGCGTTCGTGGCCGTCCTATGGGGCGAAGGCGGCACGTTCTGCGCTGGAGCGGATTTGAAGTCTGTCGCAGAGGGGCGCGGAAACCGTCTCTCGCCACCCCGATTGGACGGCCCGCTCGATCCACTGGCGGGCGACGCGCCGATGGGGCCCACACGGATGCGCCTGTCGAAGCCCGTTGTCGCAGCGGTTTCGGGCTACGCGGTCGCCGGCGGCCTCGAACTGGCGTTGTGGTGCGATTTGCGGGTCGTGGAGGAGGATGCAGTGTTCGGAGTGTTCTGCCGGCGCTGGGGTGTGCCGCTGATTGACGGCGGCACGGTCCGCCTTCCGCGCCTCATTGGCCAATCTCGCGCCCTCGACATGATCCTGACGGGGAGGCCGGTTGGAGCCGGCGAAGCTCTCTCCATCGGCCTCGCCAACCGCGTGGTGCCGAAGGGAGCTGCGCGCGCAGTGGCGGAAGAGCTGGCACACGAGCTCGCCCGCCTGCCGCAACTCTGCCTGCGAAGCGACCGTCAATCCGTATACGAACAATATGACGACGACACCGCGCATGCGCTTGCCCGCGAATTTGCTCTCGGCTCCGCAACGCTGCGAAGCGGCGAGACGCTTGCCGGCGCTGCGCGTTTTGCCGCCGGCAGGGGCCGCGGCGGGCGCTTCGACGATATCTAGTCTGTCCGGTCCACAAATTTGCCCGATTCGGATGACATATTGTTTCGGCGGCAGCCGATGCAGTCGCGGAGAGGCGAGCGAGCGATCCGCGCCAATGATCAGGGTTATTGTCGAACGTCTAGCGATCGCCACGCTCCTGATCGGACTGGTTGGTGGATCGAACGCGCATGGCGAGGACTCCGTCCAGGAGCGGCTATCGTCTGACCGGCTTGGCCGCATCGAAACCGGGACGTACCTGGCCGGCGACAAGATCGGCTTCCAACTCGACGCCGCAGGCGACGGCTATCTTCTTCGCTTCGATGACTCTCCGGAAGTTTTCGTTCTGCACGCGGACAACGCCTCGATGGGCGGCCGCGTATTGAAGTACGACTCCGGCGAAACTGCGCTGCAGGTCTCCGGTTGGGGAGGCATCACTCTCTACACCGACGCGGACCCCGCTGGCCTGCCCGCCGTGCGCACAGGCGATTCCGTAACGCCGATGCCCGCCGCTACCTCGATTGCCGACGTACAGAACGCCGCGCAGGACGATGCCCAGCATCTGGCCTTCGTGCGGAGGCTCAATCTGGCCTTTGGCGCCGACTGGAGTTCATTGGCCGCCGACGCGGCTTCCAGGGCCCTGGCCCTGGAAGCGCTGGAAAACGTCACGCGAGGTCTGGATCGGTTCGGCCGGTCTTCACAGGGGCACGACGCGCTGGCGCACCGCGTGAACACGGTCATGCTCGCAATCGCCGGGCGTCCTACCGTAACGCTGGAAGGCAAGAAACTCATGGTCACCTTCGATCCCGGCAGCGGCTACGAAGGCTGCGCCTCCTCGCGCGCGATATCGCGGGCCCTCGTCACTTTGCTTGCCGCGCGGCAAAAACAGAATTGATTGGTCAGTCCTCGACGAAACACCGAATTCCCTTCCGTGCAGGCGGGCGTTAAGATTGCGTCCGCCAGTTAAGGAGTCTGGCGCAATAGCGAGTATATGATTCTGCCGAGCGCTGATCCGCGAGGCTTACAGGTCCGGCACTCCCCGATGGATGACAATGACTCCTCAACAAGCCAAAGTGTACCGCAGTGATCCTGCCGATGCGGCGATCGCCGCATATGACGACGAGCGCGCCGCGGCCGCCCAGGTAGAAGCGGCATGTTCCCTTCTTGGGCCCGAGTCTCCGGACACGGCCGCGTTCTGTGGCGCACTCTATGGCGGCGCGTCTCCCGAAGACGTGGCGCGGTACGCACCGGAATCGCTCGCCGCCCTGGCGAGCCTGGCGTTCCAGCATTCCCGCGTCCGCAAAACGGGCCAAAGCCTCGTTGATGTTTTCGACTATCATCCCCATGCGGGCGACCACACGCTGAACGAAACCGTGTTTCTCGCCGTAAACGACGACATGCCGTTTCTCTTCGATTCGCTCATGGGCGAACTGGCCGCGCAAAACGTCCGTGCTCACGTCCTGTTCCATCCGATCATGCAGGTCAAACGGGATGCAGACGGTTTGCGCGCGCCCGACGGCACGCCGATGCGCGAAAGCGTCATCGTGCTGGTGCTGGATTCGGTTCACGACGATGCACACCAGCAGGCGCTCGTGGAGGGCGCGCGCAATGTTTTCGCACAAGTCGGCCTGGCGGTGCAGGACTGGCGGAAAATGCTCGCGAAATTGACGGATACCATCGCCAATCTCGAGCGAAGGCCGCCGAAGATACCTCTTGAGGATCTTCGCGAAAACATCGCGTTCCTCGAATGGCTCGGCGACAACCACTTCACGTTCCTGGGATGCCGGGATTATGCCTTCGATGGCACCGGGGGCGGACGGCTTATGCCGGTCCAGGAGAGTGGGCTGGGACTTCTCTCGGACTCCGCCGCACGCGTGATCGGCCGCGGATCAGATCACGCGAATCTTTCCGCCGAGGCTCGCGCCTTTCTGGATCAGCCCGAGCCTTTGATCATCACAAAAGCAAACGAGCGCTCCGTCGTCCATCGTCGCGTGCACATGGACTATGTGGGCGTCAAGACGTTCGACTCCATCGGCTCGCTAACGGGGGAGCGCCGCTTTGTCGGACTGTTCACATCGGGCGCCTACAGCCGGCGCCCCGGGGATATTCCGCTCCTCCGTCTCAAGATCGCCCACATCATCGACAGGGCCGGCCTCGCGCCCGACAGTCATGACGGGAAAGCGCTCGCCCACATACTCGACACTTACCCGCGCGAAGAGCTCTTCCAGGCGAACGAGGACGAAATCTTTGCGACCGCGCTCGGCATCCTGCGATTGGGAGAGCGGCCAAAGGTGCGCGTGTTTCTGCGTTTCGACCGTTTCGACCGCTTTGTTTCCGCACTCGTGTTCGTGCCGCGCGACCGCTACGACACGCAAGTGCGAGAAAAAATTCACGCCATACTTGCGCGTGCTTTTGACGGACGGACGTCGGCCGCGACGCCGGTCATCGACGATTCTCAGCTGGCTCGCATTCATTTCATCGTCGGGCGCAACGAAGGGTCGCGGCCTCGGATCGAGATCAAACAGCTTGAGGCCGATATTCGTGCGGCGATCCGGACGTGGGGCGACGCGTTCGCCCAGGCCCTGGTTCGCCGGCACGGCGCAATGGACGGATTGCAGCTGTTACGGCGCCATGCCGGTGCGTTCCCGCCTCGCTATCGCGACGCCTTTGCACCCGAGGAGGCCGTACGCGACCTGTTCGAACTCCAGGCGCTCGTGCATGCCAACGATCACGTCAAGGCGCGCGCCTACCGGCTGGCACTTGACGGTCATTCGGCACTGCGCCTGAAGCTCTATGTGTCGGGAAACGTACTCCCGCTTTCAGCCTCCTTGCCCGTTTTCGAAAACCTCGGCCTCCGCGTCATCGCGGAGAATTCCTATTCCGTCAGGCTCAACCTCGGGCAGGGCCGAACTGCAGATGCCGCAATTCTGGATTTCCAGATGGAACGGGCCGATGGCGGCGCGGCGCAACTTGCAGATTTGAAGGACCGCCTCGAAGAAGCCTTCCACGCGGTGATTTCTGGCAGCGCGGAGAATGACGGTTTCAACCGCCTGATCGTGGGTGCGAGCCTTGCCTGGCGCGACGTGACGATATTGAGGGCCTGCGCAAAGTTTCTCCGTCAGGCCGGATTCGCTTTCAGTCAGGACTATATGGAGCAAGCGCTTGCCCGCAACTCCGATATTGCCGGCCTCCTCGTCGTCCTGTTTCGTGCACTTCACGATCCGGAGCGGGAAGACCGCGCATCCGCAGTAAAGCTCATCGGCGGACTCATCGATGGCGCCCTCAACGACGTGCCGAGCATCGACGACGATCGCATCGTTCGGCGGCTACGAAATGTCGTGGAATGCGTGCTGCGAACAAATTATTTTCAGCGCGACGACAGAGGGCGCGCGCCGGTTTACTTCTGCATCAAGCTCGACAGTAACCGACTCGACGAACTGCCGGCCCCCAAGCCGCTCTACGAGATCTTCGTTTACTCCCCGCAGGTCGAAGGGGTTCATCTGCGCTTCGGCAAAGTCGCGCGTGGCGGCATTCGGTGGTCGGATCGCCGCGAGGATTTCCGGACCGAAATCCTCGGCCTGGTCAAGGCCCAGCAGGTGAAGAACGCGGTGATCGTGCCGGTCGGCGCAAAGGGCGGATTCTTTCCCAAGCAACTGTCGGCAAGTGCCGCGCGCGAAGAGGCGCAAGCCGTTGGCATAGCCGCCTACAGGACATTCATAAACGCGCTGCTGGATTTGACGGACAATATCGGCCCCGATGGCGCGATCATTCGACCGGTCCGTACAGTCTGCCTTGATGACGACGACCCCTACCTGGTCGTGGCGGCCGACAAAGGAACAGCGACGTTTTCGGACATCGCAAATGAAATCGCCGAGATTCGCGGCTTCTGGCTCGGCGACGCCTTCGCATCCGGCGGAAGCCATGGCTACGACCACAAGAAGATGGGCATTACCGCCAAGGGGGCCTGGGAAGCGGTCACGCGCCATTTCCGCGAAATGGATCGCGACATTCAAAACGAGCCTTTCACCTGTATCGGCGTGGGCGACATGTCCGGCGACGTGTTCGGCAATGGCATGCTGTTGTCGAAAAAGACGAGATTGCTCGCCGCATTCGACCACCGCCATATTTTCTGCGACCCCGATCCCGATTGCGAAAGAAGCTGGGCCGAGCGCAAGCGGGTCTTCGATCTGCCGCGATCAAGCTGGACAGACTACGACCGCTCGCTGATCTCCAAGGGCGGCGGCATCTATCCCAGGACTGCCAAGGAGGTCGTTCTTTCCCCCGAGCTTCAGGCGCTGACAGGCCTTGGCGCACAGCGTGTGTCGCCAAACGGGCTGATCAAGGCGCTGCTGAAGGCCGAAGCAGACCTGCTCTGGTTCGGGGGGATTGGGACCTTCATCAAGGCCTCGCGACAAAACAATCTGGACGTCGGAGATCGAGCAAATGACGCGGTGAGGGTCGACGCGTGCGAAGTGCAGGTGAAGGTCATTGGAGAAGGTGCAAATCTGGGCCTGACGCAGCTGGGTCGGGTCGAATACGCGACGCGAGGCGGTAGGCTGAACACCGACGCGATCGACAATTCCGCGGGAGTCGACACGTCGGACCATGAAGTCAATCTGAAAATCCTGTTCAGCGGACCGCTGCGCCGCAATGAACTAAACGCCGGCGAGCGCGACGATCTGCTGAATGCCATGACCGACGACGTGGCCGCGCACGTCCTGCGGGACAACTACGATCAGACACTTGCCCTTTCCGTAGCGGTGGCGCGCAGCCCGCGCGATCTCGATTCCCACGCGCGATTCATCCGCGATCTGGAACGGAGAGGACGTCTCGACCGCGCCGTTGAATTTCTTCCCGACGAGGACGAACTGCACCGCCGCGCGCAAGCGGGGCTTGGCCTCACACGTCCGGAACTGGCCGTGCTGCTGGCTTACGCCAAGCTCGACCTCGATGCCCAGATCGTGGCGAGCGATCTTCCCGATCAAGCGTTCTTTGCCTCCGAACTTGCCGCCTACTTTCCGGCCTCGGCCGTGATGCGGCTGCCCGATGAACTCATTCATCACCGGCTGCGGCGCGAGATCATCGCGACCGTGCTCGCCAATCGAATTATCAACTTGGGCGGGCCAGTTTTCGTGCACCGCATCGAGGAAGTTTCCAGCGCCCCCGGCGCACTGATCGCGCGCGCCTTTGTGCTCGCCGAAGGTGCACTGGGTTTGACCGCTCTGAAGTCCCGTATCGACGCACTCGATGGCAAAGTGCGCGCGGCAGTCCAGATTGGTGCATACAATGAAATTGCCGAACTTCTTCGCCGCCTGGGGCTGTGGTTCCTCGTCAACGTCCCCGCGCGCACCGGCCTGGGCGACACGATCGCGCGCTATCGTGCGGGTGTGGAGTCTTTGCGAGGAAGTTTCTCGACACTTGTTTCCCCGTATGAGGCACAGGATACCGAGGCGCGCATTGCCGAACTGCAGAAGGCTGGGGTCCCTCTCACTATAGCGGAGGACGTCGCCGTACTGCCTCTGATGGGCGGCGCTCCGGAAATCGTGCTTCTGGCCGAGGCGCGCGGCTTACCGATCGATCTGGTGGCGGGCGCCTATTTTGCGGTCGGTGCGGCAGTTGGGCTCGACAGGCTGCGCGGGCTCGCAGGCCGGATTGCCGGCCGCGAACATTGGGATCGCCTTGCGGTGCGCCGGATCGTGGATGACCTGTTCGCCGGACAGCGGGCACTCGCCGCCGATGCGCTCCGTGATGTCGACCGCTCTTTCGATGGCAACATGCGCGCCCAGGGAGCAGACGCCGTCAGGCACTGGGAGAATACACATTCCGATGGACTGGCGCGCACGAGAAGTTTCCTGGCCGAACTCGAACGCAGCGGCGAGCTGTCGATCGCCAAGCTCACTCTGGCAAATTCGCAAATTCACGCGCTCGCCGCGCAATGATTTGGGTGGCCCGGCAACGATCGAGTAAATCGTGTGAAAGCTCGAAGCGGCGCGGCGAGTCGAAGGACGAGGTCCGATTCAGGTGTCAATGTTAGTGGGTACCAGGCTGACCAAACGAATGCTTGGCTGTTTTGTAGCGATCTCGATCTGCGGCATGCTTGCTGCCTGTGCGACCGCGCGGAAGCCGATCCAGGGGCAGGCGCCGCTCGTGGCCCTTCCGCCTGCACCGCCGCCCGGCGAACCGTCCGACCTCGCGGGTCTACGATCCGCACAATTGCAGATCGTTTTCGGCGCGCCAGCCTTGGTGCGCAGGGATGGAGGCGCCGAGATGTGGCGTTATGACGGGGCGGCGTGCAAAGTCTTCTTTTTTCTCTATCCTTATGCCGGCTCGCTACTCGTTCGGCACGTCGAGACGCTGCCGCGCGGACGGGAAATGGCAGCAGATCAGGCCTGTCTCGATTCACTGCGTCCGCGCGCAGCGGCACCGGTTTCCTGAGCGGCCAGCGTCTTTTTCGTATAGCGGCACAGATCCCGCACGACGCAAACCAGGCATTTGGGCTTTCGCGCGACGCAGGTGTAGCGGCCATGCAGTATTAGCCAATGGTGCGCGTGGAGGCGATATTTCTCCGGCACGGCGGAAGCAAGCTTTCTTTCGACCGTGAGCGGCGTTTTGCCAGGAGCAAGGCCGGTCCGGTTTGCGACGCGGAAGATGTGCGTGTCGACAGCAATAACCGGTTCGCCGAAAACGACATTCAGAATGACGTTCGCCGTCTTTCGTCCCACGCCGGGGAGCGCCTCGAGCGCCACCCGGTCGTGCGGCACCTTTCCATCATGTTCAGCGATCAGAATTCGCGATAGCGAGATGACGTTCTTCGCCTTGCTGCGAAACAAACCGATTGTCCTGATATGCGCGATCAGACCGTCTTCCCCGAGCCGCACCATTGTCTTCGGCGTGTCGGCGACGCGGAAGAGCGCTTCCGTAGCCTTGTTGACGCCCTTGTCCGTCGACTGGGCGGACAAAACGACTGCTACCAGAAGCGTGAAGGGATTGGAGTAGACGAGTTCCGTTTTCGGCTCAGGCGTATGTTGCTTCAGCCGTTCGAAAAACGTCTCCGTTTCTTTTTTTGAAAATGGCTTCGCCAAGTCTGCCGCCTCGCGAAAAGTTCCCCACGGCATTGCCTCATTTGTCTTCCTTCCGCAATCCGCGCCGCCCGGCATGTCCCGGCCTCCTTGTCCATCTCCGCGCTAGAGCGGGATGAATTTAGCTGTGGTTGATCAGGCATAGCCTGCATTCCTGAAGTAGTTGGCGCATTCCTGGGCGTTGAAGGATGTCAGTAGCTGGCCGATGGCCGAGCAGACGGCATCGGCGGTT
>Ga0210406_10000409_pt1 | contig 59426 bp, 50 predicted proteins | sample IncBWC30MmetaG_FD_155454 | JGI IMG/M metagenome (GOLD analysis project Ga0210406, IMG submission 155454) | Forest soil microbial communities from Barre Woods Harvard Forest LTER site, Petersham, Massachusetts, United States - Inc-BW-C-30-M | ecosystem: Environmental > Terrestrial > Soil >...
AATAGCTTTCGGGTTCCATTTGCATCTGTCTGCTTTGAGCAAATTCTTCTGCTCCCTTGCCGCATAAGAAGACATGTTCTGAATGGTCCATGATTTCACGGGCCAGATGAACAGGGTTCTTTATATGCATCAAACCGGATGCAGCTCCTGCCTTGAGTGTATTACCACACATGATGGATGCATCCATCTCATTTTTGCCATCGTGTGTAAATACACTTCCTTTCCCGGCGTTAAACAAGGGATTATCCTCCATTACAGACACCGCTAATTCAACAGCATCAAGTGCACTACCCCCTTTATGGAGAAGTTCATCTGCCTTTTCCAGCGCAGCTTTAAGTCCGCTCCGATAGGCCGCTTCCATTTCCGGATTCATACTGCTGCGAAGGATGGTTCCTGCGCCTCCGTGAATAACAATACAATGAGTCGCCATGTTGATTTTATTAAGAATTCGGAATACTAAGAGTGTTTCTATAAAAAAACAAAACCGGAAGTGAATCACCCCGGTTTTGAATCAATTATTTTTTTCGGATTAGTGTTCAACCACCAAACGACGGGTTATTGTTTTTTCTGCTGTTGCAATATGACAGAAATAAACCCCCGCAGCATAAGAAGAAGTATTTAGTTCCAGCAACTGAATACCCCCGCCTATATGTTCGGTGCTTCTATTCATCAGCTGACCCATTGTGTTGTATAATGAAATGGTAAGCACTACCGGAATATCACTGGAAACCGGCAGGCAAGCTCCGCTATTGGCCGGATTAGGATATGGAGTTAAAACATCAAAGCCACTCATGGTTTGCTCAGCAATCCCTGTAAACAGATATTCTCCATCGCATAGCACCACCCCATTATTGTTGGAAGGATCCATGACCCATGCAAAAAATGCTTTGTTGTTCGATGGATTCATGATTACTTGCGGCCATGGTGCTTTTAAATTGGCCGTATTGTTGTTGTATTGGGTATTGTTTACGGTCCAGGAACGGGGCGTAGTAAACATAGCAGACTCACTCAGATACTGTAATGCACCCGCAGTAGAGTCATAATAAGTGGCTATAAAATTATTGGCAAAAGGGTCATAACTCAGGTTACTCTGTATTTCATTATGACCTGTACTATCAATAACAAATGAATTCCAGAAATTAGTGGAATCACCTTTCATATTGTAGCTTCCAATTACATCAAAATTGCTTCCATTGTAATAATCATACGACACTGCAATGCTGGCACTGGCACTGTCATTATCAGCAGCATTGTACTGGCAGGAAATGCTTGGGCTTCGTAATTTATCCGGGGTAACCGAGAGAAGAGAATCCAGGTAAACAGGTTTATTCCAGGCAGAGTCAAGATTTCTTATCGTTCTGGAAAACTGGATGTGTCCAACCGTGCTATATGTGGTATCAAGCAATTCCCAGGCAGCACAATAAGCCCCGTGGATACTGCTGCTATGCATATATGCCAGCGACACTTTGCGGTAATGGGGTGCATTGGCAATAACAACAGGCTTTCCGAATTTATTGGCCAGCTTCTTTTCTGTTGTCGCAAACACGATAGAGTCCTTTCCAAGTCCCCCATGAGAATAGATAAGTCCTACATTATACAGAGAATCCTTGCTGGTTATCTGACGGTAATTATTTGCCAAAGCCATATCATATACCTTATTGGTATCCAATTGCTGAAAGAATACTTCCGTTGAGGGATACGACGTGTTTTTGATATAACGTTGCACTTCTACTTCGTATTTTTTTGTTGTCAGGTCCATACGAACATCTCCTACAAATATGTTCAGGTGGTTTGTATCAGCACCTGATACCGTGATATCACATGCTTTATATTCAGAATGTCTGAAATAAGGGTAATTATTGAAAGGCATCCAATTGATTCCTCCGTTTTTGGAATAGCGCACCACAACACCGCCTTTTCCAGAAACGGAATCATTTACCAGATAAGCCGCAAAAAGCCAGCCATTAAAGGCCGCAGCTATTTTTACGTGACGTTGGTTGGCTAGATTATTAGATTCCACAGTAATATCAGCGGCATATAAAGGACTAACCGGTGTCGAAACCGATGATTGGGCATTACAAGCTCCTTTTCCAAGGCTAAAAACGGCTGACAAAGACACAAAAAAGGTAATGAATTTTTTCATTTCCAGGATTTTAAAGTTAGTCGTGCAAACATAAACTCAAGAAGGGTCTAAAGTAAATAAATTATTCGAATTGGAGTAAAAGCTCTTTGTTTTAGTTGGAAGTGATTGGCTGAAAGGTATTTAAGCCAAAATACAGGGCTTTGAAATATCGTTATATTCCCTAGCTTTGACCCGCTTTTGCTATGAAAACTTTACTCATAATCCCACTTTTTTTCCTCTTATCCTTTCAAGCCGGAAGCCCCGGCAATGCTCTGAAATGGAAAAAATTAAGGACCGAATCGGCTGTTCGAGCTGCCCTTGATAAAAAACTTCCTTCTCACCTCTCCATAAATACCCTGAAAATGGTTTTGGATCAGGAAAAGCATGTTTTTCTTCAATCTTATGGTGATAGCCTGGTAGAGTTTATCTCTCCCAACAACCCTGCTCGATTTATGATTTCCAGGAGATGGCTGCTTCGTTTTCATTTCAAACAAGACAGCTTACGGTACTATACAATAAGCGAAGGGTTAACCGGACCTTGATAAGTGGCTCTCGAATTTAATTGCCAATAAAATTGGATCCGGCCCGCTCCGCATCCTTTTATCGGAATGGTCTTTTAAAACGCTAACTTTACCCCTATGTCAATCTTTTCCGGTAAAAAGCGCCGGCCCTTACTAGGCTTTTATATTTTGGTAGTGTATGTTGTTTTCCAGTTCTGTTGGTGGTCTTATCTGTTGTTTTCTCTAAATGCAGAGATTTACCATCTCAAAACAGAGCTGAATGTGGCAAAATCATCCGGGCTACAGGAAACAATTGCTCTGGGTAATGACCTGGAAAAAAAACTTCATACCCGGTGGGTAATGATAACAGGAGAAGGCTCCGTTTTCTTTGTATTGCTGATTTCAGGAATTCTCATTACACGTTCCTCTTTTAACAAAGAAAATGCCCTTAACCGGCAGCAGAATAATTTTATTCTCAGTATTACCCACGAATTACGATCGCCACTGGCTTCCGCTAGACTTCAAATGGAAACGCTTGCAGTCCGCGAGCTTGACAAAGCCAAACAAAAAGAAATCATTCAGGGGGCAATGATTGATATAGACCGGTTAAATGCACTTGTAGAAAACATTCTGCTTGCAGCCCGAATTGATGACAGCTCGTTTCGTATTCACCGGGAGCAAACAGATTTGAGTGAGCTATTACAAAGTCTGATAAATAAGTTTCAACCCCAGGGGCATGGTCAACGAGTATTTCAACTTGATATTGAGCCTGGAGTGATAGCAGAAATAGATCGATTTAATTTTCCCTCTATTATTCTTAATCTTTGCGAAAACGCATTGAAATATTCTCCTCCTGGAACACCTGTTAAAGTGTGTCTTAGGCAAACATCCGACGGAATAAAGCTTTCGGTTTCAGATGAGGGAATCGGGATTAGCGAAAAAGACAAAGCCTTAATATTTAATAAATTTTACCGTGCCGGTAATGAAGAAACAAGAAGCACACAAGGCACCGGACTCGGACTTTATATTGCCAAATACCTTTCCATGATGCATGGAGGGACGCTTACGGTTAAAAATAATACACCCAAAGGAAGTATCTTTGAATTCGTTTTATCTGTTACTACATGAACAATAAAAAACTGGCATTACTCATCCTTGACGGTTGGGGCTTGGGAGATGGCTCCCGCTCGGATGCAATGGCCTCGTCAAACATTCCGTTTTTCAAAAGCCTGATGAATACTTATCCGCATTCCAAACTCCGAACGTTTGGTGAACAGGTTGGATTACCCGACGGGCAAATGGGAAACAGTGAAGTGGGCCATATGAATATAGGTGCAGGAAGAGTTGTATACCAAGATCTTGTAAGAATCAATAAAGATGTAAAACAAGGGAAACTGGATACGAACCCTGTGTTATTGGAGGCTTTAGCTTATGCGAAACTGCAACAGAAACAAGTACACTTAATGGGCCTTGTTTCTGATGGTGGGGTTCATGCTTCTCAGGAACATTTGCATAAGTTATGTGATATAGCCGACGCACAAGGAATAAAAAATGTGTTTATACATGCCTTTACAGATGGGCGTGATACAGATCCGCACAGTGGAAAAGGTTTTTTGGAGAAGCTTGAACAACATATCAGACCACTCTCTGCCAAGATTGCCACAGTCATTGGGCGGTATTATGCTATGGACCGGGATAAACGCTGGGAAAGGGTTAAGATGGCATACGACTTATTGGTGCACGGGAAGGGTGCTTGTTTTTATACTGTTACAGAGGCAGTAGCAGCTTCCTATGCGCAACAAGTAAGCGACGAATTTATAAAAGCATCGGTCATTACGGATAAGCAAGGAAATCCTCTCGCTACAATTCAGGAAGGGGATGTAGTGATTTGTTTTAATTTCAGAACTGATCGCTGCCGGGAAATTACCCAGGTTTTAACCCAGACGGATATGCCGGAACAGGACATGAAAACCATTCCCCTCTATTACCTAACGATGACCCCATACGATGAACGCTTTAAAGGGATTAAAGTGTTGTACGAGAAAGATAATCTTCACCATACCCTTGGGGAAATGCTTTCAGAAAACAGGCGCAAACAGATACGGATAGCGGAGACAGAGAAATATCCTCATGTTACCTTCTTTTTCAATGGAGGCAGGGAGGAAACATTTCCCGGTGAAGAGCGGATTCTGATTCCATCACCCAAAGTAGCCACTTATGATTTACAGCCGGAGATGAGCGCAAAACTTATTACGGATGCAATTCTTCCAAAGCTGAAAGAAGGCAAAACTGATTTTATCTGTCTGAATTTTGCCAATGCGGATATGGTAGGGCATACAGGAGTTTACCCAGCTGTTGTAAAAGCCCTGGAATGTGTGGATGGTTGTCTTAAACAGATTGTAGAAGCCGGCATGATGGCTGGATATTCTTTTTTAATAATAGCCGACCATGGCAATGCAGATTATATGATTAACCCCGATGGAACTCCTAATACCGCACATAGTATGAACCCGGTTCCTTGTATTCTAATTGATAAGGATTATAGAGATATAAAGGATGGTAAGTTGGGAGATTTGGCTCCAACTATTCTCCATATTCTTGGATTGTCTGTACCCGTAGAAATGGATGGAAATATTCTTGTATAAGTGTGGGAGAAAATGCAATAAAAAAAACTCACCCGATCTCCACCGGATGAGTTAAGTTAATCCAACTACAGACATTAGTGCCTACTCGGTGATCAACGGAGATAAAAGTTGATACAGGAGGGTTAGTCCTTTCGGCGGTGTGACTATTAACACATACGCAAATTTGGCTTATATATTGTCCCAAATCAAACTCTCTTCTCCGCTATTCTTTCTGATCGGAAGCCCGTAATTGCAACCCTTTACAGGTCAGACCTATTGATTTCATTGACAAATAGCCTATCTCATTATAATCAATCCGGCAATTACCTTAACATGGAGATTACGTAATTACACTAGGTTACTTTACGTAGCTGATATTACCAAAACGATGAGCTTTTTTTGTCATGTAGAGATCCGATGGGATAACAGCCTTTCTTTTCATGTTCTTGCTTCCAAAATGGACCTCCCGCATGACAATGTTTTACCTTGTATAAATCCATTTAGTTTACCACCCCCCGAAATTGCATTTCTCAAACTTTCCCTGCAATCGGAAATACATGATGGATTTTTTTTTCATGTACCAATGCCGTATATGCTTCCTGTATCTTTTTGCCCGGTGAATTGTTCCACGGCAATGCAAACAGATGCCCATCGACCGATTCAATGCCCGCCACTTCGGCAGCTGTGCCACAATAAAAAGCATAATCTGCCCCCCTTAGCTCACTGGGTAAGTAGTTCCCTTCCTCCACCATAATTCCCATCTCCTGACACAACTTGAAAATCGTGTCACGGGTAATACCAGGCAGAATTGAACCTTTTGCCGGGGTAAAAAGTGTCATTCCTTTTCCAAAAAAAAGATTTGCACCTGGTCCCTCAGCCAAAAATCCCTTATAATCCAATAAAAGAGCCTCATCGAATCCCTCTTTTTTAGCTTCTATTGTTGCCAGGATAGAATTTACGTAGTGACCACAGGCTTTGGCTTCTACACGAATTGATTTAGGATGGGGTCGGCAAAACCCTGAAATCCTCAATTTCAGGTTTCGCTGCCCCAGATAAGCAGCCCATTCCCATGCACATATCAGGATATGTACTTCACTGGGCGCAGTAAGGCTCATATTGGGTCCACAAAACACCAGAGGTCGGATATAAGCATCTTTAAATCCATTTTTCTCCAGCAGTTGATAGGTTATGGCCTCTAACTCTTCCACATCATAAGTAAAAGGGATTCCAATGCTTTCGCAAGACCGTCGCAGCCGGTCATAATGGTCTCTGGCACGAAAAATACGGGGGCCGTCTTGCGTGGTATAGCTCCGGATACCTTCAAAAACTCCATACCCGTAATGAAGTGTCTGATCATACAATCCGGCATGTGATTCCGACGCTTTCTGCCATCGGCCATCCAGATAAAGCATTGTGTTTTCTTTGTAATACATAACTATTGGTTTTCGTTTCTCTTTTAAAATACTCCTGTTTAATATTCTCTATATAATATATTCAATCTCAAAAAAAGCCTTTCTCGGAAAGAGAAAGGCGATTGCAAACAATTCGGTTTTCTCATTCCGGATTTAACCACCGAATGACTCTCATACCCTTGTATATACTTGCGTTAACTGACATCATATGACTTATTAAAAGCAAAAAAGCCATTCCTGTATGCTAGGAATGGCTGCGAATAATTTTTTATATTATTTATACCATTCCTGATATGCTTGTGACACGAATCACAGACACAACTAACACAGCAATAATGGTAATAATTTGTTTCATTTTTCTTCTTACCTAAAACAAATGTATTAAAAAAAAGATACGATATAACTCATCTGATTAAGGTTCGCTAGCACGCCTGGTCAGTGTTTTGGAAATCTATCCTTATTTCCACGTATTATTTTATCAAATTGTCAGAAACCGAATATTATCCTGTTATAAACACCGATATCAGAATATAGTTAATAAAATTATTTTTCGAACGCCAGGCAGGATTGATATGAAATCCAGAGGTAATGGTCGAAAGATTTTCACCACTCGTCGTCGCAATAGGAGAAACAAACCCTTGCCACCATTGCGTTCTGGGCATCGAAATGAATAAAGAATAGGCCGAGAAAATAAAATAATTGTATTTTTACTAAACAACCCTCACCCATTATTCAATCCAATTACTGAATCTTATTTCGCATGAATAATTACAGAATTACTCCCCGTACGAGCTCAAAAAAAGAGAAACTGATCAATTACAGAGAAGAATACGAGAAAATAAACAAGGCTAATACATTGCTTAAGGAGCGACTGGAAAGTGCCCGCTTGAAAAATGAAGAACTGACGGAGATGAACTTGTGGCTAAAAGAAACCAAGCATTCATATAAGGAGAAATTCGAGAATGAAACAGAACGATATATTGAATCGAATCGAAAATTTCAGGAATTAAAGAAAGCATTCGAGACCTATAAAAAGGAGCATCAGTAAGCCCCCCGCCCGTTTGCATCCACTATTCCCTTTATTTCATCCTGTCTTTCCTGTCGCTTAAGTTATGCGGATAACGAATTATTCCGCATCTTTGAGCTATTCATCAGAACCTTTGAGTAATTTGCTCCTATTGTCAGATTACCCAATTTAATGCCACCTTTATGGAAACGATCAAATCATACATTCAAAAGAATCAGCAACGCTTTCTGGACGAGCTTTTTGTACTTCTTCGCATCCCTTCAGTAAGTGCTGATCCGAAATATGCCCCTGATGTGATTCGTACAGCAGAAGCGGTAAGCGAACGCCTGCGTGCTGCAGGAGCCGAGCATGTTGAAATTATGCCCACCGGAGGCCACCCGATGGTTTATGGTGAAAAAATAATCGATCCTAAACTTCCAACCGTACTTGTATACGGACACTATGATGTACAACCTGCCGATCCGCTGGAGCTATGGCATACTCCTCCTTTTGAACCGGTAGTACGTGATGGTAATATTTATGCCCGGGGAGCCTGTGATGATAAAGGTCAGATGTTTATGCATGTCAAAGCCTTTGAGCTGATGATGCAAACCGAATCTTTACCCTGCAATATTAAATTTATGATTGAAGGAGAGGAAGAAATAGGTTCCTCTAATCTGGGTCCCTTTATTCGTAAATACAAAGACAAACTCAAAGCCGATGTAATACTTATTTCTGACACCTCCATTATAGCGAATGACACGCCATCAATTACTGTTGGATTACGTGGACTTACTTATGTAGAGGTTGAAATAACCGGCCCGAATGTCGATCTGCACTCGGGCGTTTATGGAGGCGCAGTTGCCAACCCTATAAATACATTGTGTAAAATGATTGCCTCGCTTCACGATGCAGATAATCGTATTACCATTCCAGGGTTCTATGACAAAGTAAAAACGGTTAGCAAGGAAGAACGTGCTGAAATGGACAAAGCTCCGTTCAATCTGAATGATTACAAAAAGCATCTCGATATAGGTGATGTATGGGGAGAAAAAGGATATACTACCAGAGAACGTACATCTATACGCCCTACACTCGATGTAAATGGCATTTGGGGAGGCTATACAGGTGAGGGTGCAAAAACGGTACTTCCTTCCAAAGCCTTTGCTAAAATATCCATGCGGTTAGTACCTGGACAAGATAGCGATGAAATTACAGCACTTTTCCATAAACATTTTGAAAGTATTGCTCCTCCTTCAGTCAAAGTAGTTGTTCGCCCCCACCATGGAGGTAACCCTGTTGTAGTACCAACAGATACAATTGCCTATAAGGCTGCGAGCAAAGCGATGGAAGAAAGTTTTGGGAAAAAACCCATTCCGGCACGCGAAGGCGGAAGTATTCCCATTGTAGCCTTGTTTGAGGATGTCCTTGGGTTGAAATCAATATTAATGGGGTTTGGTCTCGACTCTGATGCCATACATAGCCCCAATGAACATTACGGTGTTTTTAACTACCTGAAAGGGATTGAAACCATTCCTCTTTTTTACAAATATTTTGCCGAATACAGTAAAACAAAATAGGTGTAAAGAACAGTTGTTTTACCCTTTCCTTCTTTCTTGGATGTTAGAACCTGATTAGTTTGTTGCCCGTATTAAGCAATGGCACTGATCTTGTGCTTACTTCATCAAAGATAACTGATGAAGCCAACCCTGCTTTTATTCTATACCTCTGTTTTTTGCTGTTTGCTATTTTGCGAAAAAAAATTCTGTGCTTTTTCGATTCGCAACTCGCCCGACCCCTCATCCGAAATACAGCACAAAGCCTCTGTACGAAGATTAAAACCATTGAAAACTGCGTCGTTTTCCGGTACACGTTTGGCCGCCAAAACAACAGCCAGACGCAGCAAATATTTCAGACATTTTAGACTCGACTTACGGAAAGTCACTCCCCACCTGTCTGCTAAAACATCTTATGAATGTATTCCCAATGCCTTACATGCTCTCTTTCTAGCCAACTCAGACTCTTTAATTGATCTGCCCGACACCGTTCGTAAGTTAAAAGGATTAGCCGGCTATCTAAAAAACAACAAAAATGCTGTTGTAACATTAACCGGGAATACAGGAACCGATCCTGGGGATAAGACCGCACCTTTAGGAAGCGACTCTTGTGTTCTCAACCATCCGGCCACATTGAACGGAAAAATCACCATAACAAGCCAATTAATGATAGCCCGGGCCGAAGTGATAAAATATTTGCTGGAAACAACATTTCATATTGCACCATCCAGAATCGCCACCAGACCAGGAAAACAATCTTTTGGGGAAATAGGACGTTATGTAGGTATTGAAGTATGTATTCCTCATTAAAAGGTTATTTTTGAGTTCTCGACATTAACTATTTTACCATGAAAGAAAATATGACGCATTTATTACCATCACTTTTTTTTCGGTGGACTTTTCTGTTGTTGAGCCCACTGTTTTTTCTATGTTCCTGTGTGAAATATAAGGAGGTAACAATCTCTCAAATCAGTAATGTGAAAATTAAAAAAATCACATCGGACGGAATGGAGCTTGAATTGGGCATGAAAATAAAAAACCCAAACTCTTATGCCTTTTCGGTTTACCCCTCCTCATTTCATATAAGTCTTTCCGGAACAGATATGGGTGTAGCTAGGTTATCCAGAAGGGAACATATCAAAGCTCATTCTGAAGATATTCACACTTTTCTGATAAAAACATCGTATGATAAGATGCTTCAGGGGGGATTACCAGTATTACTCGGTTTGTTTTCAAAAAACAATACAGAAGTCGAAATCAAAGGGAACTTAAAAGCAGGTAAATGTTTGATTCGAAAAAAAATACCCATCGATCGTAAACAAAATACACAATTAGAGAATAATGCGGCAAGGAGCCTATTTAATCAGAAATAACACTACCTATTCCGCCGGTCAGGTATTGGCCTCCTTCCCAATGAGGCTTAATTTATTTCTTATATCTCATAATTTTGCTTGCAGGGAGAACGCCCTGAATCCGTAATTTCGCGATATGCACACGAATGCCCTGATACATGAGAGTAGTCCCTACCTGCTGCAGCACGCCCACAACCCGGTGCAATGGCAGGCCTGGAATGATAATGCCTGGATGCAGGCTAAAAAAGAAAACAAACTGGTTCTCATCAGTATTGGCTATAGTGCTTGTCATTGGTGTCATGTAATGGAACACGAATGTTTTGAAGATGAAAATGTAGCAAGGATCATGAATGACCATTTTGTGTGCATCAAAGTGGATCGGGAAGAACGCCCGGATGTAGATCAGATATATATGACTGCTGTTCAGCTTATGAGCGGGCACGGAGGATGGCCGCTAAACTGCTTTGCATTGCCCGACGGCAGGCCTGTATATGGCGGAACCTATTTCCGTAAAGAAGAATGGATGAATGTATTGTTTAATCTGGCCGATATATGGAAAACGGAGCCGGACAAAGCTATTCACTATGCCGGTCAACTAACGCAGGGAATACGACAAACCGAATTAATCGCTGTCTCTTCCGATGCTGATGCACCGGCTCCTCAAACACTTGGTATTAGCTGGAGTAAATGGAATCAACGATTGGATCATAAAGAAGGTGGCCCTAATAAAGCTCCTAAATTCCCTTTGCCCAATAATTACATTTTCCTGCTTCACCTTGGTGAGTCAGCTTTGATACCTGAGCAAGAGAGGGATCACATTCGCAAACACCTCCGCCTAACCCTTAGAAAAATGGCCTTTGGGGGTATTTATGACCACCTGGGAGGTGGATTTGCCCGTTATTCAACTGATTCCTTATGGAAAGTTCCTCATTTTGAGAAAATGTTGTATGATAATGCTCAACTCGTTTCTCTTTATTCGGAAGCTTATCTCGTAAACCCGGACCCCTTATACAAACAGGTGGTTACAGAAACTATTGCTTTTATAACCCGCGAATTACAATCGCCGGAAGGCATTTTTTATTCTGCTTTGGATGCAGATTCTGAGGGTATAGAGGGAAAATATTATGTCTGGAAAAAGGAAGATCTTGAATATATATGTGGAAGTGATTTCCCTCTTTTTGCCGCTTATTATGAAGTGACTGAGACTGGTTATTGGGAACATGGAAATTATATCTTGCTTAGAAAAGAAGAAGAATCAGCATTGGCAGAACGTTTCGGACTTACGATCGATACCCTGCAATTGACCATACAAAAGTTGAAACAGAGGCTATTGCTGGAAAGAAACAAACGTATACGTCCGGGACTTGATGACAAATCACTTGCATCCTGGAACGCGCTTATGATTCGAGGGCTCACAGATGCTTACCGTGCATTTGGCGACTCCAATTTTCTTACTACTGCCAGACACTGCGGCTTATTCATTTTGAATAAATTCAGCAATGGCCAAGGTGGGTTACTCCATAACTATAAAAATGAGAAAGCCACCATTAATGGTTTTCTGGAGGATTATTGTTTTACACTAGAGGCCATTTTGGCCCTGTATGAATGTACGTTTGAGGAACATTGGCTGGAGAAAGCAACAAACCTATGTGATTATGTCATCCTTCATTTTTTTGATGAGCAAACCGGTTTTTTCTATTTCACTTCTTCTCTTGATCCGCCTCTTATTGCAAGAAAGTGTGAATTTTCGGACAATGTTATCCCCGCGTCCAATTCATCGATGGCCAAAGTTTTATTCCGTTTAGGGAACCTGTTAGGCGATACCACCTATACAGATAAAGCAATCCACATGTTAAAACAGGTCAGACAGGAACTCGAGCAATATGCTGAAGGCTATTCCAACTGGGGGGTGTTGCAGTTATGGGTAAACAGCCCATTTTACCAGGTGGCCATTGTTGGTAAAGGTGTTGATGAAAAGCTCAGGGAGCTCCTGCTTCATTACCTTCCGAATCTGATCTTTGCAGGTAGCAGCTCCGAATCCAATCTGCCTCTTTTAAAGAACCGTTACAAGGAAGGCGTTACCTTGCTCTATGTTTGCAAGGATCATGCCTGTCTTGCCCCGGTTACAGAGGTTTCGAAAGCCTTGGAGTTGCTCCATCAAACCCATGAATCCTGAAACTCATTTTACGACTTCCCAAGCAGAATTCTCTATGCGATTCCAGATTACCCTAATACTTCTTTTTTGCATGATACTGGGCCCGGGCTTATTACATTTTTCCAGGATAAATGCTCAGACCTTTGACTTAAACCCACCCGACTACTATTCCTTTGAGCCCGTTTTTACAAAGGCCTATATTATTAAAAACAAAATTCGGACGGTCAAAGCTGCTGTCTCTTACAAACGAGATAATGAACCTATTCTGGATAAAGGTATTTGCAAATGCTGGGAATACGATGAAAATGGGTTATTAAAACGTTATTATGCTACCTCTGTAAGAGGGCTTATAAGTCACGAAGTGGAACATCCGGCAGTATACCACAAAGGGCGGAGGATTAAACCAGCATGGGTAAGCGAAGAACCAACGTATCTTTATGACACCGTTACAACCATTTACCTCTACAATTCGAACAAACAAATTAGTCTTAAACGTACTCGAGACGGGGATTATTACAATGCTATATACTATGAATATGACCCAGAAGGGCGAATCAAGAAACAAAGTGTATTCAGAGAAACGAATGCAAGTGAAAACAGAAATGTTTTTCGCTTAGGCGTGCAAAACATGCTTTCTTCGGAAGAGTTCCGCTATGAAAAAACATCAACTTTTCAGGTAAAACGTAAACACCTGAATGATGAAGGAAAAACCTATAAAGAAAGCATCATGAATTACGACAGTATTGGCAGGTTGACAGAGGAAAATACTTCCTATACGGTAAGCTGGATGCGGGCTTCTATGAAATTAAAGTATGACAAATCAGGACGACTAATACAGAAAAGTACTTCGTCTAATGAAAATGGAGAAGAAAATAACCATCAGGAATTTAAATATGTTCCCGACACCCAATTACTGGATGTTGAACAACGATATGAAGGTGATGCATTTGTTCATGAGCTGAACTACATATATGATCGTCAAACAAAAATGCTGACATCTCACTTTATCCGGGAAGAACGCGAAAAGGCTATTGTAATTGTTCGTTACGCCTACGAATATTACTAATACCCCAACTTATCTCTGGTTCTTTTTAATACCCTCCCAGCAATCACCCTTGCCTTTTCTGCTCCTTTACTTAAATGTGCATCCAACAAAGAATGATCATCCATATAACGCTGGAACAAATCTCTTTCCTTGCCGAAACGTTGCATAATCAGATCGTATAGTGCGGTTTTAGCCGCCCCATATCCATAGCCTCCTTTACGGTAGTTCATTTCCATTTCTACAGCCTGTTCCGCTGAAGCAAGCAGCTTATAAATCGCAAATACATTGCAGGTATCAGGATTTTTAGGAGACTCTAGTGGAGTTGCATCGGTAACAATACTCATTACTACTTTTTTTAACTCCTTTTCTGGGAGAAAAATATTAATGAAGTTGTTATATGATTTACTCATCTTCTGTCCATCGATACCAGGTACTATCATAACCCGCTCATCAATCATAGGTTCCGGGACAACAAAAGTTTCGCCATAAACATTATTAAATGTTCTGGCAATATCACGCGCCATTTCCAAATGCTGAAGCTGGTCTTTTCCTACCGGCACGTAATTGGCATCATAAAGCAGAATATCAGCAGCCATTAACACGGGATACGTAAATAAGCCAGCATTTACATCACTTAAGCGGGATGCTTTATCCTTAAAAGAATGTGCATTAGCCAACATGGGATAAGGGGTGAAACAATTTAAATACCAGGTAAGCTCACACACCTCTGTAACATCACTTTGACGGTAAAAAATATTTTTATCGGTATCAAACCCCATTGCCAACCAGGTAGCAGCTACCGCATAAGTGCTTTCTCTTCTGAATTTTGCATCTTTTACGGAAATAAGTGTATGGAGATCGGCAATAAAAAAAAGAGAATCATTACCGGGCTTTTGAGAAAGAGATATTGCAGGAAGAATAGCCCCCAGGAGGTTTCCCAGATGTGGCACATTAGTGCTTTGTATTCCTGTTAGTATTCTTGACATAAGGCTAATTTATGAATAAATGTAATAAAACAGGCTTGACTTATTTCACAATCCAAACGGTTTCCTGATCCCAATTGGATCGGATGGTAATAGGATCCTTATAATATATAACCGCTTCAGCTTGCTTCTTCTTAAGGTAGCTACCCGTATCCCACTTTTTATTTTCATTGCTATCGGTAATCAATCGCACTTTATAATTCATTGGCGACAGATACTCGAAATAAAACTCATGATTATTATTGAAAGATTCTTCCCGAACTATACCATCCTTATCATCCAGCAGTTGTAGTATATAATGACCCGCCGGCGCATTTACATTCAGTTTAAGAGTTCCATAAAATCGAAGTTCTGCCGTTTTAAAGTCCGCTTTTAATGTGTCATTGGTAAAGCCGTACATGTCAGAAAATGCCCCGGGGAGAATCAACAAATGATATTTTCGGTTCTCCTTCCAGCCTCCTTTATCATATTTCCAGCTCAAGGTTCGTTTGATATCATCAGTAAAATTAAATGACCCTTGTTTAAAAAGATTATCCTTCAAAGTATCTTCTGTAAGAAACATCCGGGAAGCATCCTTTATGCCGCCCGGAACAGGTGCTGAGAAACTCAAACGAAGCTGAGAATTGAGGTCAAAGAGGTGCATTGCCGATACGTTACTCTGGACTTTTAAAAAGTATTTCTCTGTCTTATGCTGGCTCAAAAATTTTTCCCTACTAATGAGTTTATAACGAAGCGTATCGTACACCTTGCTGTCGTCACCCACTTCCAAAAATACAGAGTCGGTGGCAGGTGGTACAAACCAATAGGTAAGGGTGTCACTTTTGCCATTGCGTTCAACAAAAGAAGTCCCAAGGGGTTCTGCCTCCTTACGTATCGAACGAAGCTGTACTCTTTCCGCTGCTGAAGTAAAAGCAAGCATAATTTTACCGTAGCCACTTTGATAAGCTCTCTTCAATTTTTGCATACTTGGTTCTTCTTTAAACACAAGCATATTTACATTATCCTGGCTATTATTTAACTCCATGCTTTTTTCCTGAAATCCAATCATTTCGCCAGGATTATATTTGTAATTCCCGTTCTGATCCCGCAATGCAAACACCTTGTATATTCCTGGCTTTATATGATTAATACGATAAGCTCCCGATGCGCCTGTACGTCCAAAATAAGCAGGCACGGATTTGTAAGGTATAGAATCGTCCAGCTTATTATAAAGCATCACCATTACTCCCTTTTCAGGTAATTGTGTAAAGGCATTGGTAACAGTACCACTAACCCATAGCGAATCAACATAACTGCCGGTTGAAAAAACATATTTAAAATCGGGGACGGCATTACTTTCATGAAGATCTACGACGGCAGAGCCAAGACTAATTGTATAGGTCGTACTATCTTTCAAAGGCGATCGAAACACAATTTCAAGCACTTTCCCTTTTACCTTTATGTCAGGTGTTCGTTCCATAGGGGGCGAAATAACCAATTGCCCATTCAGATCTTTTAATTGAATAAATTCATCAAATACGATCGACACTTTTTTTGATTTAAAAAACACAGCCGCGCTATCTGGAGCATACGAATTAACATGGGGTGGCTTTTTGTCCTGAGGTCCGCCTGATGGTTTAACAATCTGTGCACAAGAAGCAAAAATCATCAAGGAAAGACAATAGTAAAAAACAGACCGAAAAGTCCTGACTGAGCTGATATTTAACCCACTAAAATGACAACAGGAAAAAAAAGGAAGGTGGAAAGGAAAAAAAAGAATTCTTTTATATTTCATGAACCAGGTATACGAATCAAAAGCTACTTAATAACAATGCTACCTTCTCCAGATAATATTTATCTGTATCATCAAAATCCGAAAGCTTTACACTATCAATATCAAGCACTCCGATTACTTCCTTATTTTTATTGAAAAGAGGGACTACTATTTCTGATTTCGATTCAGAACTGCAAGCTATATGCCCCGGAAAAAGATCAACATCCTTTACGAGAACCGTTTGCCCAATAGCATAAGCATATCCACACACTCCCTTTCCTTTAGCTATGCGTGTACATGCTACCGGTCCTTGAAAAGGGCCCAGAACCAACTCATTCTCTTTCACAAAATAAATTCCAACCCAGAAAAAATTCATTCCGAACTTAAGAGCAGCTATCACATTGGCCATATTAGCCAAGCTATCCGTTTCACCTTCCACAAGAGCCAGGATCTGAGGAAAAAGACTCTCGTACTGCGCTTTACGATCTAATCCTTGTACATGAATTGATTCCGCCATTGCTTTTTATTAATAGTATACTCAGGTCAAATAATAGTAAGTTACCAAGTATGATTATAGCCCCAGTAATATATCCTGAGGATCTTTACCTTTAAATAACATCTTTAACGGATTTTCGCACATTTCCTTCACCTTAACAAGGAACCCAACACTCTCTCTGCCATCAATAATGCGATGATCATAAGACAAAGCAACATACATCATAGGACGTATTACCACCTGGCCATTAACAGCTATCGGCCGATCCACAACGTTATGCATTCCAAGAATTGCACTTTGAGGAGGGTTGATAATCGGAGTAGACATTAAGGAGCCAAACACTCCGCCATTTGTGATAGTAAAGGTTCCTCCTTCCATATCCTTTAGTTCAATTTTATTGTCTCTTGCCTTTAATGCAAGCAGCTTTATTTCTGCTTCAATTTCAGCCAGTGACATCCCTTCAGCATTCCTCAGAACTGGCACAACTAAACCTTTGGGGGCGCTTACGGCAATCCCTATATCACAATACTGATGATAAATGAGTTCTTCCCCATCAATCATTGCATTCACTGCAGGAAACTGAAAAAGAGCCTCAGTAACAGCCTTTGTAAAAAAGCTCATAAAGCCAAGGCTCGTTCCATATTGCTCTTTGAAGCGATCTTTGTATTTTGCACGAAGGGCATATATCTGACTCATATCAACCTCATTAAAGGTTGTAAGCATGGCCGTTGTGTTTTTTACAGCAACCAGTCGCTGTGCTAATTTTTTTCTCAAAGGAGACATTTTCTGACGATCCTCCTGGCGGCCACCATTCCAGCTCTTTAATTGGCTTGTATCAAAACCTTTGCTAAGGGCTCCGAGCACATCTCCTTTGGTAATTCTTCCTCCCTTACCGGTGCCACTTAACTTTTCAGAAGAGATTTTATTTTCCTCCATTATCTTTTTAGCCGCCGGCGAAGGGATGCCATTGCTGTAGCCTTCCTGCACCACCTTTGTTGAAACAGTTTCTTTCTCCGCCATTTTAGCACCCGAGTTTCCTGCTCCAACTCCCTCTTTCACAACATTTGGTTTTGCAAGAGTCTTCTTAGCCTCACCTTTTACTGATGTATCAATGGAACAGACTACCTGACCTACTTTTACAGTCTCCCCCTCAGGTACCAGAAGTTTAACAGCACCATTATCTTCGGCGTTAATCGTAAGTGTTGCTTTGTCCGATTCAATTTCAGCCAACTCCTGATCCTTCTCAACATAATCTCCATCCTTTACAATCCACCGTGAAATAGTTACTTCAGTAACAGACTCTCCAGGGCTTGGCACTTTCATTTCAATGGTAGCCATTTATTTTCCTATTTAGATTTTCAATAAGATTTGCAATTTATTCTCCAGAAGGGCATCTCTAAACCCAATGAAGTATTTCTCAAATTTTAACACTGCTTTTCAGAAATAATTTCTCTATAATAGCCTGCTGCTGTTGTGCGTGTGCTTTGCTAAATCCCGTTGCAGGGCTTGCACTTTCTGGCCGGCCAATATAACTCAATCGAATTTCTGACGTCTTGGCATGAGTCATAAACATGCGCATAATAAACGTCCAGGCTCCCATATTTTCAGGTTCTTCCTGTATCCACACGAAAGATTTAGCCAATTTGTATTTATCAAGAATTCCAGCCAATTGTTTTTCCGGAAAAGGATAAAGCTGCTCAAGGCGTATAATGGCAACATGATTTGACCCATTTTTATCCCTATCTTCTGCAAGATCATAGTAGATTTTTCCCGTACAAAATGCTATTTTTTCAACCTTCTTAGCATCCGCTGATGCATCATCCATCACCTCCTTAAAACCACCAACAGTAAAATCTTTAACAGATGAAACGCAAGATGGGTAACGAAGCAATTTTTTAGGTGTGAAACAGATCAGCGGTTTTCGAAATTCCCTTTTCAACTGCCGACGCAGTACATGAAACTGATTTGCAGGCGTAGTGGTATTAACTATCTGAATATTATCCTCTGCACATTGCTGCAGGAAGCGCTCCATACGAGCGCTGCTATGTTCCGGACCCTGACCTTCATATCCATGAGGCAGAAGCATAACAAGACCATTCATTCTCCTCCACTTATATTCTGAACAGGTGATGAACTGATCCACCATGATTTGAGCTCCATTAAAAAAGTCTCCGAATTGAGCTTCCCAGATTGTAAGTGTATTGGGGGTCGTAGAGGCATATCCATATTCAAAGCCCAAAACTCCATATTCAGAAAGCAATGAATTATAAATGCTGAGTTTAGCTTTTGCTCCAAAATTATTAAGCGGAGTATATTCTTCTTCTGAATCTTCAACCTTTAATACAGCATGACGATGGGAAAATGTACCCCGCTCAACATCCTGTCCACTGAATCGCACAGGATGTCCCTCCTGCATCAACGTTGCATAAGCCATAAGCTCACCCATGGCCCAATCATACTTATCGGAAGCGATCATTAAGGATCTTTCCTTAAATATGCTTTGTATTTTATTAAAAAAGGCTTTCCCTGATGGCAGGCTTGTGATGCTTTTCGCTATTTTCAAAAAAGTATCAGACGCTACTGCAGTATCTGGACTCTTGTCAAATACACCGTGGGCTGCCATTTGAATTCCCTTCCATGGCCCTTCCAGAAAAGATGCCACCTTTGTCTTCTCTACCTGTTTTGCTTCATCAAGTTTATCCTGAAGCATTTGTTTAAAATTCTTTTCCAACGTTTTGGCCAGCTCTTCGGAAACGGTCCCCTCTTCAATCAATTGTTTGATATAAATTTCCCGCGGATTAGGATGCGTAGCAATAGCTTTATATAGAAGTGGTTGAGTAAAACGAGGCTCATCACCTTCATTGTGCCCATATTTGCGATAACAAAGTACATCTATAAAAACATCACGATGGAATTTTTGCCTAAACTCCATAGCCAATTGAGCCACAAACACACAAGCTTCAACATCGTCACCATTAACATGAAAAACCGGGGCCAGAACTACCTTGGCTACATCCGAGCAATAGGTGCTTGAACGTCCATCAACATAGTTAGTGGTAAATCCCACCTGATTATTAATAACAAGATGAATAGTACCACCTGTTTTGTATCCTTCCAGCTGAGACATCTGCAATACTTCATAACAGATACCCTGACCTGCCAAAGCGGCATCACCATGAATAAGAATTGGACAAACCTTGTTATTATCACCCTGATGTCCGTTTTCAATCTTTGCGCGCGAAATCCCTTCAACAACCGGGTTTACAGCTTCCAAGTGGGAAGGATTAGCTGTAAGACTGATATGTATTTTCTGACCATGATTGCTCACCTTGTCGCAGGAATAGCCCATATGATATTTTACATCTCCGTCGAAAAGAGAGTCCTCTGACAGGCGGCCTTCAAATTCTGTAAATATATCCGCATATGTTTTATTCAGGACATTGGCTAGAACATTCAGTCTCCCTCTGTGCGCCATACCAATAACAAAGTCCTGGATACCCAAATCAGCTCCCTTTTCACAAAAAGCGTTTAAAGTCGGAATCACCGTTTCGCCTCCTTCCAGAGAAAATCGTTTTTGACCTACGAATTTCGTGTGAAGAAAATTTTCAAAGAAAACAGCTTGACTAAGTTTATCCAGAATCTCCTGTTTCTCTTCTTTTGAATAATGGGGGGTATTACGGCTATTCTCCATCTTTCCCTGCAACCACCCTAATACATCCGGAGTACGGATATACATAAACTCCGCCCCGATTGACTGACAATAGGTTTGCTCAAGATGAGCAATAATGTCTTTTAATTTCGCAAGCCCAATACCAATTTCAGATCCTGCATGAAACAAGGTATCCAAATCACCTTTATCAAGACCGAAATTTTCAAGATCCAGCGTTGGGGAGTATTTTCTTCTTTCTCTTACCGGATTTGTACATGTAAATAAATGCCCTCTGGAACGGTATCCGTTTATAAGATTAATTACCCGGAATTCTTTCTGCACATTCTGGGGAATTTCACCGGAACTTGTTGTCGTCTCATCAAAATTCTTTCGGGCAAATTCAAAGCCTTCGAAAAACTTTTGCCAGTTCTCATCTACTGAATGATTATCCTGAAGGTATTGCTTGTAGATATCTTCAATAGCCGAAACATCTCCGTTGCCCAGGTAAGAATACTTATCCATATTTCGTCTTTTTCTGAAGGCCAAAGGTACTAAATTCAGAGGAAATTAACAGAAAGGCCAGCAGTAAGAATATGACGTCACGATAAGCCTAAATAATGCGGATTGGATTATTCAAAGGAAAGAATAGACTTGTGCTTGGAGGAAATAATTACGTCTTTATTGTATATTGAATCCAGACTACCGTATTAGCTCTATAAACCCGCTTTGGTGGTAGGTTTTTCCATCCACGCCAACGGCGTCAAGAATGTAAAAATAAGTACCTGTAGAACATGCTATTCCTGTCTGGTCTCGCCCATCCCAGCTTTCTTCAGGGCCTTTCAGATCCCATAGTTTAACTCCCCACCTGTTAAATATACCGCAGGTCATTGTCTTCAATCCGGAAGAAGCAATTCTAAAAACATCATTTTTGCCGTCGTTATTCGGGCTGAATACATTCGGAATAGTAATACAGGAAGATCCTTTACTGGTATCACATGAACCCTCCATAAACAGGGTACCTGATTCCAATACCTTCATTTCATTGACAACAGGTTTTGATGCCGTTGCTTTATAGCCACAGTGAAATAAAATGACAAACAAAATTATATTGTATCGCATACGTAGTCTTAACTTCAAAATTACACACTATTTATCATTTATGATACATTTAGGTCAAAAAAATGCCTAAGAAATTGATAATTGCTGACCTCCAGCAGAGTGCTCATCAGTATTTCGTTTTATCAAGAACCAGTCTTTTAACAAGACGATCATTGACTATATGCTCTTCTATTATTTCATCCACATCATTAACCTCCACACCTACATAAAAAACGCCTTCGGGATATACTACAATTGTTTGGCCAAAATCACATATATCTAAACATCCAGCCCTCTGGGCTCTCACCTTAATTGGCAGATTACGATCTTTAAGTTTCTTTTTAAATGCTTCAACAATTTCCATTCCGTGTGCCTCCCCACAACTCGGCCTCGTAGCACCAGCCGCGCGCTGATTGACACAAATGAATATATGCTTATTGAATTTCATTTTACTCAGATTTCCCTAATTCTTAATTTCTCAACCAGATCGTAAAGATCATTTTTTTTCTTCTTTTCGACAGAAATACGGTCCAAGGCCTCCAGCCCTTTTTCATAATAAAGGTTCATTTCTTGATTAGCTCGTGAACGGACTTGCAGCGTATCATAAATATCTTTCACCGCAGCTACCTTTTCCATAGGGTCTACCGGGGTTGCTTGAATCCAATGCAATAATTCTTCGCGCTTATACGGCATGTGAGCCGACAATTCTAATGCCTTGAGGAGAAGATATGTCTTTTTATTAGAAATTATATCTCCACCTGGCTGCTTTCCAAATTTTTTAGGATCGGCATAAATATCCAGCAAATCATCCTGAAGTTGAAAAGCAATACCAATGCTTCTTCCAAAATCATAAATCAAGCCAGCATCTTCGGTTGTAGCTTTGCCAATCAAAGCCCCTATCTGCAAACCGCCAGCAAGAAGTGCTGCAGTTTTTAATTCTATCATTCGAATATAGTCTGCAATACTTACCTGACTCAGCTTCTCGTAATTCATATCGAATTGCTGTCCTTCACATACTTTCAACGCTGTCACATTAAACACTGGCAAAACTTTAGCCATAAGTTCAGAAGGCAGTTTCTCAAACTGTTGCAACGCTTTTATAAGTAATGCGTCTCCGCTAAGTATCGCAACATTGCTATTCCACTTTTCATGTACAGTAGCCCTGTTTCTTCGTAATGGTGCACGATCCATAATATCGTCATGCACAAGGCTAAAATTATGGAAAAGTTCTATCGCAAGAGCTGCGGGCAAAGCCACCATTGAGCTTCCTCCAAATAAATCACAAGCCAACAATGTAAGAAGAGGCCGCATACGCTTGCCACCCACTTCAAGTACATATTTCATAGGCTCGTACAATTCAACAGGCCTGCTCGCAAAGTTGATCGATGAGAGTTCTTTCTCAATTAATTCATGGTACGCATTTACTTTGCTCATGACTCCATTAAAGTATAAAACGGGTGTCTTTTAGTATGAGCTCAAGCCCTTCCTCAAGTGTAAGTAATTTACGATGCAACAGTTGCACCATTTTGGTTGTGTCTGGACGGCGACGGGTCATATCACCTTCTTCTAACGGAGGAAGATGGATTATCTTCGATTTAGATTTTGTAAGGTGAATAATTAGTTTTGCCAGCTCCAAAATACTTGTTTCAATGTTACCGCCTATGTTCACAACATCATTTACAAACATGTTCTGATAAAAGGCATTGGTTGTTGCTAATACATTATCGTCAATAAAACAAAATGTTCGGGTTTGACTTCCATCTCCATATATCTGAATATCCTGATTGTGCAATGCGGCGGAAAGGAATCTGGAAATAACAAAATCTTTGCTTTGCTTAGGACCGAAAGTGTTGAAGAATCTGAAAATGGTATAATCAAGATTAAATTCCTTTTGATAAGATTTAAGGTATGCTTCACCAACGTTTTTCACTATTGCATATGGCAAACGGGAATTAAGTGGGGTTGTATCCTCATTTTGAGGATATTCAACTGGCTCTCCGTAAACCTCTGAGGAAGAGGAAAAAAAAACTCGCCTTACACCCGTGTTTTTTGAGAGATTCAAAACATATTTAATTCCTGAGATGTCATTTAAAACCTTCACAGGATTTTCGAGTGTCCGTTTCACCCCAACTGTTGCTGCATAATGAAATACATAATCGAAAGAATATGCATAAAAAATGCTGGAGATATCGCGAAATTCATTTACATCACACTTAATAAATTTGACATTCCGGAAGCGCGATTCTGGAATCTTAGACAATGATCCTGTCTGAAGATTGTCAACCATTACTACATAATTATCAGGATTCTGAGCGAGTTTATCAGCAAGTCCGCTTGGAATAAAACCAGCGCCTCCTGTAACAAGAATACGTGTATAACTGTGTAAATTCATAGTACAGTTTATTGAGTTAGTTTTAGAAGGTACTTTCCATAACCGCTTTTCAGCAACGGCTCTGCAATTTTTCTAAGTTGGGCAACATCAATGAATCCCATACGAAAAGCAACTTCTTCTATACAGCCTATTCCTAACCCTTGCCGTTCTTCTATCACCTGTACAAATTGTCCGGCCTGCATCAACGAATCAAAAGTACCGGTATCGAGCCAGGCCGTGCCCCTATCGAGTATCCCTACTTTAAGTTTTCCAGCCTTCAGATAGTGTTTATTCACATCTGTTATTTCATATTCACCTCTTGAACTTGGACTGAGATTTTTTGCGATCTGAACCACTGAATTATCGTAAAAATAAAGTCCAGGAACTGCATAACTGGACTTAGGTACCTTTGGTTTTTCCTCTATGGAAATAGCATTCCCGTCTTTATCAAATTCAACAACGCCATACCGCTCAGGATCCGAAACATGATATGCAAATACAACTCCCCCATCCGGGTTTTGATGAAGCTGCAAGAGTCTGCCAAGGCCTGCTCCGTAAAATATATTATCTCCAAGGATAAGGGCCACATTCTCCTTTCCAATAAACTTCTCTCCTATTACAAACGCTTGAGCTAAACCATTGGGTATTTCCTGAACTGCATACTGAAAATTACAACCAAGGCTTTTTCCATCACCCAGCAATCGTTCAAAACTAGGCAGATCATGTGGAGTGGAAATAATCAATATCTCTCTTATTCCCGCCATCATCATAACTGACAGAGGATAATAGATCATTGGCTTATTGTAAATTGGCATTAACTGTTTGCTAACAGCCAGTGTAAGCGGGTGCAAACGCGTTCCGGATCCTCCGGCCAAGATAATTCCCTTCATTATATTATGGTATTTTTAGATCCCGATTCATTATTGATATGATGAATTATGTGCAAGTCTTCCTGCTCTATATCTTCGTCTTCGTCATATATCTGCACCAATGGCTCCTGCATAAAGGCCTTATTAGTAAGCCTTTTCTCAAGGCTCAACAAGAAACAAGGTAATAATACCAGATTAGAACAATAAGCAACCAATAGCGTAATGGAAACAAGTATTCCTAAGGCTGCAGTTCCTCCAAAATCGGATGCCATAAATATTCCGAATCCACAAAAAAGTATTACAGCGGTATAAATCATACTTACTCCTGTCTCTCTAATTGCTAGTGATACTGTGCGCGAAATACTATATTGGTGATTCTTCAATTCTTGACGATACTTGGTCAGAAAATACATGGTGCCATCTGAAGAAATGCCAAATGCAATGCTAAACACTAAGATGGTAGAGGGTTTAAGATGTATATGAAAAAAGCCCATCAGAGCAGCTGTAATAAACAAAGGAACAAGACTCGGCACCACAGAAATCACTACCATCCGGAACGACATAAACAAACTTAACATAACGAGCGTAATGAGTATAATTGCAATGCCAACACTTTCTACAAGGTTCTCGACAAGAAAATCATTTCCCTTTAGAAACATAAGGCATGTCCCTGTAAGCGAATAATCGCAGCGCTTTTCTTTAGGCAACCATGCTTTTGCTTCCACATCATAATTAAGGGCGCTATCAACCCTGGGTTGTAACCGGCTTATTAATTTTTTCATTTCTATTGATCCGATATCAGCCATCTGAATACTTACCCGTGTATAGCGCTTGGTAGAATCAAGAAAAGCTTTAAACCTGTCTTGTTTACCCTTTGCCTCGGAAGAGTATTTCTTTATCTGAGATAATCCATCAGCCCCTGGTAGTCTATAATATTTAGGTTTACCATCGTTCATAGCCTGATTTGAAAATTTAACCCCCTCCACGACAGAAATTGGCTTTGAAAAAATCGGGTATTCCTTTATGACTTTTTGAAGACGGTCGATTCGATAGAGAACATCCGCATTCTCAGCAAAAACACCATTTTCTTTTTTTGTATCAATTGAAATTTCCAAAGGCAGCACTCCTTTAAAGTTTTTTTCAAAAAAATGCAAGTCAGAATATATAGGATCCTTTTCCGGTAAATCATCTACTACATACCCAAGAGTTTTTATTTTAATAATCCCGAATAAAGAAATCAGGAGGATAATAATAACAGACGCATAAATTTTCTTTCTATGTCTATGTACACCAATGTCCACTTTAGCCAGAAGTTTTGTCAACCGTTTCGCATCCAAATGCCTGGTATGTTTAATAGAAGGAGGGGGGAGGTAACTAAAAATAACAGGGATCAAAATCATTGATATCAGGTACGTGGCCATCACGTTTAGTGACGAAACCAGTCCAAATTCTATCATAATAGAACTGTGGGTAAGGCAGAATACAGCAAAACCGATAGACGTTGTCACATTGGCAAAGAATAGAGAGGGGCCTATCTTTTCTATCATTCTTAACAAAGCCAGACCTTTATTCCCGTGTCTGATAAATTCCGAATGATACTTATTCAAAAGCAAAATACAATTGGGAACCCCAATAACAATAATCAGTGGAGGAATGAGCCCGGTAAGGGCCGTAATCTTGTATCCGAATAGAACAAGCCCCCCTAGTCCCCATGAAACACCCACCCCCACAACCATGAGCGAAAAAGCCACTGGTAAGATGGAACGAAAAAAGACGAACAGAATAATAGCCGTAACAAGTACGGCAAGCCCCATAAAGAGAAACATTTCATGGGAAATTTTCTTTGCAATTACAGACCGGATGTAAGGCAAACCAGAATAATGTATGGGAACTGAAAATTTATCTGAAAATTTCGATGTGAGTATTTTTATTTCATCTACAACACGAAAACGATCTTTAGTATTGACCACCTTTTTTTCAAATGTTACGGCTATAACAGTAGAAGCTGTATTCTTGGTAAAGGCAAAATTTTCGTAAAACGGCAAGCGCATTTCCACCTTGTGAATACTGTCCACCTCCTCTTGATCACGAGGGCGCTTAGAAAGGATTGGACGGAATTCAAACTTATTGGTACTATCATTAACCCGAAGATTATACAAGCGAGCAATAGAAACCACTTCCTGAACTCCTCCCACTTTTCTCAAACTTTCTGTTAAATCATACCATCCGCAAAATTTATCATATTTCCATATGGTGGAGTCGGCAATACCAATAACCATAACCGTCCCGTCTTGGCCAAACATATGTTTGAAACGCTCAAAATTGATATCGGTAGTATCTGTACTGGGTAATAATTTGGGGAATTCATAAGAAATTTCAGCAGTACGGCTAAAATAGCCTAGAACAATTGTAATGCTTCCGAGAACTATCAGAAACTTTATCCTATTCCTAAGAATAAATCTGGCTATGGATTTCCACATAGAGTTGTTGGTACAAGACTCCCAACTGGCGGGAAGCCATAGGGAACCTTAATCTCCGAAATTACATATTTTTTTTAATCTCCCTCTTTAATAGGCTTATCTTTACTCTAAATCTTGCCCCTCTATATTATGCGTATGGGAACTCTACTTCTATTGCGGCATTTGACCTTACGAAAGCTATGGAACGGTGCAAAAGTTATGTGTTCTTACTACCTAAGTCGGATTGGTAAAACAGCCATCCATTGGGGTATGCCTATTAGTATTTCCATTGAGCCTACTACTTCTTGCAATCTTCGTTGCCCTGAATGCCCCAGCGGTCTCCGATCTTTCAGCAGGCCAACCGGAATGTTAGAAGAGACCTTTTTTAGAAAAACAATAAATGAAGTACATAAAGACTTGGTTTACCTTACCTTCTATTTCCAGGGAGAGCCCTATTTGAATCCAAATTTTCTGGATATGGTGAGGTATGCACACTCCAAAAATATTTTCACCTCTACCTCTACCAACGCACATTATCTGGGCGATGAAGAAGCAAAAGCCACTATATTATCGGGGCTGGACCGGCTCATTATTTCGCTGGACGGGACTACTCAGGAAACCTATTCATCGTATCGGGTCGGAGGCAACCTAAGCAAGGTTATAGAAGGTACGAAGTGTCTGGTGAAATGGAAAAAAGCGTTAAACTCCTCCACCCCTATTTTGATCTTTCAGTTTCTCGTCGTAAAACCTAATGAACACCAGATCGAAGATGTGAAAAAACTTGCTGAAGAGCTGGAAGTAGATGAAGTAAAGTTAAAAACGGCACAGGTTTATGACTACAAAAACGGAAATGATCTGATACCGAAAAATAATTACTACTCTAGATATAAAAAGAAGCCTGATGGTACCTGGAGCATTAAGAACGATATGGAAAATCATTGCTGGAAGCTCTGGCAAAGCCCTGTAGTTACCTGGGATGGAATAGTTGTTCCATGCTGTTTCGATAAGGATGCCAGACATCGCATGGGGGATCTGAAAAAGGAAACGTTCCGTGAATTATGGAGCGGTAAGGCGTATCAACAATTTCGTTCTTCCGTATTACGATCCAGGAGTGAAATTGATATCTGTACCAATTGTTCTGAAGGAACCAAAGTATGGGCTTAAAATAGAAAGAGCCGCCTCTCATAGGCGGCTCTTATTGTGATACAAACCCGTATCAAACGGTCATTATTTCCTTCTCCTTGGACTCCAAATGCTTATCCACTTTTATAGAATAAGCATCCGTCAGTTGTTGTATTTTCTCTATAGCGCCTTTCGCCTCATCTTCTGGCAAACCCTTCTTTTGCAGGGCTTTAATTTCCTCGTTAGCATCTTTACGAGCACTCCGAAGGCTTACTTTTGCATTTTCACCTTCCGCTTTGGTCCGCTTAACTAAATCCCTTCTTCTTTCTTCCGTAAGCGGTGGAATGGAAATGATAATCACAGACCCATTATTATTTGGGTTAAAGCCCAGATTAGCAGCCTGAATAGCGCGAGTAATAGGGTCCAACATCCCTTTTTCCCAAGGCTGTACAGCCAAGGTACGGGCATCAGGAGTACTTATGTTTGCTACCTGACTCAACGGGGCATTTGCACCATAATAATCCACCTGAACCCCATCCAGCATTTGAGCACTGGCGCGTCCGGCGCGGATCTTTGAAAGACCAGTTTCCAAGTGAGACACAGCTCCTTCCATTGATTCCTTGGTTGCTTCAAGGACAAAATTGACTTCCTCGCTCATACGATAAGATTTTAGAAAAGCACCGGAATGTCGGTTGCACGACAAATTTAGTATTAATCTTCATTCCTTATCCATCTTGTTTGGAAGAGGGGGAATGAAACGCGGTCTTATAAATCAACAAGGGTGCCTACTTTCTGACCGGAAACCAGTTGCATCAAATTACCAGCCTTGTTCATATTGAAAACAATAATAGGCAATTTATTTTCCTTACATAGCGTGAAGGCTGTCATATCCATTACGTTCAGATTTTTCTCATACACCTGATCAAATGAAAGAGTTTCAAATTTAACGGCATTTTTATGTTTTTCCGGATCCAAGTCGTAGATCCCATCAACACGTGTTCCTTTTAGAATCACATCAGCTTCGATTTCTATTCCACGGAGAGTAGCTGCAGTATCAGTTGTAAAGTATGGATTTCCTGTTCCCGCGCCAAAAATAACAACTCTACCTTTTTCCAAATGCCGAACAGCCCGTCGCCGAATAAAGACTTCGCAGATCTGCTCCATTTTGATCGCGCTTTGTAGTCTTGTATCCACTCCTATTTTCTCCAATGCTGATTGCAAGGCCATACTATTAATAACGGTTGCCAGCATACCCATATAATCGCCCTGCACACGATCCATGCCACCTTCCGCAGCTTGTATTCCTCTGAAAATATTGCCTCCTCCTATAACAATAGCTACTTCAACACCTGCATGAGCTACAGCTTTCACCTCCTCGGCATATCGGGCAAGAATTTCGGAATCAATCCCGAATTGTTTTTCCCCCATGAGGGCTTCACCACTTAGTTTGAGAAGGATGCGCTTGTATTTCATAGTCAGCTATCGGTTTTTGAGTTATATGTTTAATGGAGAAATCAAACAAAGATAAGGGGCAAAAAAAACCCCCGAAATAATCGGGGGAAAAAATTAACCTAATGCAATTCGCTTGAAGCCGGTAACCTTTAGTTCCTTATCAGCCTCTGCCAGAAACTGTCTGACTGTCTTTTTTGCATCCTTGATATATTCCTGATTCAGGAGTGTACTTTCCTTATAGAACTTGTTTAGCTTGCCTTGTGCAATTTTCTCAACCATCTCTTCCGGTTTTCCTTCCTGACGAACCTGTTCGCGAGCTATATCCAGTTCTCGTTCCAGCATTCGGGTATCCACATCATCTTTATCAACTGCTACAGGAGCCATTGCTGCAATTTGCATGGCAACATCTTTACTTATAGAATCTTCATTGGTTTTGTTAAAACCAACAATAGTTGCTAATTTGTTTCCTGGGTGGTTGTAGGCAACTACTTTCCCTGCTTCCACCACTTCATAAGAAGACAATTCGAGTTTTTCCCCTATTACACCAATCTGTTCAATGAGTTTTTCTCCTACTGTCACACCATTTCCTGCATAAGGAAGCGCTTTTAGCTCATCCACAGATTTAGGTGATTTAGCAATAGCAAGATCCAGAATATTATTGGCAAACGTACTAAAGCCTTCGTTTTTCGCAACAAAATCTGTTTCGCAATTCAATACAATAATAACTCCTTTACGTCCATCCGCAGTTGTTTTGGCTAATACAAGTCCTTCTTTTGCTTCCCGGTCGCTTCTGTTAGCTGCCACTTTCTGGCCTTTCTTACGAAGGATATCAATTGCTTGCTCAAAATCCCCATTGGCTTCTGTCAGGGCTTTTTTGCAATCCATCATTCCTGCTCCTGTCTGGAGCCTCAGTTTATTTACTTCTGCAGCTGTAATGGTGGTCGTAGACATACGAGTGCTAATTATAAGTTCGGACTATCAGGCTTTAACGGGAGGTTTTCTATTTCCACCTCCGGCAGCACGACGTGCGCCGGTGCTCTTTTTGCGTTTTCCGCCTCCGTCTTCATCTTCTTTTACTTCATACTTCTTGTTTTCGTCAAATTCGTCATCTTTTGAATCTGTAGCATCATTCTTGTCTTTATCAAGCTTACGCTCTTCAAGACCTTCCTGAATTGCTTTGGTAATAACACCAATGATCAGATTAATAGAAGAAGAAGCATCATCGTTGGCAGGTATCGCGTAATCTACCAGATTAGGATCAGAGTTTGTATCAACAATAGCAAAAGTAGGGATTCCTAACTTTTTAGCTTCAGCCACTGCAATATGCTCATTGGCTATATCCACGATAAACAAAGCTGCCGGCAGGCGGGTAAGATCAGCGATAGAACCTAAGTTTTTTTCCAGCTTATCGCGTTCCCGTGAAATCTGAAGACGTTCACGTTTGGAAATATTGCTGTAAGTGCCATCGGCATTCATCTTATCGATTGTGGCCATTTTGCGCACAGCCTTACGGATAGTGGCAAAATTCGTAAGCATACCACCGGGCCAACGCTCGGTAACATAAGGCATATTCACATTTTTTACATGTTCAGCAACAATATCTTTCGCCTGCTTCTTAGTGGCAACAAATAATATTTTTTTGCCGGATCGAGCCATTTGCTTCAGAGCATTGGATGTTTCCTCAATCTTGACCACAGTTTTATTGAGATCAATGATATGAATCCCGTTCTTCTCCGTAAAAATATAGGGAGCCATCGCCGGGTTCCACTTTCTTTTGAGGTGGCCGAAGTGAGCTCCAGCTTCTAACAGCGCGTTGAAATTTGTTCTGGACATCAATTTATCTTTATCTTGTTTATTGCAATTATAGTATAAAGAGCTCCCAAACAGGGATGCTCTTGGTATTAACGTTTGCTGAACTGGAAGCGTTTACGTGCTTTTTTCTGTCCAGGTTTCTTCCGCTCCACCATACGGGGGTCGCGAGTAACCAGACCTTCTGCACGTAATTTGCTTTTGTATTCAGGATTCAATTCAATAAGTGCACGGGCAATACCCAGACGTACTGATTCAGCCTGACCTGTAATACCGCCACCGGCAACATTTACAGTAACATCATACTGATCCACGATATTAAGGATAGTAAAAGCTTGCGTCACTTTGTATTGAAGGACTCCTCCGGAAAAATATTGTTTATAATCCCGTCCGTTGACAGTGATTTCGCCTTTTCCGTTCTGAAGATAGACGCGGGCAACCGCTGTCTTTCTTCTTCCTAATGTGTTGGTGATTTCCATTCCTTATTCCTTAACAGTGTTGAGTTTAATTTCTTTTGGCTGCTGTGCAGTATGCGGATGCTCTGTCCCTGGATAAACCCATAGATTACCATAAAGAGCATCACCTAATTTGGTTTTAGGAAGCATACGCTTTACTGCCAGTTCAATAATCCGTTCCGGGTGAGTAGCCAGCAACTCTTTTGGAGTGGCAAAACGCTGACCTCCTGGATAACCAGTATAACGGGTATATACCTTATCATTCAGCTTTTTTCCAGTGAATTTTACCTTTTCGGCATTGATAACAATCACATTATCACCACAATCCACATTCGGAGTGAAGCCGGTTTTGTGTTTGCCACGGATCAGATAGGCCACTTTAGAAGCCAGTCTTCCTACAATTTCATTCTCGGCATCCACGATCAGCCAATTCTTTTTTACAGTTGCCTTGTTGAGCGAAACTGTCTTATAGCTTATTGCATCCACTTGAAAATCAGTTATATTGGGTTATTAATTCAGCAAATCCCTTAAAAATGGGTTGCGAAGATAGATAGTATTTTGAAGATCAACAAATTTATCCACAAATTAAAGTTCAAAACAATGGCATTTTCGGCAATTAACGACTTTTGGGGGCTTCTACCCCTTCCCTCGGCTCTTGAAATAATCATCGAGGGTCGCAAAAGTACTATTAATTTAAAGAGAATGATCCATAATTCTTAAAAACAAGGGACTCCCTCTGCGTTATTTTGAAGGGAAATGTACACTTGTTCCTGAAATAGTCCATTCGCTTCCCTTATAGTTATTCTTATTAATAAAGCAAAAAAAGCCCACCTGCCTGAGGCAGATGAGCTTTGGGAAATCCATCTGGCGATGTCAGAAACCAGAACGGATAAATGAACTCAGCTTTTACGGATGCATTTAATTAGTGAGGAAGGTAGGATATCAGCATTACCAACATTTACAGAACACCTGTTCACCGGTTTATCTGAACACCGATATGATTGCATCAATCTCACAGGTATGTAAGGGAAAGAACGAAAAGCTGCTTATTGTTATCTGTAACAAATTTGCAACCTATCTCTTTCTTACTCAAACCACAATTAAGTAGTATTTATATTGTCCGGTGAAATGTCTGGAATCAAATTATCTTGTTAGTAATCTGTAATTCAATAATTTGCGCCACCCTCCACATATAAAAGAAAAACATTTTTACCCGGATTACTTAATGACACCGAGCTCTTTCCCTATTTTAGAAAAGGCTGCAATGGCCTTATCCAAATGGTCCTTTTCATGCCCTGCACTCAATTGAACTCGTATACGAGCCTGGCCTTTAGGCACCACCGGATAAAAGAATCCGATTACATAAATGCCTTCCTTTAATAATTTGTCTGCAAAAACCTGAGAAAGTTTGGCATCATAAAGCATTACAGGAACAATCGCAGAATCACCTTCTCTGATCTCAAGCCCTGCAGCCTTAATACCTTTTTTAAAGTACTGAATATTCCAGTCAAGCTTATCCCTCAAGGCTGTTGTCTCATTAAGCATATCGAATACCTCCATCGAAGCTCCTACAATACTTGGTGCAAGGGAATTGGAAAATAAATATGGGCGTGATCGTTGACGCAGCAAACTAATAATTTCCTTTTTACCAGCTGTAGATCCTCCCATGGCTCCTCCCAATGCCTTTCCTAATGTTCCGGTAATAAGGTCCACCCTGTTCATCACACCTTTTAATTCAATTGTTCCCCGTCCTGTTTTACCAATAAATCCCGTAGCATGACTTTCATCTACCATTACCATCGCATTATACTTATCTGCCAGGTCACAAATTTTATCCAATGGTGCCACATAGCCATCCATGGAAAAAACTCCATCCGTTACAATCATTCTAAATCGTTGCCCCTGAGCTTTTTTAAGCTGTTCTTCCAGATCCGCCATATCGCTATTTTTGTAGCGATAACGTTGTGCCTTACATAATCTTACTCCGTCAATGATGGATGCATGGTTCAGCTCATCAGAAATAATGGCATCTTCTTCACCCAATAAGGGTTCAAACACACCTCCATTAGCATCAAAACAAGCAGCATACAAAATAGTATCTTCCTGACCGAGGAATTGAGAAATTTTCGATTCCAACTTTTTGTGTATTGTTTGGGTGCCGCAGATAAATCGAACAGAGGACATCCCATAACCATAATCATCCAACGCCTGACGAGCCGCCTTTATCACCCTGGGATGAGAAGAAAGACCCAGATAATTATTAGCGCAGAATATAATCACTTCTTCTCCGCTGCTTACTTTCACAACGGCGCCTTGAGGACCCGTAATAATACGCTCGTTTTTGAAAAGCCCATTCTCCTGAATGGTCTGAAGTTCTTTAAGTAAGTAATCCTTATAGGTGCCGTACATAGATGTAGAATTTAGCCACGTTTAAAATTATGCTTTAATTTGAGGCGAAAATACGCATTCCCTATGAAAAAAATCATGATCCTGGGATCAGGAGAATTAGGAAAAGAGCTTGTCATTGCATTGAAAAGACTTGGACAACATGTTATTGCCGTTGATTCTTACTTGAATGCCCCTGCTCAGCAAGTGGCCGATGAGCGGGAAGTGATCAATATGCTGGACGGGAAAGAACTGGATCGTATCGTTGCAAAATATCAACCCGATCTCCTTGTTCCCGAAATTGAAGCTATACGTACGGAGCGTTTTTATGATTATGAAAAACAAGGGATAAGAGTTATTCCCAGTGCCAAAGCCGCCAATTTTACCATGAATAGAAAAGCAATACGCGATCTGGCAGCACGCGAATTGGGTTTACGCACGGCAAAATATGCTTATGCAACCAGTGTCTCCGAATTTCAAGATGCTGTTCAAACTATTGGGATTCCCTGCGTCGTAAAGCCGTTGATGTCTTCATCAGGTAAAGGGCAATCGGTGATTAAATCGAAAGCCGATATAAACAATTCATGGGAATATGCGCTAAGCGGAACACGGGGAGACCTGATGGAAGTAATTGTTGAAGAATTTATCCCCTTTGATTCTGAAATTACATTGCTTACTGTAACGCAAATTCAGGGCCCTACACTGTTTTGTCCACCAATCGGTCACAGACAAGAAAGAGGTGATTATCAGGAAAGCTGGCAACCACATCCAATGCCTGATCATTTGCTAGAGGAAGCAAAAAACATGGCCGAAAAAGTGACCCGTGCTTTAGGCGGAGCCGGTATTTGGGGTGTTGAATTCTTTTTGGCTTCCGATGGCGTGTATTTCTCGGAACTAAGTCCCCGCCCGCATGATACAGGAATGGTAACACTGGCTGGCACACAGAATTTTTCCGAATTCGAACTTCATGCCCGCGCCATCCTGGGCTTGCCTATTCCTGATATTCGTCTCGAACGAAATGGTGCCAGCGCCGTTATACTCGCAACAAAACAAAGCGACTCTCCATTATACCAGGGCCTTGAATTCGCACTAGCAGAACCTTGCACCGATATCCGCATTTTTGGCAAACCTACTTCCAGGCCATATCGCCGCATGGGTGTAGCCCTTGCATGGAATAAAACAGGAACTGACATAAAAGAGCTTACTCGAAAAGCAATCGGGAATGCTAAAAAAGTAACCGTGAATTAATTGAGACGATATCGCTTACCAGGTAATGACCGGAGAGCACCTGAAAACTCCAATTGCAGCAATAAAGAAGAAATCTGCTTCATTGGAATCTCCGTCAAAATGCACAGCTCATCAATATGCATTTCTCCACGGCATCGTATGTGATTCATCACCTGCTCTTCCTCCGGGCTATGCTCATTAAATAATTTCTGTTGAACGGGGAGTGTTTTTTTCTCGATATCCCATCCTAACATCCGGATGATATCTTCTGCACTCTCCACCAGCGCTGCCTTATTTTCCTTTATCAATTTGTGACAGCCAGCTGAGTATGGATCGGATGTACGTCCTGGAAAAGCAAAGACATCACGACTGTATGAGTTTGCTATTTCGGCCGTAATCATCGACCCGCCATCAATGGCAGATTCAATCACTACCACCCCATCGCATAATCCCGCCACAATCCGATTACGTTGCGGAAAATTTTCACGATCAGGAAATGTGCCACTCGTATAATCGCATAATAATCCTCCATGTTCCTGAATACGTTCGGCTACGGTACGGTGCAATACCGGATATACTACGTCCAATCCATGGGCAAGTACCGCTACTGTCTGCAAATTATTTTTAAGACAGGCCCTGTGAGCACAGATATCAACACCATAAGCAAGCCCGCTCACAATCAAAGGATGTAATGGTGATAAATCATTAATTAATTCATTACACCGGTCTTTACCATAATTTGTTGCATTACGGGTACCTACGACCGCCAATACTTTTTGCTGATCCAGTCGCGCTGTACCTTTATAATACATTAATATAGGGGCATCTGCACATTGTTTTAATCTTTCCGGGTATTCAATATCAAGATAAAATAAGGGCAGAATGTTTTCCGATTCTATAAACTTAATTTCCGCTTCTGCTTTTAAAAAGATTTCATTTTTAAAAATTGATTTAGCCAAACGAACTCTAACACCCGGGATAAGTAATAGTTGGGATTTTTTTTGACGAAACACGTCCCTCGCACTTCCGCAATGAGCTATCATTTTTTTTCCGGTTGCCTGACCAATCCCCGGCAGCATTGTTAATGCAATCCGGTAAAATAATTCATCCATATCACCCATGAAAAGTTTTTTCGTATATTGTTCTGCTCTACAATTATCACGATCAAATATAAAATCAGGAAGGTTCATGCGAAACTTTATTTCTGTTCTATTTTTTTCAATCACACACATATTTTTACAAGCGCAGGTAGTGGTGAAAGGGAAGGTAACCGACAAGCAAACAGGGGATGAACTCATCGGTGTAACGATATTTTCGGATACAAAAATTGGAGCTATTACCGATGTTCATGGTAACTATTCGCTCCGTCTTCCGGAAGGAAAACATCACCTGGAATTCAGGATGATGGGATATGAAGCTTCCGGTCATGATGAGGATTTAAAAGCAGGTGATTCTTTGGTCTTAAATATTCAACTGGCTACCAACTCGAAAGCATTGGAAACCGTAGTTGTTTCTGCAGGTAAATTTGAACAGAAACTGGAAGATGTGACTGTATCCATGGAAGTTATAAGTCCGAAATTGGTGGAAAGTAAAAACACTACTTCTCTGGATGAAATAATCAACCAGGTTCCGGGGGTCAGTGTTATTGACGGACAGGCCAATATTCGCGGGGGTAGCGGATATAGTTATGGAGGAGGAAGCAGAGTTCTGTTGCTCGTCGACGATATGCCTCTTCTTTCGGCCGATGCAGGCGATGTTAAATGGAATTACCTTCCCATTGAAAACCTTCAGCAAATTGAGATCCTGAAAGGGGCTTCCTCTGCCCTCTTCGGTTCTTCTGCACTTAACGGTGTCATTAATATTCATACGGCTTACCCTACCTCCACGCCTCAAACTTCGATTGTAATGTATTCCGGGATTTATGATACTCCCGAGCGTTCGCAGCTGGCATGGTGGGGAAAACACAATCCCTTGTTCAAAGGAACTTATTTCTTCCATTCCCGTCAGATCAAGAACTGGGATCTTACGATAGGCGGCAATCTGTATGATGATGACGGATACCGTTTCGATAATGTGGAAAAACGCTACCGTTTCAACATCAATACCCGTTACCGCTTCAAACGAATCACCGGTCTCAGTGCAGGGATTAATGTGAACTACATGGATGTAACCGGAGGAAATTTCCTCTTGTGGCAAAACGGAGGATCCGGAGCTTTGCTGCCCCTGGGAGGCGCCTCTCAACATTATGACAATGTACGTTACAACATCGATCCCTTTATTACTTACTTCGGAAGACGCGGTGGCAAACACAGTCTTCGCACCCGCTACTTCTATACACTTAACACCAATGATACCCAGCAGCGTTCTATTGGTGGTTTATATTTTGCCGAATACCAGTTTCAGAAGCATTTTGAAAATGGACTCACCCTCACCACCGGTGCCACGGCAACCTATTCACAAATCACTTCTCAGCTATATGGCCCTCACTACTCTTCTAACGAAGCAGCGTATCTGCAACTTGACAAACAATTTTTCAAAAAACTAAATGCTTCTATTGGCATTAGAGGAGAGTCATATCGCCTTGACACTTCCCAAACCAAATTTTATCTGAAAGCTGGAAATGATACGCTCCGTAAGAATCCCGTTCCCGTACAACCTGTGATGCGTGCCGGAGTAAGCTATCAGCTGGCCAAAGCTACCTTTATCCGTACTTCTTTCGGACAGGGTTACCGTTTCCCTTCTGTTGCTGAAAAATACATTAGCACCTCGGTCAGTGGTTTGGAAATATACCCCAATCCCAACCTGAAGCCGGAGGAAGGGTACAGTGCAGAGTTAGGTATCAAACAAGGATTTCAGGTTGCGGGGTTCAAAGGTTTTCTGGATGTAGCAGGGTTTGATATGCAGTACCGGGATATGATGGAATTTACAATGGGACAATGGGGCACCAGCTCAGATCCTCTCTTTGGCATTGGATTTAAATCAACAAATATAGGCCGCACGGAAATTTCAGGAGTGGATGTATCCCTTGAAGGGGAAGGGAAAATCGGCAAAGTGGGCATTCGCTTGCTGGCCGGTTATACTTATATGAATCCAGTCAGTCTTCAGCTTGACAGTGCTTCAAGGGCAAAAAATTCTTCCCCTGAAAACATCCTGAAATACCATTACAGACATATTGCTAAAGCTGATTTAGAACTTAGTTACAAAAAATTTGCATTGGGTATCAGTGTGCGCTACAATAGCTTCATGGTCAATATTGATGACTTTTTTGTAAACCCATTTTTTGCCAACGTTGTTCCGGGTATTGCCGCTTACCGCCAGCAATTTCCAAACGGAGATATCGTATTTGATAACCGGATTTCCTATCAGCTGAATAAGGTTGCCAAAATATCCCTCATCACCAATAATATGTTTAACAGTGAAACAACGGACAGGCCAGCAGATGTATTGCCACCCAGAAATTATGCTTTGCAGATCAGTATAAAATTCTAGAAACCGTATCCTTTATAATCTTTGGAAAATTCGTCGGAAGCAAATACAGGGTTTACTTTCAGGTTGACGTATTCGTAGGATTCAAAGAGCCCTGTATTGTCGTAGACCTTCGTACTCAATGGAAGCCAGGTTTTTTTATCGATAATAAGTTCTGTCGTGCGGGCATAAGAGCTGGGAACAACCAGTACTCTTCCCTGACGCACGGCACCATAATCCGTTAATTTATTTAACTCTCCAAGCTTAAACTCGCTTAGTTTCAGTTTACGGGCAATCGAAATAAGCGTCTCGTCCTTCCCTACCGTGTAAGTAGCAAATTTATAATCGAGATCGGTTATCTTCACCTGATAACAGGGAATGTTGTTCCAAGTTACATCTCCTTCGTATTTAAAAAAATCATCAAATCTAGTGCCACATCGTTGTATAGCATCCTTTATAATATCAGTCAAAAAATCATATCCAACCTCGTTCAGGGTATGATGTTGGTCCTTATGTAAGGTTGAACTGTTTACATCCAGGTTAAGATTGATATAGGGGAATCCGGCCGGGTTGACTAATACCTTTCCGTCATTCCACCCTTCCACATACAGGAGTTCGGGTCCATTCAGCTTCATGTAGATTTTTCGCGGTTTCCGCTGTAGCTTGACAGCCGAAATTGAATTTCGGTATTTTCCACCTACCCGTTCCTGTATTTTAAGGTCAAACTGAAGGCTTTGTAATGTCTCAGCAGCCTTGTTCATATTGGTGATAATGAGCTTAGCATTCACAATATCCTGAACCGGCTCCGGATGAATATTGCGGAATGAAGAGGATATGATAATCCCGATCAGGAGGAGAAATAAATGGATGCTTCGTTTCAAAATGATAAGAATGCCTAAAATTACGGTTTCCTGATGAATTCCGCTAAGATTATCCGGAACACACTGATAATGAGTGAGCCTGTTATAAATAAAAAAGCGAAAATGATCCTTAAAATTAATGGTCTTATACAGGATTTTCTGTCCGCATTTTCCTAATTTTGTGACGATGAAGATGGAGCTATACATTGCTGAATTACTTTACCGCCACGACTGTGTGATCATTCCGGGTTTTGGCGGGTTTGTGGCTAATTATGCACCTGCACAGGTGCATCCTACTCAGCATACCTTCAGCCCTCCTTCCAAAAAACTGGTTTTTAACCGAAGTCTTAAAAATAATGACGGTCTTCTGGCCAATCATTTGGCAGGAAAAGAAAACCTCACGTATGCTGACGCTTGCAAAAAGATTCAGGAGTTTACGTCCTCCTGTGCCACCTTGCTTAGCAGCGGCAAAAAACTCCTGCTAAGTGATATTGGCACTTTATATACCGATATTGAAAAAAATATTCAGTTTGAGCCTGATCAAAATATAAATTTCTATCTCGATTCCTTTGGCTTATCCACCATTCAAAGTCCTGCCATCAAACGGGATGGTATTGCTAAAAGGCTTGAAAAAGCTCCCAAGGATCGCGAAGTGGTGCCTGCAGAAGTTAAGCGTCGTATCAATATCCGGAAAATTGCTGCCATTACGGTAACAGCTGGAGTAGTTGCTGTTTTGGTATGGATACCATTGAAAACGGATCTGCTCAAAAATATCAACTATGCTAATCTCAACCCTTTTGCAAAAAAGGAGATTGCGGCCTATTCAGAAAAAAACATCACGCCTTTCATACTTCCTGAAAAAAGTATTGAAGAAGAGTCTGTAATGGTAAATGATACCAATGCATATCTTCACCTTTCCTTTCTTAACAAAGATGCATTGCCATTAACAGTAAAGCTAAAAGATCAGGCTCCTGCAGAATCTACACGCGTAGAGAACAAAACAGAAGAGCGGGTTATCGCAGCCTCTCCCAGAACATCGGCAGGAGAAAAGTACAGTGTTATCGGAGGCTGTTTTGCCATTCCCGAAAATGCCGATCATTTTGTAGATCAGTTGCGCAATGAAGGATACAGTGCATTTATTCTTCCTACCAACAGAAGCGTGTTACGACATGTGAGCTATGGAAGTTTCTCGTCATACAAACAAGCGTTGGATATGCTTGCAAAGGTCAAAGCTTCTAACAAAGAAGCCTGGCTGCTGGTTCAGTAATTATTCTTTACCCCGCCCCTCTTTTCCTTTCAATCTGCTCTTCTTATATAACTGTATTCCCAGATACAATGCTGTGGAAAATAATATCAGGCTTACCGCCAACCACATCCCGTTTTCGTTCGATTTCAGTTCAATAATAAACACAATTGCTACCAGAAGCACCGACGCCACTTCATTATAGGCCCTGAGCCACATGGAGGAATGCTTAAAGGTTCCAGCCTGTAATTGTTTAAATATAACATGACACTGGAGATGGTATAAAGCAAGACCAAACACAAAACATAATTTCAGAATAAAAAAAGCTTCTGTAAGATACGCCAGCCGGTAAACAAACAAGAGCCAGGGGCCAAAGATAAAGGTCATGACGGCCGACGGCCAGGTAATTCCATACCAGAGCCTGCGCATCATAATACGGTACTGTGCTTGAAGAATTGTCTTATCCGGCTCTGGCTTATCATTCGCTTCTGTCATATATATAAACAGACGAACGATATAAAACAGGCCGGCAAACCAGGTAACAATAAAAACAATGTGTAAGGCAAGGATGTATTGCATTCGCTGTTGGTTAAGAATTTATTACTTCAACAAAGGGTACAGGCTGCAAGTTAGCTATCTTTGTCCAAACATCCACCTGATGAAAGCCAGAACTGCAAAGGAAACCCTTACCGTAACTACCGAACTTGTACTTCCTAATGATACCAATACACTTGGTAATCTTATGGGTGGTCGATTATTGCATTGGATGGATCTGGTAGCTGCCATTTCTTCACACCGTCACTGTAAACGGGTAGTGGTAACGGCTTCTGTAAATAATGTATCCTTTACACAACCTATCCGCCTGGCAAGTATGATTACCCTGGAAGCCAAAGTATCAAGAGCTTTTTCTTCCTCTATGGAAGTATTCATCGATGTATGGGTGGAAGATCCTGTAACAGGTGAGAAGACTAAATCGAATGAGGCTATCTATACATTCGTTGCCGTTGATCAAAATGGCTCCCCCTTGCCAGTTCCGGAACTCATTCCGGAAACAGAACAGGAAAAAATTCGTTACGACGGTGCTTTACGCAGAAGACAGCTAAGCCTTATCCTTGCCGGCAAAATGAAGCCGGAAGACGCCTCAGAACTCAAAGCTTTGTTTCAGGGATAAATAAAATTACAGCTGTCTTTAAAGGAAAGGTGTCAGAAAGTAGTGCGAACGGCATTCACGATCACGCCCTCATCAATCAGGTTCATACATTTGAAGTGGCCTTTGGGGCATTTATTAAACCCTATTTTGGAACAAGGCCTGCAACTGAGATCTTTCACCTCCACCATCACACCGGCACCCTTTTCTCCATGTCCGCTGCGGTAAGGATACATTCCAAAGGCAGGAACAGTATTCCCCCAAACAGAAATAATTTCCTTTCCGAATGCGGCAGCAATGTGCATCATTCCGGTATCATGTGTAATTATTTTCTTTGCCTGGCGTACCAATGAGGCCGACTGTAAAAGGCTATATTTTCCGCAAGCATTAGTCACCTTCCCCGGCAGTTCCCTGCATATTTTTTCAGCCACCATACTATCCTCTTTTCCGCCAAGCAAAACAATGGTCTCATCCATTTTACGACACAGAGAAATGATTTTTTCAGCCGGCAAGCGCTTGGTTGCATGCTGGGCTCCGATTGCAAATCCAATATACCCTTTACGAAGCTGGGGTATCGCATTCACATCTATCTCTTCAACGGGAGGAATAAAAAAGTCAAGCCCTTTCCCGTCATCTTTCACCCCAAGTCCATTCAGTGTCATCAGATACCGTTCTGCCACATGCACATCCGGCATGTGGTTTTTTTTGAAGTTAACCAGGAGCCATTTACGGATATTCAGTTTGTTCAGCGTCTCCGAAGGTTTTCTTAAATTACGCTTCACACTGCGGCTTCGAAGGTTATTATGCAAATCCACTACAAAGTCATAATTCTCATATTGAAGCGCTGTTACCACTTCAGATACCTTATCCTCTATGGCAAACACCTTATCTACATACGGATTGTTTGCAACAAGGGGAGCGTATTCTTTTTTAGTCAGAAAATGCACCTCCGCTCCCAGCTGCAACTTTAAACAACGGGGCACTGGTGAGGTAAGTACAATATCACCAATGGAGCTGAAGCGTATAACGAGGATTTTTTTCAAGCCGGTTTAATTGGGAGCGAAATGGTATTCATAAACATCGCCGGTAGCAGCCGTATTCTGCATCCACAAATCTCCTTCTTTAAGCCGCAGTATAAGAAAAGCATCATTTACAGGAGTGGCTCCCGCATAATAGGAAAAGAATACAATGGTCTGATCTGTTGAAAAAGCCCAGCTGCCGGAATAGGAAACGGTACCGTTGTTCGTAACCAGATTATAGGAGAAACTGCCATCTGTGAATATATTTCTTGATTCCGAATAAATGATTGGCATTACCTGGGAAGTTATATCTGTACCATTTTCATATTCCTTCACCCGTTTCCAGTTTTCACATAAGCGGTGCTTCTTGGTACGCAAACTCAGCACAGGCCCGTCAGGATATTTTTTGCACCCGCCTACAAACAGAAACAGAATACCAAATAAGATAACTAAACGCAAGGTTTTCAAGGGCAGGAACTCATTATTAGCAAGCACAAAGATACAAAAAACAAGCTATTCCGTTTGGGCAGCCGGTCTTTGCATACTAATTCTGTTAATTTTGCAGCGTGATATTCTGTGATACACATACCCATCTTTATGCCGATGAGTTTCAACCCGACAGGGATGAAATGATTCAACGAGCCATCCATACCGGAATCACCCGTCTTTTTCTGCCGAATATTGACAGCACTTCCATCCCCGGGCTCTTTGCTCTTACCAAAACCTGGCCGGATCATTGTTTTCCAATGATGGGGCTTCACCCTTGTTCGGTAAATGAAGGCTTCCAGAGCGAACTGAAAGTGGTGGAACATTGGCTTTCTCAGAGAAAATTTTATGCAGTTGGTGAAATAGGAGTTGATTTGTACTGGGACAAAACCTTTAAGGAGCAGCAGCTTTATGCCTTTGAGTTTCAAATCCGCCTGGCTAAAAAATATGCCCTGCCAATAGTTATTCACACACGTAATGCATTCAATGAGGCTTACGAGGTAGTGGAAAGAAATAATGACACCTCTCTTACTGGAGTCTTCCATTGTTTCAGTGGCACCAGCGAAGAAGCAGAAAAAGTAATCGCCCTCAAAGGGTTTAAGCTGGGAATAGGAGGCGTGCTTACCTTTAAAAACTCAGGGCTTGACAAAGTAGTACAACAAATTCCACTCGAACACCTGGTATTGGAAACAGACTCTCCTTATCTGGCTCCTGTGCCACACAGGGGTAAAAGGAATGAAAGCGCTTACATACGTATTATTGCTGAAAAGCTGGCAGAACTAAAACAATGCAGCCTGGAAGAAGTGGCCCGCATTACTACTGAAAATTCCAAACATTTATTCGGTATCTGATTTATGGCAAAAAAAACTTCCGTACTCCTGATCTATACCGGCGGAACAATAGGCATGATACAGGACAACCGTTCAGGCCAGTTGCGCCCTTTCGATTTTGCTCATCTTACTGAGCAAATTCCGGAACTGAATAAATTCGATTTACGCCTATCCTCTGTTGCTTTCGATCATCCGATCGATTCTTCCGATATGAACCCGGCAATATGGGTACAAATTGCGACCATCATTCAAAAAAATTATTTACAGTACGATGGCTTTGTGATTCTGCATGGTTCTGACACCATGGCTTTTACTGCTTCTGCACTTAGCTTTATGCTCGAACATCTTGACAAACCGGTCATCCTTACCGGCTCTCAGCTGCCTATTGGTATCATACGTACCGATGGAAAAGAAAATCTGGTTACTGCCATAGAAATTGCGGCGGCAAAAGAAAAAGGGAAAGCCATAGTCAGAGAGGTGTGTATCTATTTTGAATATCGTTTATACCGTGGCAACCGAACTCACAAATTCAATGCCGAACACTTCCAGGCTTTTCAAAGTTCCAACTATCCTGTGCTGGCCGAAGCGGGTGTTCACTTGAATTACAATCATGAAAAACTATACCGCCCCGGAGGCAAAAAATTAAAAGTCCATACCACACTCGATCCCAATATCGGCATCCTGAAACTCTTTCCCGGCATTACACCGGCATTGGTTAGTGCGGTGTTGAATACAAAAGGCCTGAGAGGATTGGTGCTAGAAACCTTCGGTTCGGGTAACTGCAGCACTTCCAAATGGTTTCTGGATGCCTTGCGCGACGCTAAAAAAAGAGGCTTGCTGATACTCAACATTACCCAATGCAATGCGGGCAGTGTGGAACAAGGGAAATATGAAACCAGTGCCGCACTGGAAAAATTGGGCGTTATCAGCGGAAAAGATATGACCACCGAAGCGGCTGTTGCCAAGCTTATGTTTGTCATTGCCAATTCAAAAGGAAACAAAGAAGCTGAAAAAATGCTGAAGACATCCCTCCGCGGAGAGATCACCCTATAAGCATTTGTATTCTATTAACACATTGCATGGCTCTTCCCCTCCCCGTTCTTGAAATTATTCCTCAGATCAGAGAGACTCTCTCCTGTCATAATACACTCATCCTTCAGGCCCCTCCGGGAGCAGGAAAAAGTACGGTACTGCCACCTGCTCTTTTGCAGGAAGAATGGTTGCAGGGCAAAAAAATAATAATGCTCGAACCCCGTCGCCTGGCTGCAAGGGCCGTTGCCGGACGTATGGCCGAGTTGATAGGCGAAAGCACAGGCAAAACGATCGGTTATAAAGTACGTTTCGAAAACAAAACAAGTGCTGTCACCCGCATTGAGGTACTCACAGAAGGGATTCTGACGCGTATGCTTCAGCAGGACGGAGCCCTGGACGATACAGGTCTTATCATCTTCGATGAGTTTCATGAACGAAGTCTTCAGGCCGATCTGAGTCTTGCATTATGCAGAGAGTTACAACAGGTACTGAGAGAAGATCTGCGTATCCTTATTATGTCGGCTACACTTGACAGCGGTAAGTTGTCATCTCTTTTAAAAGGAGCACCTGTCATAACGAGTGAAGGGCGCCAATATCCGGTAAAAACCATTCATCTTCCCGAGGAATCCGATCGTAATATTCCTCTTCAGATGAGCCGTGCCATAGGAAAAGCATTATCCGAACAAACCGGTGATATCCTCGCTTTCCTTCCGGGGGCAGGAGAAATTCACCGTTGTGCTGAGCTCCTCGAAAATCAGATGAGCGGCATCTGCATTCATCCTTTGTATGGTGATCTTCCTCCACAAAAACAACAGGAAGCTATTTTACCCGATAGTGCCGGGAGAAGAAAAGTAGTCCTGGCCACTTCCATTGCCGAAACCAGTCTTACCATAGAAGGTATCACCACCGTTGTAGACAGTGGTTATTCACGAGCACCGCGTTTCGATCTGCGTTCAGGACTTACGCGACTCGAAACGGTAAAAGTAACTGCCGATGCTGCCGATCAACGAGCTGGGCGAGCCGGGCGTCTCGGACCGGGTGTTTGCTACCGTCTATGGAGTGCCGGTGCACAACATCAGCTTATCCCTCATCGTAAACCCGAAATACTCGAAGCCGATCTGGCGCCTCTTGTATTGGAACTTGCTAACTGGGGAAACACGAATCCGACAGCACTGGCCTGGCTTAATCCTCCTCCTCCTTCGGCATTAAACCAGGGAAGAGAATTATTACAGCAGCTGGGAGCTTTGGAAGGAGATAAGATTACCGCAAAAGGCAAAGAGATGTTAAGGCTCCCCACCCATCCACGTATGGCTCACCTGTTGCTTGAAGGACGCGATGCAGGACTTGCTGCACTATCCACCGATCTCGCTGCACTATTGGAAGAACGCGACCCTTTGCCTAAAGAAGCAGGAGCTGATATTGTACTGAGGCTGGATGCTTTGCGCAAATGGAGAAATAAAGAATTCGTCACAGCCGACAGAGGCCGGCTTGAACGTATTGATAAACTAGCAGATGCCTGGAGAAAGCTCTTTTCCGTAAAAACAGATAACACCCCCGTTATGCAGGAACAGGCCGGCAAACTGCTTGCCTCTGCTTATCCCGAGCGGGTTGCTAAACAACAAGGTCCTGAGCATCGCTACCGGCTCAGCAACGGACGCTTTGCCCGCACCGGAGAACAGGATCCGCTTACCCGTGAAAAGTGGCTGGCCATAGCCCATTTGGATGGAGGTAATCAAGAAGGTAAAATATACCTGGCCGCAGCGCTCGACCCGGATGACCTCTTGCCCTTCTCCCGTAAACAGGATATAATTAGCTGGGACAACCAAAAAGGAGAGCTGATTGCACGTACAGAAATTGCTTATGGCGATCTGGTTCTTTCGAGCATCCCGCTTAAACAAATCCCCGAAGAAAGTCGCAATGCTGTTTTACTTCAGGCTGCTAAATCAGAAGGCCTCCGGCTTTTTCACATTACAGAGGGCTGGAAAGAATGGCAAAGCCGTTTGCTTTGTCTGCGTATCTGGCGGCCCGATGATCACTGGCCCGATTTAAGTGACGCAGCACTTATACAAAACATAGAAGAGTGGCTCACACCGTGGCTTTCGGGTATCCGCAAAAGGGATGATTTCCATAAACTGGATTTACTGGAACTCTTCAGCAACCAGCTAAGCTGGGAGCAGAAACAGCAGATGGACAAACTGGTTCCGGCATGCATTCGTGTTCCCAGTGGCTCGGAAATAAAACTGGCGTATGCAGCTGACGGCAGTGCTCCTGTACTAGCCGTCCGCCTGCAGGAAATGTTTGGGTTACCTGACACCCCGGTGGTAAACGAAGGCCGGAACAAAGTCATCCTTCATTTATTATCCCCAGGCTATAAGCCGGTACAGGTAACACAGGATTTAAAAAGTTTCTGGAACAATACCTATCCGGACGTACGCAAAGAGCTAAGAGTACGTTATCAGAAACATCACTGGCCGGAAGACCCATGGACAGCGGAAGCAGTGAGGGGTGCAAAAAAGAGAAGACCTTCCTGAGAAAAATTGAAATACATATCATCTTTTAGAATAACTCTTTAAGATATCCTCCAAATACTGCGAACCGACAGTACAATACCCTACTAATCAGAGATAATACCCGTTTCTTCCGATATATGGGTGTACCTTCACCCAAGACTGCTTTTCTAAGCCATTACTTATTAAGGGGTTTAAGGAAAAATTCATCTTCTTAAGTAATTAGTCTAACATGAAATCAGCTCCTTCTTCGAAAAGTAAAAAAAGTCCTGCGCCAAAGAATCATACCGGTGCGCCCTTTACCGTAGTAGCCATTGGCGCATCTGCCGGGGGACTGGAAGCAATAAGCAAACTTTTGCAAAATCTGTCCCCGAATACAGGCATGGCCTTTATCTATGTCCAGCACCTTAGCCCCGATCACAAAAGCATGCTCACATCGTTGCTCTCCAAAAAAACGGCGATGAAAGTGCATGAAGTGACTGACATGGAAAAGATGCAGCCCAATAATCTGTATATCATTCCCTATGACAAAGAAATAGAAGTTACAAACGGGCATATAAAATCAATTCCCCGTCCCAAAAACAAACCGTCCAACTACTCCATCGATGTCCTTTTTAGTTCATTAGCTGAAACACATAAAGAGAATGTGATAGGCATTGTCCTTTCCGGCAATGGCAATGATGGTACCAGGGGGCTAAAGGAAATCAAGCTTCTGGGAGGGATCACATTTGCGCAGGACGATTCGGCAAAATCTTCCAGCATGCCGAAATCTGCCATTGCGGAAGGTGTAGTTGATTTTATTTTATCTCCCAAGGAAATTGCTCAGGAGATCCTCTCATTAAGCAAACACGCTCAGGCTAAAAAAACTACTACACAAGCTGCTCCCGAAGATGAAATCGAAAACAACGACAGCAGCTTAAAAACGATTCTTCAGCTTCTGCATAAAAAAATAAATGTCGATTTCAGTCACTACAAAATGAATACGGTCAAAAGGCGGATACTTAGACGCATGCTGATTCATAAAATCAAAAACATAAAGCTCTATTCGCAATTTGTCACAAAAAAGAATGACGAAATCGATTTTCTTTATAAAGATTTGCTTATCAATGTAACCGACTTTTTCAGAGATACGGATGCATTCATGCTTCTCAAGAAAACAGTATTGCCAAGGCTTTTAAAAAGTAAAGCACCGGGAGAGACATTACGGATTTGGGTTGCCGCCTGTGCTACGGGAGAAGAGGTGTTTTCCATAGCCATGCTTTTAATCGAATTGCAGGATAACAAAACAAACAATATTCCCTTTCAGATATTTGCTTCCGACCTGAGTGCAGAAGCCATACGGGAAGCCCGAAATGCAGAATATTCCACACAACAGCTTAAAAATGTATCACCCAAACGTCTTCAACGTTTTTTCACAAAAGTAAAAGACCGGTACCGGGTATCACAGCCTTTACGCGATGTATGCATATTTGCCCAGCATAATATATTAAGCGACCCTCCATTTTCAAGAATGGATTTTATCAGCTGCCGCAACTTTCTCATTTATCTGGAAACGCCGGCTCAAAAAAGAACTATTTCAACCTTTCACTACGCGCTCAGCGAAGGTGGCTGTTTAATGCTTGGAAAATCAGAAACCATTGGAGCGGCGTCACAGCTCTTCACTCCCCTCAATAAAACATATAAGATATATACCCGAAAAAATCATACCGGCGCTGCCAGGATCGCTCATTTAGCTCCCCGTTTATTACATCCAGGCATCATCGAGAAAAGTAAAAATTCAGCGTTGCCTTCCAAAAAACCAATTGCTTCCAGTAGTACCCTTGGGATCAAATTTGATTCCATCCTCCTCTCTCAGTACGTTCCGGCCAGTGTCATTATTAACTATGATATGGAAATCCTGCAATTCAGAGGGCAGACATCCTTATATCTTATGCAATCTCCCGGTAAGGCCAGTTTTAATATTTTAAAAATGGTTAATACCGAAATCACGTTTGAGTTGCGCAATGCCATTCATAATGCGATCAAATCAAAACAAAAAGTTCTGAAGACAGGGATTGAAATGAACCGCGATTTAATCGGCAATACCCTCCAAATAGTCAATCTTGAAGTCGCTCCATTGAGAGTAGAAGGCGAAGAGCCTTTGCTCGTGGTGGTCTTTACAGGACAACAAATAGGAATAGAAGGGCATCGTGTTAAAGGATCGAAAAACAATTCCATTGCCAAGGACAGAAGAATAAGAAAGCTGGAGGAGGAACTTGCCTCCACCCGTTATGATATGGGGTCTATTACCCATGATCAGGAAGCCGTTAATGAGGAGCTGCAAAGCGCCAACGAGGAGGTCGTTTCAAATAACGAAGAGCTGCAGAGCTTGAACGAAGAGCTTGAAACCTCGAAAGAGGAAATTGAATCCACGAATGAAGAGTTGACCACTACCAATCAGGAGCTTTATACCAGGATTCAGCAGGTAGAGGAACTATCCGCATACTATGACGGCATTCTTTCTACTATTCATGAGCCCATGCTTATTCTGGACAAGGACTTCCGGGTTGCATCAGCCAATAGTTCGTTTTGCAAGGCTTTTCATATCAATGAGCATGAGTGTATCGGAGCATCACTTTATAAACTAGGGAATGGACAATGGAATATCCCTCGCTTACGGGAGCTCCTGGAAGATATTGTGCCGAAAAATCATCACTTTCATGATTTTGAAGTAGAGCTTTGGCTTTCCGGCAGCGAGAAAAAAACAATGTTACTGAATGCCCACCGCATTTTACAACAAAGCACAAAGGAGGACTTAATTGTTCTCACGATTTCCGATATCACGGAAGTCAAACGCTTAGCCATCGAGCTTCAGCTGAAAGAAAATAAGGTATTGGAAGTGGAGCTGGAGACCGAAAAGAAAATGATGGTCAAAATTGAAGAGAGCAATGCCGAGTTGACAAAAGCAAGAAAGAATGCCGAGCTCAAAACACATATAGCGGAAGAAGCCGTTCAATCAAAGCAACGCTTTTTGTCCAATATGAGTCATGAAATCCGGACACCGATGAATGCCATCGTCGGATTCACCAGTGTTCTTCTAAAGACAGAGTTATCCACCAAGCAAAAAGAGTTTCTCCGCGCCATAAAAACAAGCGGAGAAGCATTAACCGTGCTAATTAATGACATCCTGGATTTGGCAAAAGTAGATGCGGGCAAAATGACATTTGAGAAAAGAGCTTTTAAAATGAAAGAGTCCATCTCCGCTATGCTGCATTTGTTTGAGACAAAGATTCAGGAAAAGAACCTCGAATTCATAAGGGAATATGATCCCAGGATACCTGAAATCCTGTTGGGCGACTCCGTCCGTCTTCATCAGATTATTTTGAACCTGATCAGTAATGCCGAAAAATTCACCACGCACGGAACAATTTCTGTTTGTGTTAAACTGTTAAGTGAAGATGAAAAAAAGGCAGCTATTGAATTTTCGGTAGCGGATACCGGAATCGGAGTGGCAGAGGATAAAATAGAACATATTTTTGAAAACTTTCAACAGGCATCCAGCGGCACTTCGAGATTATATGGAGGTACCGGATTGGGATTAGCCATTGTAAAACAATTGGTGGAACCTCAGGGTGGAACTATTCACGTCAAAAGTAAAATAGGAGTAGGCTCTACCTTTAGCTTTATCCTTGATTTTGAAAAAACAAACAAAGAGCTGGAAGAGGAAACCGGCAAGAATGAATCAAGTCGAGGAATCCAGGATATAAGAGTATTAGTCGTGGAAGATGTTCCGCTTAATCAACTGCTGCTTAAAACACTTTTGGATGATTTCGGATTTAAACACGATAGTGCATCCAATGGAAAAATAGCCATTGAAAAATTAACCGAAAATCCGTATGATATCGTTTTGATGGATTTGCAGATGCCGGAAATGAATGGCTTTGAAGCAACGGAATATATCCGCAACACCATGAATTCAAAAATACCCATCATTGCCCTCACAGCCGATGTTACCACCGTGGATCTTTCAAAATGCAAAGCCTTCGGGATGGACGATTATATTTCCAAGCCGGTTGATGACAAAGAATTGTACACTAAAATAATTTCTCTTGTTAAACAGCCTGCCACTGTTAAGTTTAACGAAACCGACAACAAAACAGGGCGGCATGGCAAATCATCCAAGTATACCGACCTCAATCATTTAGCACGCCGGACAAAATCCAATCCTAAATTGATGGTCGAGATGATTTCTATTTATCTGGAACAAACACCACCGCTCATCCGGGTGATGAAACAGAGCCTGCATGATAAAGATTGGAACTCATTACAGTCCACCGTGCATAAAATGATTCCTTCGTTTTCAATCATGGGTATTAGCAAGGATTTTGAAAACATAGCGAAGAGGGTTCAGGAAGATGCCGACAATATACAACGTCAGGTAAATGCAATACCCGATATGGTTTTACAGTTGGAAAATGTCTGCACACAGGCCTGTATGGAATTAGAGGAAGAGTTTAATAATATTAAAAGCGCTAACCCCTAAAACAAAGTTTATAACCTCTTTGGTGCAGATGGTATTACTTTTTATAAATGGCATTCAGTTCCTTCAAATCATTTGAATCCAGCTTTATATCTGCCGATTTCATATTTTCTTCCAGGTGTTTTACACTCGAGGTGCCCGGAATGAGTAGGATATTAGGTGAATGCTGGAGCAGCCAGCAGAGAGCAATCTGATGCACACTGTTTCCATGCTTCGAGGCGATTTTCTTCAGCACATCCAACTCCTTCACGCTGCCGGCATTTAAAGGGTACCAGGGAATAAATGCTATCGCATTCTTATTGCAATAGTCCAGCACCTCTTCCCATTTACGATTGTCTACACTGTACATGTTTTGTACGGAAACAACTTTAAAAAACTCCTGAGCTTTTTTTATTTCCTCTACATTTACTTCCGACAAACCGATGTGTTTCACCTTGCCGGATTTCTGTGCCTGTTTTAAAAATTCAAATGTTTCTTCAGCCGGCACTTTAGGATCTATACGATGCAATTGATACAAATCGATAGTATCCAGCTTTAATCTTTTCAGACTTCCATCCAATACCTCTTTCAAATGTTTAGGGCTGGCATCCAGGGGCCACTCGTTGGGGCCGGTTCTCAGCAAACCGCCTTTGGTGCCAATTACCAATCCTTTTGGGTAAGGATACAACGCTTCGGCGATTAATCTTTCAGATACATGGGGTCCATAACTATCGGCTGTGTCAATGAAATTAACACCCAATTCCACGGTCCGTTTCAGTACGCGGATAGCTTCCTGTTTATCGGCAGGTTCGCCCCAAACTCCAGGGCCTGTGATGCGCATGGCACCGTACCCAAGGCGGTTAACAGTCATCTGACCACCAATGCTGAATATGTGTTCTGTCTTCATGATATTTTTTGTCATGCTATTTCGTTTGAGTTGTTCTTTCCGTTTAAACAATACAAAGGTAAGGGCTTTCGCAATGGACATTACAACTTCGGCTATCCTTCCTCGAAGGACATTTACATGACTATCAGTCCATTATAGAAGTATGGGAGCTAAAATGAAATTCCATTTCCCCGCCCTACCAGAGCGAAAAATTAATATATTTGCAACCCTTATCGAATTTTCCAAGACCCCGGAGAGGTGTCAGAGTGGTCGAACGAGCAAGCCTGGAAAGTTTGTATACGAGCAATCGTATCGTGGGTTCGAATCCCACCCTCTCCGCAGTGAAGCAGAAACCACCCCCCGCAAAGCGGGGGTTTTGTTTTTCAGGAGTTTGCGAGCCAAACTTGTTTGAGTGAAGCAAACTCCTGAAAAACAAAATACCCGAAGGGTTGGTTTCGCTTCATTGCTGGCCACTCCAAGGGATCAACAAAGTTAATCCACCCTCTCCGCAGTAAAGTAGAACCAAGCCCCCACGCAAGTGGGGGTTTTTATTTTGTAGTGAATGAGAAAAAACTAGTTTTTTCGAAATGAGCGAAAAATAAAAATACCCCGAAGGGGCTTGGTTCACTTTACTGCAGGCCCACCTTAAAGGGATCACGAGCCACCGAAGGGGGCGAGTAATCCCATCCGTGGTGGTTTCGACTCCGCTCAACCACCGGTTAAATACTTGGCTCATTTTACTGCAGGCCTCCCCTAAAGTGAAGCGAAGTTTAATTTAAATGGTACATTTATTATAATAAGTGTGCATATCATACTGGCACTTATTACAATCATTGCCAATAAACTTGACTCACAAACTAATCTCTCGGTTAGGCCAGAAGATTTTAAGGACGGGCATTCCTATGATCAATCAATTGGTAATTGAAAATATATTTTAGATAACAACAAACACCTGTTAGAATAGTAGTACCATGGAAAGTAAAATCAGCATACCTGTTATTGAATTTCAATCAGCTAAAGAGTGGCGGACCTGGCTGTCAAAAAATGCTGAAGGCTCTAAAGGAGTTTGGCTGAAAATCTTCAAGAAAGATTCCAACAAAAAAACAATTACGTATGCGGAGGCGCTGGAAGAGTCCCTTTGCTATGGCTGGATAGATGGCCAAAAGAAAAGTTTTGATACGCAAGCCTGGCTGCAAAAGTTTTGTCCGAGGGGTGCAAGGAGTATCTGGTCTAAAGTAAATGTCGCACATATTGAACGTCTCACAAAAGCGGGTAAAATGAGGCCGCAGGGGCTAAAAGCGGTCACATCTGCAAAAGCTGATGGACGATGGGAAAAGGCTTATGATTCTCCAAGCAAGATGACTGCTCCGGATGATTTTATAAAAGAACTCAGTAAAAACAAAAAGGCGTATGCGTTTTATAAAACTTTAAACAAGGCAAATCTCTTTGCTATTGCATTTAGATTACAAACGGCTAAAAAACCGGAGACCAGACAGAAACGAATGGAAGTAATTCTTGAGATGCTTTCAAAAGGTCAGAAATTTCACTAGCATATATAACTAAGAGAGAAGCAAGCTCCACCAACTACTTAACACATCGGCAACCATAGCTACTCGTGTTAGGTTCATAAGTCCAAGTGCCTGTGTTTTCATTACATACGGTCCAGGTATTGGGTCCGTAACTGCCAACAGAATTACCGGCATCCATAAAGTTACCTACCGAAGATGTCCACACATAACTAACCGGTCCGCCTAGCCAACCTCCTGTGGGTGTACCCAGAGCACCTGACATGATATATTCTTCTTCTTGCCATGTGGGCATGCGCCAACCGGCACCCATAGCTACGCAAGAATTACGGCACACCGACCAGGTTCCGGTTGTACCCACCGCAGTCTGTGAAATACAACTTGAACAGCCGGTACTGCCGCCACCACCGGAAGTGCTAAGGGTCGTATAAGTCGGTTGCGTTCCGGCACCGTTACTCATAAGAACCTGGCCGCTCGTGCCTGGACTATTTGCAGGGGTAGCCATATACTGCCAACCTGAAGTAGTACAACCACTCGTACAATAATAATAATAACCTACCCCATTACCATTCGTCATACCGGCATTCGTGTTATACACGACCAGGCCATTGGCAGGCGTAGTGATGGTTGCCACATCCGTAGTGGAAACCAGAGACGCTTGTGCGAGTAAGACCCCGACATTACCCGTATTGCCGGTATTTAAGTCTAATATAGCGGATGCGTTAGGTGTTGCACCTGTAGCACTAATTCCTACATTTTGCCCCGCAAGATATAGTGATAGGTTAATTGCGATACAGAGAGTTAGTGTCTTTTTCATTTTATCGATAAATTACTTTTTAGCTATTTTAATTGTCCAAGGTCATAAACAATAGCAGCTCTTTTGGTTACAAAGTACAGGAGACTTTAACAATTTAACAATCGGGCAATTGCCCGATTATACTAGGGCGATCGCCGGTTTATAGTAGCTGTGCAGACCTCAACTCAGGAATCACGAGCCACCGAAGGGGCGAGTAATCCCATCCGCTACTTTATCCATGTGCATAAAATATCGCATATATGTGTATAGATAAAAAAAACATGAGAGCTAACATCGTGTTGAACGAGCGGCTCATAAAAGAAGCAATGCGCCTGAGTCACACGCATACAAAAAAAGAAGTAGTGGATCTTGCCCTTCAAAATTTTGCAGGACATCTTAAACGCCAAAAATTAAAAAATCTTTTTGGGAAGGTCAAATGGGAAGGTGATCTTAAGAAAATGCGACAGCTTTGAATAAGACAGCCCCCTACTCCACCACCACCGTTGTCTGCAAACGACGTCCCTCCTGCTGCAGAGACAGCAGATAAATTCCTTTAGGAAAAGCACCTGTATTAAGCATAAAAGAATTATTTCCCGTTTCCGCTTTCCGGCTTTCTTCGTAGATGGCCCGGCCCAGTAAGTCAATCATACGGATGGTAACAGGCGATTCATGCATCGTCTGGAATTCCACATGAGTCAATTCATTTGTAGGGTTAGGAAATACTTTCATAGAAAACAGGCTTTCCTGCTCTTCGGCAATACCGGTGAAACAGGGCGTATAATTTAAACTCATCGGATCGGATGCTACCCCATTGGCGGTTACAACAACAGAATATATACCGGCTTTCAAACCGGCAGGTAATGTAAATTGAGCCGTGTCAGCCAAGCTGCCTGTTTGTACTCCGGTGCGGTTCCAGTTAAAACTCCGAGCATAGTATACATTCGATCCAAGTGTTAGACGGATGATGGGATAATTCGTGGCCGTCTGCCAGTCATCTCCATAAGATGATCCTTCTGAAATACCGTTGAATAGTGTACCTGTGATGGCAAACTTACATCCCTGCTGAGTAATCTGGCTGATAGTCGGTTTAGCCATGGCAAGCGGAGAGCCTGTGGACTGATAGACATAATAATGTGTATCACCCATATCAGATAACATAACGCTGCCATCGGGGAGATTGAGCATATTCAATTCATAACAGGTTGTATTGACGCTTCCTGCTCCTCCGGGTACGGGAACAGGAGTGAATGTATTGTTTGTATAATCAAATTCAAAAAGATAAGCCGGAGTCAGAAATACCGTTGTATCGGAAGTAGGTATGGGAGAGGCCGCCAGCAGTATATGTCCATTTGGCAAGAGCGCCGCCGGAGCATCGGGTGTGCCTAGTCCGGAAGGCAGATCGGGGCCTGCTATCCAGCTCCCCGCACTTGCATTACCAGAGGGAGTATAATAAGCCGTATGTCCGCTGGCGCCAAAAAAGATGGCTTTACCATTGGGCAGCAACATGCCGGTACCTATCTCACCGAATTTCCAAAGCGAGTCGGGCAGAAAAGCATCCTGAACCCATTGGTTGGTGGCAGGGATATACCGTTCAGAACGGTAGTTGGCAGTGACGATCGGATTTTGAATAAACAGAATGCTGTTGTCAGGCAGTTTTACATACGAGGCTTCATCGGCGCATCCGTGACTGGACGGAGCGGATGAATACGTATTCGTAAGCGGATTAAAAAATATATTGGCGTTGACAACATGCGACACCAGCACTGCCTGCAGAACCCTTCCATCCGGAAGCATGGCCGAATTGGCATCGTACAGCGTATCTCCCGCCGGCACAGGAACACTTGTCCAGGTATTATTCAGCGAATTATAAGTTTCCGCTTTATTCAATCCTGTTCCATATTCTCCTCCTGCCACATACAAACGTCCGTCTTTCAATAGCTGTGAAGAGAAATACAAACGCGAGCTATTCATGGGTGCTACAGCCTGCCAGCTACCATTTACATAACTGCCTGTTGAATCGGGTATAAGCCGGTCCCATATATCTCCCACTCCAGATATTCCGCTTGATTCCGTAAATGTCTTTGTCAGTACCGTTCCATCGGAAAGCAGCAGCATTCCCCCTCCGCTTGTATCAGCGGTTACATTTGTTAAAGTTGTCCAGGTGCCCTGAGCGGGAATCGCAAAAGTAATGAGCAACAGCACAGATCCGGATAAAATACCTTTCAGAAATTTATTTTGCATATCAACAAATGATTTTAAGCAGGAACAGGAAGCTTCATGCTATCGTATAAAATAAGACTTGAAATCGGGGGATTTGTCTTTTATCAAGACCGTATTCCAAAGTTATACTATTTTCTTAAGTACATGCGGGTGCATTATTTTTTCTTCTTCTGTATGGAAAAATGAAAACAAGTTCCCTATAAGCAAAGAGCCCTTCATCCATTTCTCCTTTTTACCAAAACCCTAAGCCATGAATCAGAACCAACGGGTACAAATAGATAAACCTTGTCAGGCCAACTGGAACGATATGCTTCCGGATGAAAAAGGGAGATTCTGCCAGCAATGCAGTCAGGTAGTCGTAGACTTCTCCGATAAAACCCTGGAAGAAATCAATCAGTATTTATTGGCCACAGGGAAAGGTGGAATATGTGGTCGGTATCAGGAAAGACATACTACCGTCAATAGCAAATGGTATACTCTTTTGAATTCCATGGAAGCCCGATTATCAAACATGAAACTGCAACGTTTGTCCATGTTGCTGATAACAGGGTTGATGATCCTGACCGGGTGCCATCACCGGAGGTTACAAGGAGCGTACTCTTCTTTCTCAAGCAAGAAGAACAAGGATAAAGAAACAGCAAAGGAGCAGATAAATATAGCTAAGAGCGATCTTTTTCGCCCCGATTCCGATAAACAACAATTGTAAATAGACCGCCGATTATGGTTCCTTATTTATTTTTCCCTCACAAACACCTGACGTGTTTCTGACAATCCATCGGCTGTCGTTTTGAGCAGGTAACAACCCGGAGCAAGATCTTTCACAGAGAATGATTCGGTAAAGAGACCTGCCGGAGCTCTTTTGCCGGTAAGGTTCTTTACATATTTTCCATCCAATGAGTAAAGAAGCAAGTCAACCTCTCCTGCCCGTTCCATGGTAAAACGAACCGTAAACTGATCCGTTGCCGGATTAGGAAATAATTCAAGCAGGGGGCTGTTGCCTGCCAAAGCGAC
>Ga0210406_10000410_pt1 | contig 59323 bp, 45 predicted proteins | sample IncBWC30MmetaG_FD_155454 | JGI IMG/M metagenome (GOLD analysis project Ga0210406, IMG submission 155454) | Forest soil microbial communities from Barre Woods Harvard Forest LTER site, Petersham, Massachusetts, United States - Inc-BW-C-30-M | ecosystem: Environmental > Terrestrial > Soil >...
CAATGTTGCGCTGAGCTATTCCCACATTATTTCCAGTGGCGGAGGATTGATTGGAGCGGTAAAGATGGATAGCGCCAACGCGTCGATACGTCAACAGCTGACGCGCAGGTTGAGCGGTTCGGCCTCAGGCATGTACACGCAGAACGATGTTTTGGGTTCCGCACTCGCGGGCGCGACGAACGGACACACCGTTTCAGGAACGACATCGCTGCAGCAAGCGTTCGGTCAGCGTGTGAACGTGCAGCTTGGCTATACACGGCTGCACGAGGATTACAGCGGGGTTGCTGTTCTGGCCGGGAGACCAAACACGAATCGTGAGTTTGTGTCGATTTCGTATCAGTTCTCCAGACCGTTGGGAAGATAAATTCTATGGTTGAAGATCTCGACGAGCAAAGTTCAGAAGGCTTCGACCTCCATCATTATCTGGGGATCGTGCGCCGTCACCATCTGCAGTTTTTGATCGCGCTGTTCCTGGGGTGGGCGCTGGTATGGAGTGCGAGCTGGGTGCTGCCCCCGCGCTATCAATCGACCACGCTGATCCTGGTAGAGCAGCCCACCATGCCGAAAGATTACGTTACGCCCAACGTAAACGATGATCTGCAAGATCGAATGCAGAGCATTACGCAGCAGATTCTTAGTCGAACGCGTTTGTTGCACATTATTGATCAGTTCAACCTTTACTCCAGCGAACACAAGCAGCGATCGCCCGACCAGAAGGTCGACCGTATGCGCAAGGATATCAATATCGAACTCGTGCGTGATAGTAACAATCAGATCACAGCATTCAACGTCTCCTATTCGTCGCGCGATGCTCATCTGGCTCAGCAGGTGACCAGCGAACTGACCAACTTATTCATCAACGAAAATCTGGAAGTGCGCCAGCAGCAGTCGGAAGACACCACGAAGTTTCTCGAGAGCCAATTGGAAGCGGCACGCAAGACTTTGTCGGACCAGGAAGATAAGATCCGCCAGTTCAAAGCCGAACACCCTGGCGAGCTTCCGGCGCAAGTTGGAAGTAACTTGCAGATTCTGGCTGGCCTGCAGACTCAGTTACAAATGGAGCAAGACGCGCTGAACACGGCGAAGCAGCAACGCGTATACCTCGAAACCTTAGTGAACCAGTACCGCTCTCTGCAAGGTTCGCCGAAGACAGCGGGAAGCGCACCGGTTGGCTTACCTGCCGTGAATGAGGAGTTGGAGAAGCTCAGAGCGCAACTTGCAGATCTCAGTTCGCATTACACGGATCGCCACCCTGACGTTCGTAAGCTAAAACAGCAGATCGCCGAAACCGAAAAGACCAGGGATCAAATCATCGCGGATCTGAAGGCCAAAGCCTCTGCACCGGAGGATCCCAACGCTGCGATTACAGCATCAGATCCCTCGGACGCCAAAGATCCTTCATCCCCGGTGGTGCAGTTGCAAGGACAGTTGCAGTCCAACCGGGTGGAGACGGCAAACCGGGAACGAGCGGTCACGGATCTGCAGACGAAGATTCTTGACTATCAGGCACGGCTAAATCAGGAGCCGGTGCGGGAACAGCAACTCTCAGATTTAACCAGGGGCTACGAACAGTCCAAAGCAAATTACGACGACCTGCTCAAGAAGAAAAATCAGTCTGCTATGGCGACCAGCATGGAATTGCTCCAGCAGGGCGAGCGTTTCCGCATCATCGATCCGCCGAGCCTGCCCGTAAAACCCGAGTTCCCAAATCGCCTCAAGTTTTGCGGCATAGGGCTTGGGATCGGATTAGCGCTGGGCGCGGGGGTAGTTGGCGCCTTCGAAATGATGGATGACCGGATCTACGATGAGAAACAATTGCAAAAATTGTTGCCCGTCGCGGTGATCTCCGAAATCCCAGCGGTTGCGGCGCCCTCGGATCAGCGGCGGGAACGCCGGATGGTATGGGTAGGATGGGCGACGGCGGCTTTCGTATCTGTTACGATTTTGGTAGGGTCCGCGCTTAGCTATTTGCGCGGCTAGTGAATCGCCAATGTATAAGTCCTTCTACAGCCTGAAGCGCAATCCGTTTGATATCACTCCGGATCCCTCGTTCCTGTTTCCTACCAGCAGGCACAACGAAGCTTTGGCCGCTCTTTATTACGGCGTCCGCCGGCACAAGGGATTTGTGGTCCTGACGGGGGAAGTGGGAACGGGCAAGACCGTTCTGCTTCACTATGTGCTGCAATTATTCAAACAGAGTAAAGATGTCGCGTACGCCTACATCTTTAACGGTCGGCTGTCTCCTGTTGAGTTCTTACAGTATTTGGCCGGTGATCTGGGACTTCCTGGCGGCAGCAAGAATAAGGGTGAACTGCTGCTTCAGATTGCGCAGTACGTCATTGGACGGAGCCAGCGAGGTTTGACCACAGCACTGGTCGTCGACGAAGCGCATCATCTTTCGGCGGAAATTCTGGAGGAGATCCGGCTCCTCAGCAATCTTGAAACTCCCCAGGAAAAGCTGCTTCAGATCCTGCTGGTCGGACAGCCGGAACTGGATGAAAAACTGGATTCCGTCAGCTTGCGGCAATTGAAACAAAGAATTGCCCTTCGTTCCCATCTTCTACCACTCAATTCGGATGAGACCAAGGGATACGTTGAGCGCCGGCTTCAGCTCGCCGGGTGTCCGAACCCAGCGGCATTGTTTCCGCCGGAGACCATCGCTGCCGTGTATCAGCACTCTCAGGGACTTCCGCGATTGATTAACACGGTCTGCGAAAACGCACTGATCGCGGCCTATGCCCGACAGATGCGAAGCGTAAGCCCTGAGATTATCGATGATATCGCCACCGATTTCCGGCTGGGAATTCAAACTCCGGCGCTAGAAAGAAGCAGTGCTGACGAACTCGATGCCCGGAAAGCAGCTCAGACACTACTCCAGCTCTATGCCCACCTCCAGGCCGAGCAAAAGCGTGAAGAAGACGTAAAAACGCGGGTGCGGTTGCGGGTCTCTGAACAATGAGCAATATATTTGACGCGTTACAAAGGGCGGAGGCGGAGAACTCCGGGGCTGAAGGTTCCGGTTTGTCCCTGGCTACTGAACTGCTAAGGTCTGCCGAACTGAAGATGCGCGGATCCACGCTCGCTACCGAGCAACGGCCGAGCGCCGATTCATTCGATTCGCACCCGCCGGCTCCGGCGTCCACCGAGGATGTCGAGTGCTGCCCGGTTTTGCCGGTGGTGATCCCGGAAGAGAGTCACCTCATCTCGGTGGCCGAGGAAGGCAGTTTGGGCGCGGAAAAGTTCCGTTTTCTCGCGGTCCGCTTGCGTCATCTTCGGCAGAATCGCCCGTTGAGAAAGGTTCTTATCACCAGTACGATCCCGCAGGAAGGGAAGAGTACGGTCGCTGCTAACCTCGCTTGCACACTGGCCCGCCGAAAGCAGCAGAAAACATTGTTGCTGGACGGCGATCTCCGCCGGCCAAGCGCTGCCAACCTATTCGGAATCGCGAAAGTTCCGGGCCTGGCCGAGTGGCTCAGCGGACAAACCGAAAGCATCAACATCTATAAACTGGAAAGTCTCGGACTCTGGATTCTTCCTGCCGGCGCTGCGCCGCAAAATCCTCTGGAGCTGATGCAGTCAGGAAAACTATCCCTTTTGATGGAACAGTTGGAGACGTGGTTCGACTGGATCGTGATCGATTCTCCACCAGTGCTGCCCCTGGCGGACACAAGCCTGTGGACCCGCCTGGCCGATGGAATTTTGCTGGTTACACGAAAAGGAACGACGGAAAAAAAGCAATTGCAGCGCGGCCTCGAAGCCGTCGACAAGTCGAAGCTGCTCGGAGCACTGGTCAATAGCAGCGCCAGCGCCGCACACCACGATTATTATCAACGGTACAGTTCGTCGAAACCCGATCAATCCAAGGAATAAGTAAAACCCAGCAACCGTCCGTGCTTTGGTTCAATCCCCCCCTTAAATTTCTAGCAGTCACCAAGCCTCTGGGCCCCTATCCCAACGAAGCAGATCAGCGGAGGATATTGTGCAGGCACGACGCTCTGGCAGTAACGGTGTTGCTTTGATCGCGCTCTCCGAAGAGTCATCCAGCGGAGAACGCGTTGTCCTAAACCCGGAAGCCTTCCGCCGAATGATTGCGCTCGAAAGAAAGAGAAGCGAACGTTCGCGGAAGCCCTTTGTACTTTTGCTCCTGGATATGGGCGACCGCCCAACCGACAAGAACGGGAAAATTCTCCGGAAGATTTCGTCCGTATTATCCGCCTCCACGCGCGACACCGACGTCACCGGTTGGTACGCGAGCGACTCGGTTGTCGGCGTCATGTTCACCGAGATCGCCGCCGAAGATAGTGCCTCCATTCCCGGCACCATCATCGCGCGCGCGACCGATACCTTACGCAGCAATTTAGCTCTGGAACAATTCAACCGAGTGAGGATTTCGTTTCACGTTTTCCCCGAGCAGTGGGACCACGAAGATCATTCCGGCTCGAGCAATCCCACGCTATACCCCGACCTATCCCAGCGCGAAGATGACAGGAAGCTATTCCGTATCTTGAAGCGGGTGATGGATATTGTGGGAAGCGCTCTCGCGTTACTTTTTCTCATGCCGGCTTTCCTGGCGATTGCTTCCGCTGTCAAAGCCACGTCGAAGGGTCCAATTTTCTTTCGACAACGCCGGATCGGCCAGCATGGTAAGTCGTTTGTATTCCTGAAATTCAGATCGATGCTTGTGAACAACGATGCCGCAATCCACAGAGCCTACGTTCAAAAACTGATTGCCGGCAAAGCGGATAAGCAGCCTTCGAACGGAACCGGCGAAGGCGTTTACAAGCTGACCCACGATCCCCGCATCACCAAGGTCGGAGCCTTCCTGCGTAAAACCAGCCTGGATGAGCTTCCTCAATTCATCAATGTGCTGCGGGGTGAGATGTCGTTAGTTGGACCTCGCCCTCCAGTGCCCTACGAGGTCGAAGCCTACGACATTTGGCATCGCGGGCGATTGCTCGAAGCCAAGCCGGGGATTACGGGCCTGTGGCAGGTGAGCGGACGCAGCCGGGTGAAGTTCGATGACATGGTTCGCTTGGACCTGCATTACGCGCGAACCTGGTCCCCATGGATCGACATGAAGATTCTTTGCCGCACGCCTGGCGCAGTGGTTCTTGGCAGCGGCGCACATTAAATGACGTACGCACGCGAAACGAAGTGCGCTTTAAACGACGCCCCCAGCCCTCCCTACTTTGATCGCCTCTGGTGAAAAATGATCACAATTGCGAATCCGTCAGAAGAAGGCGTAATGGCGCCGCGAGAGAATGCAGCTCTGATTAAGTTTGGAGTTGTAGGCTACGGCTACTGGGGGCCAAACGTTGTCCGAAACCTTGACCGCTTGGATGAAACCAAAGTCGTTGCCGTGTGCGACAAGAGCCCGGCGGCGCAGCGGAAAGTGGCAAAAGCCTATCCTGACGTCCGGGTGACGGACGATCCGGCGGGGTTGATGTCTTCTCCTGACATCGATGCTATCGCCGTCGTGACGCCAGTCTGGACGCACTATGAACTGGCGAAGGCGGCTCTTCAGAATGGCAAACATGTATTCGTGGAGAAGCCGTTCACCAGCAACGCAGCTCAGGCGCAGGAGCTGATTGAATTGGCGGCGCGGAAAAATCTGAAAATCATGGTCGACCACACCTTCCTGTTCACAGGTGCGGTCCAAAAGATCAAGCAACTATTGCAGGACAACGCGCTGGGAAAACTGTATTACTACGATTCCACCCGCGTGAATCTCGGTCTCTTTCAGCATGACGTGAACGTCGTCTGGGATCTTGCGCCTCACGATCTGTCCATTATTGACCACCTGATTCAGAAGACCCCCGAAGCCATTTCGGCGACGGGACAGACTCATCTCAACGGACACGAAGACGTAGCCTTCCTCACTTTGTATTTCCCCGACAAAATCATTGCCCACATCAATGTGAACTGGCTCTCGCCGGTGAAAGTTCGCACAACCCTGATCGGCGGCGAGAAGAAAATGCTGGTATGGAACGATCTTGAAGCGGACGAAAAGATCAAGATCTACGACAAAGGCGTGAACATTACCAGCCGTGAAGGGCTTTATAACTTGCTCGTCCACTACCGTTCGGGCGATATGTGGGCTCCGCAGATTGAACAGATCGAAGCGCTAAACCGGGAATTGTCGTATTTCGTCGAATGCATCGCAAAGGATACAACGCCGGTGAACGACGGGGAAGCTGGCCTGCGCGTGGTCCGGATGTTGGAAGCGGCCAACGCTTCGATCAGCAAGCGTGGAGAGTTGGTTTACCTCTGATTCGTCGCTGCCCATGTTTCCTCCAACCTCGAGGTCTGAATAACAGTGAAACCTAAGGTTCTGGTGGCCACAACATTCCGTTGGTACCCGACTGCGCGTCTGGCTATGGCTCTGTCCAACGCAGGCTGCACGGTTGAGGTCCTTTGCCCGGCGGGCCATCCGGTCAGCAAAACGGAGGCGGCGCGCAAGACGCACCACTATAACGGGCTGGCGCCGGTGCGCTCGCTACGCGATGCCATTGCGGACGCCGCTCCGGATTTGATTGTTCCGGGAGACGATCTCGCCACCCTGCATTTGCATCGCCTGTATGACCGGGAAAAGCAGAGCGGAAGACCAAACTCTGCGATTTGCGCCTTGATCGAACGTTCGCTAGGAGCAGCGGAGAGCTTTCCCGTCGCTTACGCCAGAACTGCTTTTATGAAGCTGGCGGAGCAAGAGGGCATTCGCACTCCGAAAACGGAAGTGGTCAGCAATCTCGACGACCTCAAGGATTGGAACATTCGAAATGGATTCCCGGCAGTTCTGAAAGCAAACGGCACATCCGGCGGATACGGCGTACGAATCGTAAATACCATGGAAGAGGCGGAGTGCGCGCTTCGGGTTTTGCAGGCTCCGCCGAGGTTGCTGCGGGCAGCGAAACACGCCCTGTTGGATCGTGATGTTACGCTGATTTTGCCGGCGCTCCGTCGCCGTCAGTTTGTTGTCAATGCGCAGGCGTTTGTCGACGGCAGAGAAGCAACCAGCGCGGTGGCCTGCTGGAAGGGGAAGGTGTTAGCGGCTCTCCACTTTGAGGTCGTCAACAAGAGGAGTTCCTCGGGTCCGGCCACGGTAGTGCGCCGGATTGAAAATGCTGAAATGGCGGCTGCTGCCGAGAAAATGGCGCGGGGGTTAAATCTTTCTGGCGTGCATGGCTTTGACTTCATGCTGGAGGAACAGACGGGGAATGCTTTCCTCATCGAAATCAATCCCCGGGCGACTCAAGTCTGTCACTTGGCGTTTGGGTCGGAGCGCGACATTCCTGCAGCCCTGTGCGCTGCCTTGTCGGGCAAGGATGCGCAACCGGCGCCGATCGTCACCGAGAATGACACGATTGCGCTGTTCCCGCAAGAATGGACCAGAGATCCGGAAAGCCAGTTTCTCCAATCGGCCTACCATGATGTTCCCTGGGAAGAACCTGAGTTGATTCGTGACTGTGTAAATAGTCGTCGCAAGCAAAGCAATTGGTACTCCCGGACTGGCCAGGAACCGACCTCTTCCGTGATTCGATCGTCCAAGCCCGCGACCACCCCCGCGGAGAACCGCGCCATTGGCTTGGATTAGGGAGGCAAAAAGCACCCATATGGATATCCAATCTTCAGACACCGGGAAGAAGCCACTTTGCATCATGAAGTTTGGCGGGACATCGGTGGGCGATGCGACCCGCATCCGGAAAGTCGTGGATATCGTTCGCGACGCAGCGCGCGCGAGCGAAGTAGTGGTCGTCGTCTCTGCAATGAGCGGCGTCACCAACAGACTAATCGAGGCAGCGAAGCAGTCGGAGGTAGGTAATCGTCAAGTGGTTGCGGCGATCTTTGAAGAGCTTCGCGGCCGGCACAGCGCAGTGGTCAGCACCTTAATCCATTCAGTGGGACTGCGGAGCCGCATCAGCCGCGAACTCAGGCTGGTATTCGAAGAGGGCGAACGTCTGTGCCAAGGAACGTCTCTTTTGCAAGAGATGACGGTGCGGGCATATGATTCGATCTCCAGTCTCGGCGAACGTTTGTCCGCCCCTCTGGTGGCGGCTGCTCTGGCGGAAGGTGGGGTGAGCAGCGAAGCTATCGAGGCCACACAGGTTGTTGTAACTGACACCTGCCACGGATCGGCGGACCCATTGATGGGGCCTACACGTCAGCGCTCCGAATCTCGCCTGCGTCCGATATTGCGGCGAGGAGTCGTTCCGGTAGTTACGGGATTCATCGGGGCGACCGAAGAAGGGGTGCTCACCACGCTCGGACGCGGGGGCTCGGACTATTCGGCGACGATTCTGGGCGCGGCGCTTGACGCCGACGAGGTAATCATCTGGACCGACGTGGATGGCCTGATGACTGCCGATCCGCGTCTGGTGCCGGGAGCAGCCACGATCACCGAAATCTCGTACCGCGAGGCAGCCGAACTTGCTCACTTTGGCGCTAAGGTTTTACATCCGAAAACTCTCCGTGCTGTGACGAAATGCGGTATCCCCTTGTGGATCCGCAACACGTTTTTCCCCGAACGGCCGGGAACGCGAGTGACTCCCGCCGGATCTTTGACCGATATTGGAGTGAAGGGCCTGACGGCGATTACCGACGTCGCGCTCATCACTGTGGGTGGTCCTGGGATTGTGGGTGTTCCAGATGTCCTGGGCCGCACTTTCGCAACCACCGCGGCCGTCCGAGCGAATGTCCTTCTGATCTCGCAATCGTCCTCGCAAAACGACATTTGTCTGGTAGTACCATCCTCAGTTGCTGAACGCACCGTGCAGTCGCTACGCCACGAGTTTGCTCAGGATCTGGTCAACGAAAAGGTGGAGCACATTACCCTAGACCTGACCGTCGCGATTGTTACCGTAGTTGGCAAAAACATGCGTGGTGCCGGAACCGTCGGCCGCACGTTCGCCGCGCTGGGTCGAGAGAACGTAAACATCATTGCGATCGCGCAAGGCTCTTCGGAATGCAACATCTCTTTTGTCGCGAAGCAGCAAGACGTTAGCCTAGCGCTCAGTGCGATTCATCAGGAATTCCAGCTGGGGACGCTGAACTCGCGAGCTATCCCGGTCCGGAGCATGGATGTTGTTCCTACTGCCTGGCATTACGAATCGGACCAGCGAACTGCAAGTGCAGATTGACCGCAGATTGACGGAACCAATCTGCTTTGCCGAACTAGCCAACTGAAAACTGAAGATCCTTTTCCACCTTATGAATTCTTATGTGTGCATTGCGCCGGACGTAAAGCTTGGACAAGATGTCAAACTCTCCAAGTTCATCAACCTCTATGGTTGTAAGGTCGGCGACCAAACCAAGATTGGTGCGTTTGTGGAGATTCAGAAAAACGCGACCGTCGGCAAACGCTGCAAGATTTCCAGCCACACGTTCATCTGTGAAGGCGTCACGATTGAGGACAACGTTTTCATCGGCCATGGTGTGATGTTCATCAACGACAGCTATCCGCGGGCCACTGCCACCGGCGGAAACCTGCAAACCGCGGCCGACTGGAAAGTGGAGCGGACCGTCATTAAGAAGGGCGCCTCACTCGGTTCAGGCTCGACTATTCTTTCAAATGTCACAGTTGGTGAAAACGCGATCGTAGGAGCCGGTAGCGTAGTCACCAAAGATGTTGCCCCCAACAGCATCGTAGCCGGCAATCCCGCAAAACTATTGCGCTACATCGAACAGCCATTGGAGACCCAATAATGAGCAATCATGCATGTATTCCTTTTCTCGACTTGGTTACCCCTCACGTCGAACTCGAGCAGGAACTGACTGCCGTGTTTCAGAAGGCGTTGCGGACCGCCGGCTTCATCGGGGGCCCGATGGTAGAAGACTTTGAAAAGGAATTCGCCAACTTTTGCAATACGAAATTTTCCGTCGCCGTCAGCAGCGGCACCGACGCCTTGCGGTTTGCACTCATGGCCTGTGGCGTACAGGCTGGCGATGTCGTGGTCACTGTGCCGCACACGTTCATTGCGACAAGTGAAGCAATCTCGCAGGCGGGTGCATTGCCGGAGTTTGTTGACATCGACGAGCGAACCTACAACATGGATTCCGAAAAACTGCGGCATTATCTCGAGCAGCAGTGTACGAAAGACGCCGCGGGGGGACTGATCAGTCGTCGCAGCAAACGGCCGGTAACCGCCGTGGTTCCAGTTCACCTGTACGGGCAGATGGCCGATTTGGACACCATTCTCGAATTAGCAGATCGGTTCGGATTGACTGTGGTTGAGGACGCTTGCCAGGCACACGGTGCCGAGTACTTCTCACGAAAGCATGGCCGCTGGATGAAAGCGGGTTCGGTCGGAAAGGCAGCAGCATTCAGCTTCTACCCGGGGAAAAATCTCGGAGCCTGTGGGGAAGCTGGCGCGGTTACCTGCAACGATGAGCACCTGGCTCTCCAGATCAAGATGCTGCGAGATCATGGACAAGCCAAGAAGTACTACCACGATATCGAGGGTTATAACGGAAGGCTGGATGCAATCCAATCCGGAATTCTGCGAGTGAAGCTGCGCCATTTGGCGGAATGGAATCGCCGACGCAGGGAAAACTCTGAGGTATACAGGGAGCTATTTCGATCTGTTGACGGGGTGACCATTCCTTTTGAACCCGAGTGGTCCCGAGCGGTTTATCACCTTTACGTGATCCGGGCGCGCAACCGGCGAGCGCTGAGCGACTGTCTGGAATCCGCAAAAATCGGTTCAGGGATTCACTATCCGATACCTCTTCACCTGCAAAAGGCCTATCGCGCGCTCGGCTATGGCGAAGGCGACTTCCCCATCTCAGAGAAGATCGCATCAGAAATCCTCTCTTTGCCAATGTATCCGCATCTTGGCCGTGTGCAACAGGAACGTGTTGTAGAGAACGTGCTTAAGTACCTCGCTTTGGAAATTAACAGCAAGGGTTCTGTATCGTCCAATGCCGGATCCTTTGTTTCTGTCTAACCCCGTTTCGTTTGTTCGCTACAGCCTCATCGGAGGTTTTGAGTCATGTCGCTAGGGATCAACACCAAATCGAGCGCCGAGGGAGCACGACGGCCGAAGGCTTTAAAGCCAGTCGACCGACCAATCTTCATCACAGGTCTTGGAAGAAGTGGTACGACCATCATTCACACACTTCTTTCCAGACACCCGAACGTAAATTGGCTATCCCTGCTGTGCGCTAAATTTCCAGAGCGCCTCTACCTGAACCGGTGGTTAATGCATGCACTGGACATGCCTCTCATAAATATTTACCTCAAGCGACGTTTCGTGCCCCTGGAGAACTATCCATTTTGGGACCATTGCTATGGCGGATTCGGCTACCCATGTCGTGATTTGTTCGCCTCTGATGTTGATGTGCGTTCGGCAAAATCGATAAGGAGGGCGTTTGGTCAGCTGGCGACATCCAAGAGGAGCAGGGGCCTGATCAAGATTACGGGGTGTCCCCGAATCAGCTTCTTGCATGCGATTTTCCCCGACGCAAAGTTCATTCACGTAACGCGCGATGGGCGCGCCGTTGCGGCTTCTCGGATGAAGGCGCCGTTTTGGAACGGTTGGCGCGGTTGGCGCGGATTTAGTCTATGGCCCGAGGAAATGCCGGCTCATTATGAACGAGAATGGGAGAGCCATGGTCATTCTTTCGTCGCATTAGCCGGGATCGAATGGAAAGCTCACATCGACCAAATGACTGAAGTGCGGCGACGTTTTCCGCACATCAACATTCTTGAGGTCAAATACGAGGCATTTTGTGCCGACCCGGTGGGGCAAATCCGCGGAATTGCAGAATATTGCGAATTGCCCTGGTATGCGGATTTTGAAGCTCGGCTTCGGAAACAGTACGTCGGCAGCGAAAACAGTAAGTGGCGATCTGAGTTCACCGAGGAACAACAGGCAATTTTGCAACAAGTTTTAGCGGATTACATGGTTGAGCAGGGATATGAACTCCCAGAACTGGTAGAGAAATGATTCGATTCAAGACCGTTTCTCCTCGCCTGCTTCTCGCGGTTTAGCCGATAACCGAGGCAAGTGCATTAGACTCATAAGTTTACAGCCCCTCCGATTTTTCCTTATCCTCAATTCACGCCAAACCCTTGCGGATCTTACGTTTAACGTCGTTGGTCTCGCTGTCTTTCGGGCATGCCCTTTAGGAACCTAGCGCACCTTAGCACACTGCTCTACAGTGGAGGCCTGTATTACTCCTCCCGTGGCACAGGACGAGCAACTTTAGCTAAGGTGAAAAATGACGAAGAAAAAGAACCTGTCACGAACAGTATCCCTCCTCCTTTTTTCCGTGTTTTGTGTTACCGCAAGTGTCTGTCAAACATCCTTTTACATTGACCCAGGCTTTGCAGGCGCCGGCCGAAACGGAAGTCCATCAACGCCTTGGCAGTCACTCAATGACAGCGGTTCATGGTCTGCAGTCAATTCTGCGCTGGCGAGTGCCAACGTAACAGTATTTTTCTCGGCTACCGGTTCCTCCACAAGCGCGCTCGGACTCGGAAGCCGTACGGACACCTCGAGCCACATTCTGACCCTGGACGGCATCAGCAAGAAAAATACGAACAGTTCCTCGCCGTCGTGGACTACGAACGTGATTCCGAGTCCCTGCAAATTTGACGCGCCTGGATGCGCATGGGCTTCGGCAACGAAGTTCACGATTACGGCGACGACTCCCGTTGCGGGATCGGATTCAGCGACGAATTGCAAAAATTACTTCACAATCCAGGGCTTCACTCTCCACAATCCGGAGGGGCAGTCAGCCGATCTGACCTACACAGGAAATCTCACTTTTCAATACAACGACGTTTCTCGGGTCGCAACCGGAAGCTACGGTCCCGGTGTATATATCGGACCAGGGAACAAAGGACCGGGTTGCGGAGGGTCGGGCCCAGATAACGTCACCGTTCAGTACAACCACATTCACAACACTTGGGGTGAGTGTCTCTATGCAGGTGCAACGACATCAGACCCGCCGGGCGGTCCAGGTGACCCTGAATATATTTCGACCGGGCTGACTTGCGGAATCAACTGTCCCACAGGGGCGAACTATCTGATACAGGGCAATGTGAATGAATCCTGTGCTTCGTGGGGTGGACAGGGAGACGGTATGGATATCAAAGACGGCCATACCAACCTTCGAATTCTGAACAATACGATTCGACCCAGCAAGGCCTGTAGCAACTGCGGCACAAGCACCCCGGGCAGCGACGGGCAGGGAATCGTAATGGAGTCTGGTGATTTGGTCGACGGGAATTATATCGAACAGCCCAACCATGAAGGCATCGCCATCTTCGATTCCTGGAACAATTCTGCTGGTCGAGGTCCCCTGCGAGTCAGCAACAACATCGTGGTCAACGTGACTGGCGGAACTGGACACAAGAATGGGATCGAGGTGCAGTCCCCGGCGCTGGTGGGATCACTGCAAGTGTGGCTAACTCCGGTTGGCTTCTACAACAACTCCATCTATTTAACCGCGAATCCCTGTATTACGGTGGCAGGGTCATCCCTCAGTGGCGGAATAGGCGCGGTCGCTGAAAACAACATTTGCGACTCCACCGTCGGGGGAATCACCGGCGTCACCACCCATGACTACAACGACTATTTCAATGCCGGAGTAAGTTGCCCCGTCAGTGGCGAAGCTCACTCGCTCTGCGATGACCCGAAGTTTGTTTCGACCTCTGCCCCTTATCTCGACTCCAATTTCAAGTTGCAATCGGGGTCGCCTGTGACAACGGTAGGCATGGATCTTTCCTCATTGTTTACTGACGACTATTTTGGCGACTCGAGAACAACACCCTGGGATATGAGTGCTTCTGCGCAAACCACTACAGCAACGGCACCGAGCGCGCCGACTGGCCTCGTAGCCTCAGTCAATTGAGGCAGCCCATCACCTCGGCCCTCGTCATTTCGTAGTGCGACGAGGGTTCGAGGCATAGGGTCTGGATGGCAACGGCTATCGTCTAATCGGAAGACTGAAAGTCATCCCCGGTTCTAATCTCAGCGACGATTCGTCCTTTCTCCCCTGATATAGGTCCCATCTCTCGGATCCTTGCGTGATACTGGACCGTCGAACCTGACCGCGCTATCGTAATGGCCTACCCCGACATTTCCGAGCAATCCGCTGCAGATTGGGCGTGCGAGAGGAACTCTCCGGCAGCAATCGCGACACAGCCGGAAAGCAACCCGCTTCGATCACGAAAAAAGAGGTTCGGACTGCCTGCCGCATTGCTGGCTTCATTTCTATTTCTTCAGTTATTTGACTACCACGCTCTCGGAATGTCGACTGTTACGCCGGACCGAATTGTTTTTTTAATTATTTGCGCCATCTTCGTGTCTGCTCTTAGAAAGGGCCAGGCCCGCTCGATTTCCATGTCTGGAGTCGAATGGAGCATGCTTGTATTTGCAGTTTTGTGCACCGTTTCTTACCTAATCAGCAATCCAGACGGCGGTACGGATCGGTTCAAATGGCTGATCACGCTTTTCAATCTGATTGTTTGTCCATTCGGCACTTATCTCATTGCGAAGAACAGCCGGTACGATTCTGTGAAAATCCTCTGGTTGTTGCGAGCCATCGTCTGTATCGGTGTATATCTCGCCTTCACGGCCAGCTTCGAACACTACAGAATAGATGCCTTGGTTTTTCCCAGGTACATCGTCGATCCACACGTTGGCATTCAATTCGGTCGCGCCCGAGGACCAATGGTCGGCTCTAATCCAATGGGGGAATGGCTGGTCTTGGTCTATCTGGCGATCTGCCTGGTCCTGCCGTTCGTGGGAAAAATGTGGAAAGTATTGCTGCAGGGCCTCATTCTGCTGGTAATAATCGGCATATATTTCACCCTGACTCGGGGAGCGTGGATAAGCTTTGGTATTGTGGCTGTCCTGACAGCCACAATCGGTGGCAAGTTTGGACGTCCATCGCGTGCCATCGCGATCGTAGTCTTGCTGGCATTCTTTGCTGGAGTTGGCAGTAAGTTTTCGTTTGGAGGAGATACTCTATTCTCCAGACGACAAAACACCATCGATTATCGCCTCTCGAACAATGAGACGACATTCAATATGGGGATGGCAAACTTTGTTACCGGAGTTGGATACGGGAAGTTTGGCGAGAACTGGCAAAAATACTTTGGCAGCAAACAGAAAGAACTGACGAAAGACCTTACGGACGGGAACCATAACACGTATCTCGGGTTGTTCGCGGACTTGGGATTCCCGGGCGTTGCGTTGTATGTCACGTTGTTTGGGTTTGTTCTCAAAGAGTGCATTCGCCTTCGCAGATCGCTGGACCGAGGCCAAGAGTTCGAGAGAAATGTCGCGCTCAGCAGTATTGGGCTGGTGGCAATCTTGCTGTGGGAGGCGATGTCTGGCGACATGCGGTTCAATCCAACTCTGAATACGGTGACATTTCTTTTCGCCGGTCTTACAGCGAGCATAACGGTCAAGGCAAAGAGAGCCCGCAGCAAGTAACGGGTAATTTTCGAGCAAGGCACATCGACTGCAAGTCAAATTAGGAGGGTAGATTGTCAGCGGCAATTTTTGAAAAGGTAAGACACAACCTCTTGTGCCCGAGGCACAGCATGCCCTTGACGGCGAAAGAGGCTTTTTCGACTGCTAATGGGGTTCCCTGGCCCGATGGCGAAATGTGCTGTCCGCAGGGATGTCGATACGCTATTCGCGGCGGAATTCTGCGTTTTGTTGGGAACGACACTTACGCCTCATCGTTTGGAGTTCAGTGGAATAAATATCCACGCACGGAACTGGACTCGTTTACTGGCAAAGCGTATTCCCGGGACCGGTTGGAGCGCTGCTTGGGCGCGCAACTGGAGAGCCTCCGCGGGAAAACGGTTCTCGAATGCGGCTCAGGAGCGGGCCGGTTCACCGAGCTTCTTGTCCAGAATTGCGAAGCGCTTACTTGTCTGGACCTGTCTTCCGCTGTTGACGCAAATTTGAAGAACTGCAGGCCGTTGGCACCTTACCTTTTGATACAGGGCGATATCAACTCGTCTCCTTTGCCCAAGCAGTTTTTCGACGTTGTCGTCTGTCTTGGTGTCATTCAACACACTTCGAACCCCGAACAAACGATCGGCAATCTGGCGAGTCACGTGAAGCCGGGCGGATATTTGGTGATCGATCATTACACGAGAGATCGTGGATCCTTTGCAAGGAATGTTCTCCGCTACCTGGACTATCTGGATATGGCGTATCCCGTTCGAGAGATTTTGCGCCGCATGCAGCCAGATCGCGCCGTGCGTCTAACGAAGTTGTTGACGGCACTTCTGGATCCAATCCGCCGACAAACGTCCAAGAATATTATGCTGGACCGGATCGTGCGGCGGTTTTTGCCGACCGCGTGCTACTACACCAAATTTCCCGATCTCGATCCACGAATCGTCTACGAGATGAATGAGTTGGACTCCTGCGATTGGTTAACGGACTACTATAAATTTTTCCGTTCCCCTGCCCAGATCCGCGCGACTTTGGAGAGTCTGGGGATGGAAGTAAAGAGCTGCGAACTCGCTGGAAACGGCGTCGAAGCGAGTGCCCGTGTTCCTGTGAAACCAAGTTTGCGGTCAGAAGCGCTGGAACCAACGGCAACCCCCGCGTAATTTGAATCGGACGATAGCAGCTTTTATTTTTCACCAACCAGAATGAGCACAAAATACCTCATAAGAAACGCTAGTATTAGCACTTTCTGGCGAGCTTTTGGCATTGTCAGTGGTGCAGTGCTCGATGCCGTCATCTTGGCACATTTTGGACTCGGAACCGAGACCGACGCACTCTTTGCCAGTCTGGCCATTCCAACACTCATAACATCAGCCCTCGACATCCAAACTCCAAAAATCCTCATCCCCGCCTTTACCCGTTGCACTGAGGACCAAGGGAATGAGGCGACAAGTGTTCTGGTCTCAAAGCTGCTGACGACGTTCGCCGCAATACTTTGCGCGACGGTCCTGGTGTTGTCGGTCTTTGCGCACCTGCTGATACGAGTTCAGGCCCCCGGATTTCAAGCTCTCGGGTTGCATCTTGGCGTACGATTGTTTCTTCTGCTGGCCTGGTTAACACTTTTCCAAGGTCTTTCTCCACTGTTGCAGTCGTTCTTATATTCACGGCACAGCTATCTTGTACCGTCACTTAGCAAACTAATGACAACGCTGCCCGCAATCATCGTTGTCACTTTGTATCATACGAAACTCGGAATCTATTCGGTGGCCGTTGGCATGCTCTTTGGCCCGCTGGCGCAGCTCCTGCTTTTAGCCTCCACATCCGTCAAGCACGGGCTGAAACTGAGCCTGCGCTGGGCACCGAGAGATGCAAGGGTGCGCGAGATCGTGAAGATGTTCGGGCATCCGCTGCTTGGCCATCTGCTCAGTGAGAGCAAGATGTTCATTGAGAATTTTCTGGCCTCTTTGCTGGGCGGTGGAAGTCTGTCCGTGCTTCGCTATGCGAGCCGGATCATCGAAGCGATTTCTGGAGTACTACTGGGCGGAATTGTTACAAGCACGCTCCCTCTGATATCTGTTTACGCGTCGGAGAAAAAGCTTGGTGAAATGAAGAAGAGCGTGCTGGATGCGATCCGTCTGATCGCGTTCCTGGCATTGCCGATTTCGTGCTGGTTGATCTTCGTTGGTCAGCCCATGATCGTGTTGCTGTTTGAGCGCGGACGATTTTCCAGGGTTGATGCGACTCATACCGCGATCCTCATGGCTCTCCTGACGCCCTATGTGATCTTTGGACGGCTTATCGGTATTACTCAAACGCCGTTTTATGCAAAACTCGACACAAAGACTCCCTTAATTAGTGTGATTCTCTTCTTCGGTCTTTACACGATAACGGTTGCGCTGCTCACTAGAACGATCGGCATCTACGGTTTTCCTATTGCCTCGTCTTTTGCATCGGTTATGACCGCCGTCACCATGTCGGCACTCCTGCATCGCGAGTTTGGACCATTGGGGTGGAAACTTCTCAAAAGGTTCGGTTCTCAAATGACGATTGTTATGTTCCTGACGATTTGCGCGTTTGCGATTGGGCATACGATCGGCGGCCAATTCCTCTCGGAATCATTCGCTGCCAAGCTGATTCGGTTCCTTGTTCCAACAGCTCTCGGCTTCTCCGCTTTTCTCGCCGCCGCAGTCGGTTTTAGACTCCTTGGAAGGCGGCATCTAGCGGCGCTTGTCAGCCGATAAGATCGTGTTGCTCATCAGTCAATCACGACATTTGAAGAAACTTGCCTTCTTCCTATTGAGGGCGTCGGCTGTGCCCTACTTCATTCGCGAAGTCGTCCAGAGACGGCGCGTGACGATCCTCGTCTACCACAAGCTCACACCTCAAGTGGCGGATCATCATTTTGGTGCTTTGCGGCGAAAATACAACCTAATCAGTTTGGCCGACTACTTGAATTTCAGGACGGATCGGGGCCGGCGCCTCCCCCCCAAGCCATTGATTGTGACCCTCGACGATGGCCACAAAGGCAATTACGCTCTGAAGCCGATTTTAGAAAAGCACGGAATACGGGCAAGCATATTCTTGTGCAGCGGCCTGGTTGACACGAACAGGCACTTTTGGTTCGAACGCGAAATGAGTAACGGGGCCCGGCAAGGGCTGAAGCGCGTTAGCGACAATGAACGCCTTCACGTGCTCGCCAAACTTGGATTTTGTGAAACAGTGGAGCAAGCAACTCGTCAGGCCCTGTCGGCCACTGAGATTAGCGAGATGAAGGCGGTTGTCGATTTTCAGTCCCATACGGTCTTCCATCCTCTTCTGCCGCGGTGTCTCGACGCCCGTGCACTTGCCGAAATCTCCGATTCGAAGACCCAACTCGAACATAGATTTGGACTCTCCATCAACGCCCTTGCATATCCGAATGGCGACTACTCGGTACGCGAAATCGAAGCGGCAAAAAAGAGCGGCTACGAGTGCGCGTTGACATTGGACTTGGGATTTAACACCCAAACGACTCCACCCTTTCAATTAAAACGCATCTGCATCAACGATGACGCCGGGCTCACGGAACTCATTGTGAGAGCAAGCGGTGTTTGGGAATTCCTGAAGAGGCTTCGGGGATTCGGTTTAAAGCGCCGGCTTCCGGAAACAAGTGCCCAACCAGGCTACCGCAGCAACGAGTACGAAGGCGTATTTGATGATAATTGAACACAAGCGAATCCTTCGATCAATATTCTCGCTGAAAGGGAACTTTGCGCCGGGGATTCCCGCTCCGAAGAGGATTTTTGACGACGTTGAAATAGCGCCCTTTTGGAATGCTTGTAGTGCGGCTGTGTCGATTTCAGCAGACTTCGAGCTGAACTGGGCTTTTCGATGCCTCGCGGCAGAGCAACGAGATCAGTTAGGAGCTACCGAACGTCAGAATGTCCCTTATATTCTCGACCTGCTGACCGAGTTCACCATGCCCATCACCTGGGCAACCGTTGGTCATCTATTTCTGTCGTCATGCAAAGGAAGTGGTAAGCATCCTCACGATGATATGCCGCGCCCTCCTCTGAATGATTTGTGGCAAGGTGATTGGTACAAGCATGATCCATGCACCAATCTGCAAAGCGATCCCCTCTGGTATGCATCGGACCTCATCGAGCAAGTGATTGGCACGAAGGTCGCGCATGAAATTGGCTCGCACTCATTCAGCCACATCGACTTTTCAGCCAGGACTTCCGATCGTGAACTTGTGAGAAGAGAGATGGAAGGGTGCTTGGCGGCCATGGCACCTTTCGGCCTGAAATTGCGCTCCCTGGTGTATCCTTTTAATAAAATGGGGCACTCTTACCACGATCTGTTACATCAGTTCGGCGTAGTTGCCGTCCGGCACAGAGATGACAGGATCCGGCTCACCTATCCCGAACGCAGTGCCTCTGGAGTGTACAAAATCTATGAAAGCATGAATCTGCGTTCGGCACGTTACTACAATTATCGCGACAAAGTTGAATTGTTCATTGCCCACGCGATAGAAAATGGAGCGGCGTACCATTTGTGGTTTCATCCGTCCGATCCCCGCTCGGTTTTCGAGAAGGAATTCTACGAAGTGCTGCAGATCATCCAGAGGCAACGTGAAGCAGGGAACGTCTGGGCGGCAACTATGGGCGATTTAGCCTCATATTGTGAAGCCAGAGAACGCATCCAGGTACAATCAAAGAAGGAGAAGGACAAGCGAACTCTCGAGATTCAAAGCACACTGGATACCGACAAGTACGGTATCCCAGACGTTACGTTGGTTTTGCCAGCGCAAACCGCTCCAAAGCGCATCCGGCGGCAAATCGGCAGTACCATTGAAGAACTCGGAGCTGATGCAGTGTCCAGCAAACGGAGCGGCTCGCTGATACTTAATGTGCCAGCCGTTACCCAAACGATTACTATTTCTTTTTAGAGCGGCTCCAGGACTCGTTCAAGAGCGAATTTTCCCAGCAAATGAGACGATTGCGAACTGTTTGGACAACCCGCAGCGCTGGGACCCGAAATTTATGTGCGGTATAACGGGTTTCTGGGTTCGACCTCAGGATACACGGGAGTTCTTATCTCAACAGATATTAACAATGAACGATCTGCTACGACACCGTGGCCCCGACGATGGTGGTATCTGGGTGGACGAGCAAGCCGGCATCGGACTGGCCAATCGTCGCCTCGCGATACTGGATCTGTCGTCAAGCGGACATCAACCGATATTTTCAAGATGTGGTCGTTTTGTCATTGCCTATAACGGTGAAGTTTACAATTTCGAGTCAATCCGTCAAGAGCTGAAGGAGGAGGGCAAGACTTTTCGCAGCCACACGGACACTGAAACGATCGTGGAAGCGTGTGCCGCATGGGGGCTACCAAAGTCATTGGAACGGTTGAACGGAATGTTCGCCTTTGCGTTGTGGGATCGAATGGAGCGAACTCTTAGTTTGGTCCGTGATCGGATTGGGATCAAACCGCTCTATTATGGCCGATTCGGTACCACTGTCCTATTTGGCTCCGAACTGAAGGCGCTGGTTGCGCATCCGGCGTTCAAAAGAGAGATTGATCGAAATAGTCTCGCATTGTACTTTCGGCACGGCTACATACCAAGTCCTTACACCATCTACAAGGGAATTCGAAGATTACCGCCGGGTCACAGCCTTACGATGTCGAGCACTGGCGATAGTCTCGAAAGCAGTTCCTATTGGTCGGCGAAGTCTTTTGAAGTCTTCGATGATGATCAACTGTCGGACGATGAGGCGACCACGCAACTGGAGGCGCTGCTCCGAGATGCGGTCCGCCTTCAGATGGTTTCTGACGTTCCCATCGGTGCTTTCCTGTCTGGCGGCGTCGATTCCTCCACGATCGTCGCCCTCATGCAGGCACAAAGTGCACAACGGATCCGGACATTCTCAATCGGCTTTGTCGAGAGAGACTACAATGAGGCCGACTATGCGACCTCAGTTGCGCGACATCTAGGAACCGATCACTTGAACTTATATGTTTCTCCGGAGCAGATTGCAGAGTCAGTCGAGAAACTTCCGGAGATGTACGATGAACCGTTCGCAGATTCTTCGCAGATTCCAACCTATCTTTTGTCGAGACTTACGCGCCAGCATGTGACGGTGTCGTTGTCTGGGGATGGTGGCGACGAACTTTTCGGAGGATATGACCACTACCGGCAGCTCCATCGCCGGTGGAAAATGCTCCGTAGGGTTCCACGACCCCTCCGGTCGCTTGGAGCAAAAGCCGTCCAATCATTCCTAAGGTCTCCGGACGTTTTTCATCATGGCGGAAACTACAAGTTGTGGAACATGTTTCGCAACGTGCCGGGTATCCTTGAGTCTGATTCGCCCGAGTTGCTTTCGCACTACTGTCTGTCTCATTGGAGAGATCCGTCAGCCGTCGTTAACGCAAGCCGGGAGCCTGTCACCGTTTTCACGGATGAAGATCAATGGACGAAGACTGCCGATCCGCGTCATCGGATGATGTATTTAGACCTGATCACTTATTTACCGGACGACGTTCTAACAAAGTTGGACCGCGCTAGCATGGCGGTTAGCCTGGAAGCGCGGGTTCCTCTCCTGGATCATCGTGTCGTGGAATTCGCAATGCAGTTGCCGTCGCGACTGAACTTCCGTAATCATGAGGGCAAGTGGCTGCTTCGTCAGGTGCTGCAGCGTTACTTGCCTAAAAACCTTTACCATCGTCCGAAAATGGGATTTTCCGTTCCACTCGGCGCATGGCTGCGCGGAGTGCTGCGGCCTTGGGCAGAAGAACTGCTTGGGGAACGCCTTCATGCTCAAAGTGGTTTGCTCGATGAGGTTTCGATCCAACAGAAATGGATTGAGCACGTGAATGGCGCTCACGATTGGGGGCAACAATTGTGGAGTGTTCTCATGTTTCAAGCATGGTACCGCCGCTGGCTGTAGAGGCTTTCCCCCGGCACCCTCTCTTGTTGAGTGTCGGGCACTAACAGAGTTCAATTATGAGGCTACTTTACTACACAGACAGTCTCCGGTTAGGAGGCAAGGAGCGTCAACTCGTCGAGTTGCTGAAAGGTCTGAAGCAGCGGAACATCGAGCTGCTTCTCGTTTGCATGGACCGCGGCGAGTTCTATGAGCCCGACGTGAAGTCCCTCTCCATTCCGATGAAGTATTTGATCCGAAGAATGCGATGGGACCCGCTGGTCATTCATGGATTCTACCGCTTGGTCAAAGGCTTCAAGCCGGACGTCATCCACACTAACAGCATGATGAGCACCGCCTACGCGCTGCCTGCCGCGAAGATGTTTGGTGTGCCTTTGATAAATGGCTCGATTCGTAATTGCTTCCAAAACTCTTCGCTTCGCTGGAAGGCGGAGCGCGCACTGCTGTCAGTGTCAGAGTTTCGAATCGCGAACTCAAAGGCTGGCCTGCACAGCAGGGGGTTCTCACCCGATTCCGTACAAAACTTCGTTATTCACAACGGCTTCGATCTCTCGCGTGCCGACAGATGCGCTACTCCGGTTGACGGAAGCGGGAAGGTCTGTGATCAGGTTGGCATGATTGCGGAATTCAGGCCTGACAAGGACTTCCGAACCTTCTTGTTGGCAGCGCGTCGCGTCTTGAGCAGCCGGCAAAATGTGACTTTTATGACAGTGGGCGACGGCGAGACACTCGCCCCTATGAAGGCGCTCGTTTCGGACGAAGGCGAGCGGATTCAGTTTCTGGGACGACGCAAAGATGTCGAAGAGATTATCCGTTCGTTTTCAGTCGGGGTTCTTGCCTCGTTTACCGAAGGCATCTCCAATTCGATTATGGAGTATATGGTAATGTCGAAACCCGTTATCGCTACGGATTGCGACGGATCGAGAGAGCTGGTTCGAGAAGGAGAAACAGGATTCCTTGTGCCCCCCGGAGATGATGTGGCTCTCGCCGAGAGGATTGAGTATTTGCTGGATCATCCAGCCGAAGCCGAAAGAATGGGCGAGGCAGGGAGGAAGCATATCGAGGAAAACTTCTCTCTCAAGGGTATGGTCGATAAAACCGTGGACATTTACGAATATGCAATTCAATCTGCAACCGGTCTCAGGGAAGTTGCGCTAAGGTCAGAGTAAAACATGGATCGCTTAGCAAGCTCTTACACCGTAGAATTGAACAGCGTCACCCAAGGCACGCTGGTGAAGCCTCTGAATCGCGGGGAAGTAGCGCGACCTGAGGGCAATCCCATGTCCCAAAAAAGTTTGAAAGTGCTTTTCGTCACGAACATGTATCCGGACCAGGGCAATCCGGGGTCGGGCGCGTTTGTGCGCCAGCAAGCCGAGTATCTTCGAAAAGCAGGTCACGAGATCGATGTTCTCCACATCCAAGGGGGCGGCCGGTCACGCCTGAAATACCTCACATCGCCGTTCGATGTTCTTGCGCGAACACGAAGAATATCGTACGATGTTGTGCACGCTCACTATGGGCTGTCGGGTTTTCCCGCGCTTTTTCGACACAAGACGCCGCTCGTTATAACGCTCCACGGCAGCGATGCCCTGCTCGGGTGTGTTCAGCCGTTGATCAGTAAAATCGTGTGTTCCTTCGCCGACGCCGTCATCGTAGTTTCGAAGGGTATCTCCGCTCGAATCGGTGGAGAAATCATCCCCTGTGGTGTCGATCTCGAAGTCTTCAGGCCTTGTGACCGCACGGAGGCCAGGCTTCGACTCGGCCTTCCGCCGCAGGGCAAGATTGTGCTCTTTCCGTTTGATCCACAGCGCAAGATCAAACGGTACGAACTAGCTCGGTCGGCGGTCGCCGCGCTCCGGGATCCAAAAATCCAGATCCTCACGGTTTGCGAAAAACCTAACGAAGATATGCCTTGGTATTACAATGCGGCCGACGTCATGATCCTGTGTTCTGAATCGGAGGGTTCACCTACCTCAATCAAGGAAGCTCTGGCCTGCAACCTTCCGATAGTTTCGGTAGATGTCGGTGATGTCCGTGAGATCGTAAACGAAATTGACGGATGTGAGATTTGCGGTGATAACGCAGAGAGTCTTACTCGGGGTCTCCAACGCGTACTTGGGAGAAGTACGGATCAACCGTTCGAAGGCAGCTTGTCTATGCTGCGATATGACCAAAGCCGGACGGTGGCTGCCATTGTAAACGTGTACGAGCGCGTTATTCGCGGTCGTGTCACCGCCAATGTTTAGCGCCGAGATGCTGCCGCGGTTGAGATCACGAAGTTTGTGGTTTAGAGTAACGACAGATTGCTTCCGGGTAGTCCGGAGTCGGAAGCCCACCGGTTGGGCAGTAGCAAATAATCGACTGACATAGGGCATTGTGTAAACCCATGTCTCCATTAGCAGACCTCTTTGTTATCGCCAATGAGCCGAACGAGACCTTCCAGGAATTGGAAAGGTCTTTCTTTGATTGCCTCCGCCTTAAGAATGGTGTCTACAAAACGACATATGCTCACCGTTTGGATGACTTGAATGTCTGGGTGGAAGATTACCTTCCGGCTGCCAGACCGCTGCAAGTGTTGGATGTCGCCATTTCTTCCGGAACGAGTACACTGGAATGGATACAATCGCTAGAGAGCGCCGGGCTCGATTACCACATGACTGGCAATGACCTGACGATCAGCGGATTTCTCGTATCTTTCGGCGACCGATTGCATGCCGTTCTCGATCAGACAAAATGGCCGCTGCTATTCGAAATCGACGAGTTTTGGGTGTCTAACCCGCCTAGGAAACGGCATTTCTTCCGTTACCTCCCCTCGCTTGCATTGCTCAAGACCGCCCTATTCTTATGGGAACTCAAATATCGTGAGTCGGAAGGTACTCGAATTTTCCGGATCCTTGGAATGAAGACTACGACTCGACCCATCAGTCTCGTGACGCCTAGGCTGATCAACCATCCTCGAATGACTATCCGGGAAGGAAATATTTTGACGGACTCCTGGCTATGCGGCGCGTTTCATGTCATTCGGGCAGCCAATATCCTGAACAGAAAGTATTTTGATCACAACTCGCTAACTAAGATCCTTAATAATCTCCGACGTCACCTTGCCGCGGACGGCATATTGGTGGTTTGCCGCACCGATGAGGATGCAAAAGCTCTAAACCGCGCAACCGTTTTCAAACTGAACGAAGACAACCGTTTTGTGGTCCTGTCGAAAATGAATGGCGGTTCTGAAATCCAGGACCTGATTCTCCAGCTTCCGAACTAGTTTTCAGCTTTACTTGTCGTCGCCAACGGCGTGTAAACTAAGCGCAAACGAACTGAATCGGAGTCAGCTCTTCTTGCGGAGAGCCACTCAACACAAAAATGCAGTCTTAGCTACCAGATTGCTGCATGGCAGAGCTTTAGCCAACTCTCGGTGTGCGTGAATACGCGAGGCTATCTGAAATAGCGACTCTATCGGTAGTTAATAAGCTTTCAGCGGCAGAGGCGGTTCGCACCGGTACGAGACTTGAAAGAATTTCATTTGGGAAATGAGAGGAGTATATGAAAGTTAGCGTTTTTGGGATTGGTTATGTCGGCTGTGTGACTGCCGCATGCCTGGCGAGTGAGAGTCACGACGTGATCGGGGTAGACGTGGACCCCTTCAAAGTGCAAGCAATAAATGAAGGGAGAGCGCCTTTTTTTGAACCTGGGTTGGGAGATCTGGTTGCTCGAATGCGCACTGAAGGTCGTTTACGGGCTACAACCGACAATGCTGACGCAGTGCGCAACAGTGATATCGCTCTGGTCTGCGTAGGAACGCCTACTAATGCGAACGGAACGATCCGGCTCGATTATCTGAAGCACGTGCTCGCAGGCATTAATGATGAACTACGACGCAAGAACAAATACTTCGTAGTGGCCGTGCGAAGTACTGTTTTGCCTGCGGCGATCGAACAGGAATTGATGCCGCTCCTGGGAAAGCACTCAAATACCAGTTTTGGCGAAGGCGTTGGATTCGCTTACAACCCCGAGTTTTTGCGCGAAGGAGTGGCGCTCAAGGACTTCCGCGAAGCACCTTGGACAATTATTGGAGCCGCGGATTCAAAAGCCGCGGACACAGTCGCTTCCCTTTACACGGGTCTTCCATCGCCAATCGTGCGCACAACTCCCCAGATTGCTGCTTTGGTGAAATACTTTAGCAACACATTCCATGCGCTTAAGGTTGCATTTGGAAATGAAGTGGGCACTTTCTGTCGCGAAATGGGAGTTGACGGAGGTGAAATGATGGAGATTTTTTGCCAAGACACACGACTCAACATTTCTCCCCGCTATCTGAAGCCCGGATTCGCCTTTGGCGGTTCTTGTTTACCCAAAGATTTAAGGGCTGTTGTATGCGAAGCAGCAAGACGGGGACTCAGTCTGCCGGTTCTAGAATCCATCGCCGTGAGCAACGATGTGCATCTTAAAAATTGTATCCGGCTCGTTGCCGAGAGCGGTAAACGCCGAATTGGACTGGTCGGTCTATCGTTTAAGGCGGGAACTGACGATCTGCGGGAAAGTCCAGCAGTTGAATTGGCGGAACGACTGATCGGAAAGGGCTTCGACGTTCGGATTTATGAACCGAGCATCGCGCCAGGTAGACTGCACGGTACAAATCTTCAATTCATTGAAAAATCGATTCCTCATATCTGGAAGCTGCTACTTGACACTATCGATGATCTTTTGCAGCATGCTGAAGTTGTAGTTGTGATGCAGCAGGTGAAGCCAGAGGATCGGCAACAGTTCGGGAAGTTAAAACCCGATCAAATTTGCATCGATTTGGCACGGGCTTTGACTGCGGAAATCACGGCTGGCGAGTACTGGAGTATGGACAGGCCTCGGCGAGAGCCAGCTCTCATTTGACAGTTTCTACCCAGAATCCTCAAGCAGTGACTTGCCAGCTGGGCGGTAAAGGGTTCGAGACGTCATTCTCCCTGAATCTCAGGCATAATCGGACCCAATCCCCCCTTAGATTCAGCAAACACGATCTTTTGCGTGCGCAACGTAACTACGATCTCCAAATTCAATCCCAAAGAGACGTTTCTTGTGAAGAAAAAAGTCCTTATTATCGTCGAGAATCAGCCAGTTCCTTTCGATACCCGCGTATTTAAAGAAGCGTGCTCACTTCATGAAGCGGGATATGGGGTTAGCGTGTTGTGTCCCAGGCGCAAGGGCTGTCGCCGAGGATACGAGATGATTAACGGGATCCACATTTACCGTCATCCGATGACCGAGGAATGTGACAGCCCTCTTGGATATATATGGGAATATGGCGTAGCGCTGTTTTGGCAGTTTTTGTATTCGTGGTGGATCTACATGCGACGCGGATTTCATATCATCCAGGGCTGCAACCCCCCGGACGACATTTTCCTGGTCGCACTGCCATTTAAGTTGTTTGGGGTTAAGTATATCTTCGATCACCACGACGCGAATCCAGAGCTATATGTTTCAAAGTTTGGCAAGCAGGGATTCCTCTACAAAACCCTCATTCTGCTGGAGAGGTTTACATATCGGTTCAGTGACGTGGTAATGGCCACTAACGCCAGCTACGCACATCTTGCGGTCTCCAGAGGTGGTGTCCATTCGGAGGACGTGTTCATTGTTCGAAATGGACCGGACTTGGACCGCGTTCGAGCCGTGCCGCCCAATCCAGCCCTGAAGTACGGCAAGCGCTACCTGGTGGGTTACGTCGGAAATATGAGTGTTCAGGAGGGACTGGACATACTGCTAGACGCGGCGCTGTACTTCAAAGCGTCGGGACGTTGCGATGTTCACTTTACCTGTATCGGCGGAGGCCCTGGTCTGGCCGGGCTTCGCAAGATGGCTCAGGATAAGGGCCTCGAGGGCACGGTCAACTTTACCGGAAGGGTGTCCGACGAGCAGTTACTGGAGATTCTTTCCACGGCAGATCTCTGCGTCAATCCGGACAAGCCTTGCGAGATGAACGATATTTCCACGATGATCAAAGTCATGGAATATATGGCTCTAGGCAAACCCATTGTTCAATTTGATCTACGCGAAGGCAGATTTAGTGCTCAGGATGCAGCCGTGTACGCAGACACCCGGCGGGGAGCAGATGAATTTGCAGCTAAGATCGTCTGGCTCCTCGACAATCCCAATGAAAGACGGAGGATGGGTGAATTCGGACGCAGACGCGTCGAAAACGAACTGGCGTGGACGTATTCGGTCCAAAATCTGCTCGCGGCGTATGCGCGAGTTTTCCAACACGAAGATATGGACAAGAGTACTTTCCGTGACGGCGGTCGAACAATACTACAGACTGAAATCCAAGACAATAGTCCTGTAGTTGGCTACTACCGTTGTCCCGAAAGCCATGTGCGGCTCAACCTGAGAGGAACCCTGTCGGAGCGAAGTGGCTATTTCGAGTTTGGCAGCGGTTCAACGTGTTACGGAAGGTGCTCTTCACATACTCCCGCAGAATCTCCGCAAGAAATACTTACTGATGTAATGCAGGAAACGAGGATGAACGGAAATGGCTCGTCGTTGCCATTCGATTTGAAAGAAGTGGTTGAAAATCTCCGCTATGAATTGTATTCCCAAGATGTTGCTGTCTCGGCGTTCTCTAGGGCGCTGACTCGATTGTACTATTGGGTACGCCCTTTCCTTTCAGTGTCTGTACGTAAGCATATTCAGAGATGGCATCTCAGGGATTGGGAGAATTTGTCCTTTCCCCATTGGCCTGTGGACACGACCGTCGATCACGTGCTCGAGCAAACAATGCTGTTGTGCCTTAGATCGCGGTCTGCGGACGAGATTCCATTCATTTGGTTTTGGCCAGAAGGGGCCACGAGCGCCGCAATAATGACTCACGACGTGGAAACCGAGTTGGGGGTGCAGTTATGCCGTTACCTTATGGATAAGGAGGAGGCGTTTGGCGTTAAGGCGTCATTCCAGATAATTCCTGAACAGCGCTACGAAGTCAGTGCCGAGTTTCTTGACTCGATTCGCAAACGCGGCTTCGAAATTGTAGTTCACGATCTGAATCATGACGGACGATTGTTTAAGGACAAAGACCAGTTCCTCAGGCGAGCCGCTAAAATAAACTCCTATAAAGAAAAGTTTGGGGCTTCCGGATTTCGCTCTGCAATCCTGTATCGACGACAGCGCTGGTTTGACGCCTTAGACTTTTCTTACGACATGTCAGTACCGAACGTGGCGCATCTAGACCCTCAACGCGGTGGCTGCTGCACCGTCATGCCTTATTTTGTGGGGGACGTTCTAGAGTTGCCTGTGACAACCACCCAGGACTACACCTTATTCCACGTCTTGAATAGCTACTCCATCGATTTGTGGAAAGAGCAGATCAACCTCATTATGCTGAAGCACGGTCTGATCAGTTTTATTGTGCATCCTGATTACGTTGATCGTCCTCGGGAACAGGCTGTTTATGAAGCTTTGCTCGCACACCTGGTAGATCTCAGGAGAGAGCAAGGACTTTGGGTCACGACTCCCGGGGAAGTCGATCGCTGGTGGCGACAACGAGCGGAAATGCAGCTCGTAAAAGACGACTCCGGCTGGCGCATTGAGGGCAGTGGAAGTGAACGAGCGCAGATCGCGTACGTCTGTGAAAAGGATGGACGGATTTTCTATAGACACAGCTTGACAAAGACTGAGGTCGGGCGATGATCCAGCTTTGCTTCACTATGAGGCGAAAAGCTACGGTCGATTGTTTTGACTTCGCTGGATGGTTTCCGTTTCCTGCAAGTTACAACCCTCTACAAACTCATACGTCAGCCTTACGGGTGCGATGTATGTTGAGCATCGCATAAAGTTAGGAGATATACTTGACAAAAAAGCCTGCGATCAAACCCTGTGGCGTACTGATGCTGATCGAGAACAATGCATATCCATGGGACCGGAGAATGTTCCATCATGCCACAACTCTGCAGACAGCCGGATACCGGGTCACGGTAATTTGCCCGAAAGGGGAACTGGCTTCAAAGAGTCCGTGGATAGAAGTGCTGGATGGAGTCAAGGTCTATCGTTATCCCCATTTCTTTCAGGCAAGCACCAAGTTTGGCTATCCTTTTGAATATCTATGGAGTCTGTTGTGTATGACGGTACTTTCCATAATTGTTTGGGTGAGGGAAGGTTTTCAGATTATTCATGCGGCCAACCCTCCAGATCTCTTGTTCTTGTTAGCATGGCCGTACAAGCTGTTAGGCAAGAGCTTCGTCTACGACGAGCATGACATTTGCCCCGAGCTCTATGAATCCAAGTTTCAGAAGAGGGGTTGGTTTTATCACCTTTTGCTTCTTCTGGAGAATGGGTCGTACCATGCGGCAGATTTGGTCATATCTACCAATCAATCGTATCGCGACATCGCGCTTGAGCGCGGTGGGATTGAGGATGAGCGATCTGCAATTGTGCGGAATGGCGTAGATTTGGCAGAATTTCACCGCCGTGTCCCTCGTTCAGAGCTCAAGCAAAACTTTCCGTACATGGCTACTTACCTTGGGATTATGGGCAAGCAAGATGGTGTCGACCGTATAGTCCAAGCAGCGCGACATCTCCTTTATGATCAAGGAAGACAGGATGTCCTGTTTGTAATGATCGGTAAGGGGGAATGCTGGCGGGACCTGCAAGACTTAAGCCGTGAGTTGAAGGTGGATCATATAATGCACTTCACGGGAAGGATCTCGGACGACCTATTGCTTGATTACTTGTCGACCGCAGATGTCTGCTTAGCGCCGGACCCTCCGGATAAGATGAACATCCTATCGACCATGACTAAGATCATGGAGTACATGGCATGCGAGAGGCCCATCGTTTCTTTCGATTTGTTAGAAACTCGGCGGTCGGCAGGTGAGGCTGCGGTTTATGTCTCACCGGAGGATCCGAAACTATTCGCTCAGGCTTTGAGTGAATTACTGGATGACCCCATTCGACGGGACCTGATGGGGCAGATCGGTTTAGACCGCAGTATTCATCTTGTCGGATTGGACAAGTCACAGCAAGCTCTTCTCGAGGCTTATTCGAGATTTAGAGGGACTAGGCGCGTCCGAGTCTGTGTGGCAGCAAGTTAGGTAGCATTAAGTGGTTTCCATTCTTGATACTCGCCACGTCGACAGAAACGTCAGCTGAGTGAGTGTGGGAAGCCGCATGATGGTCAAGAGAAGTTGGTCACGGCGGCTAATTACCGACCACCGAAGGAAATGCTTGATTCTGCCTGAGCCAGAAGGGTCCCGTGGAACTGTCCTTGGACTGGGGTTAGCCTTCTTAAGAGTAACGAACCCGCGATGCGCGGGTCAAAACGGTAAGGAACTGAGGGTGCTGCATAGCGCGGTACAATGAGCCGTCCTTGCGCCTCGGCAAGTAGGCCGAAAAAGTCAGTATGGCACTTGCGGGGGATATCTGGTTGCAGCGGCTTCAGGTAAACTGCAATTAATTAAGGGTCAATCGTGGTCCTCTCCCCCCGTATCTAGCTTGAATTCCCCGCATAACGCATGTGGCATGCATTGTATTCGTCGGGGAGGCCATGAACTTAAATGTATTCCAACCAAATTATCGAACCTGGGAGGTTCACGGACTTGCCTGCTTCTAACAGTCATTTGATTGCGCCGCACGGCGGCGAACTTGTTAACCTGATTGCAGCACCGGAAAAAATCGCAGAATTGAGAGCCTACTCACGCGAGTGGCCATCCTGGGAGCTTACTGCTCGCCAAATCTGTGATTTGGAACTGTTGATGAGCGGAGGCTTCTCTCCTCTGCGCGGCTTTATGACCAAAGCCGATTACGACGGTGTTTGTCATAACATGCACCTGACCAGCGGTATTTTATGGCCAATGCCGATCACGCTGGACGTGACAGAAGACTTCGCTAAGACCCTTACTGCCGGTAGCAGCAGAGTTGCGTTGCGTGACGCGGAGGGCGTAATGCTGGCCGTTTTGCATGTGGAGGAGATTTGGCAGCCGGACCGTACGGCGGAGGCCAAATCGGTGTTCAAGACCACGAGCAAGGCTCATCCGGGCGCGGACTACGTCATCAACAAATCCAACCCGTGGTATATCGGCGGTCGTCTGGAGGGTGTACAGGCGCCATCGCATTACGACTTTCGCACGCTGCGCTTCACGCCCGCCGAACTGCGGGCTGAGTTCGTTCGCCTGGGATGGCGGCGGGTGGTTGCCTTTCAGACGCGGAATCCTATGCATCGCGCACACGTAGAACTCACGTTCCGCGCGGCCAAGCAGGTTGAAGCCAACCTGCTGATTCACCCGAGCGTGGGCATGACCAAGCCGGGGGACGTGGATTACTTCACACGAGTGCGCTGCTACCAACTGCTGAGTTCGAAATATCCGCAAGGGACACAGAAGGTGTCCCTGCTGCCACTGGCAATGCGCATGGGCGGCCCGCGGGAGGCGATCTGGCACGCTATTATTCGAAAGAATCATGGCTGCACACATCTGATTGTCGGACGTGATCACGCTGGGCCGGGGAGCGATACGGATGGCAAGCCGTTCTATGGGGCCTATGAGGCGCAAGAAGTCTTCAAAAAGAATGAGGCTGAAGTCGGCGTCACCATGGTGCCTTTCAGCATGATGGTCTACCTGGCGGATGAAGATCGATATGTTCCTGATGATGAAGTCAAAAAAGGCGACAAGGTTCTGAATATCTCAGGTACCGAACTTCGGATCCGGCTGAATGAAGGGCGCGACATTCCTGCCTGGTTCACTTATTCGGAAGTTGTGCAGGAATTACGGCGAAGTTTTCCGCCGCGCAGCAAACAAGGCGTGACCATCTTCTTTACGGGGCTTTCCGGTTCAGGCAAGTCGACGATCGCGAATGTGCTGATGACGAAGATTCTGGAAGTCGGTGGTCGTCCGGTGACGTTGCTCGATGGTGATCTTGTGCGTAGACATCTTTCCTCGGAACTGGGATTCTCGAAGGAACATCGTGACATCAACATCCGGCGCATAGGTTATGTCGCGTCGGAGATCACAAAGAATGGCGGCATTGCGATTTGCGCGCCCATTGCTCCATACGACGCGACGCGCAAACATGTGCGGCAGACGATCGAGCCGTACGGTGGATTCATTCTCGTGCACGTCGCCACTCCCATAGGGATCTGCGAACAACGCGACCGCAAGGGTCTGTATGCGAAGGCTCGAGCGGGCATTCTGAAGGAATTTACGGGGATTTCCGATCCCTACGAGTCGCCGACCGACGCCGAAGTGACAATCAACACGGGTGAACTGTCGGCGGAAGAGTCTGCGCAGGAGATTATTCTGCATCTCGAGCGGGAAGGATTCATCGGAGTGAATGGAGCGGTAGCGTAGGACGATAACGGATAAGTCATGCCAGTATTGCCTTTGAAAATTCTGATTGGGTTCGTCGTCGGCGTTCTTATCGGAATGAGCGGCGTGGGGGGTGGTGTGTTGCTACTCCCAGTGCTGATCTTCGGATTGCGCATACCGCCGATTGTGGCCGTCGGATCCGATGCACTGTTCAACTTCTTCACCAAAATACCGGCGAGCATAATGCACCTGAAAAACGATACGGTGCGGCCGAAGGTAGTGGCGGCACTAGCTTTGGGAAGCATTCCAGGCTCGATTTGTGGAGTGAAGTTGTTAATGCACATTCGTCATTTGTACGGCGACGGAGTCAACACCTTCATCAAGACGACCGTAGGCGTACTGCTGATCATCATTCCGCTTCTATTGCTGTTTCAGAGACGGATCGAAGAATGTATCGTGCGCAGGCCGCCGACGATGAAACGTATTGCCGGCGTGGTGCTCATTGGCCTGGTCGCGGGTTTTCTGGTGGGCATGACTTCGGTGGGATCGGGCAGCATTATCATGATGCTGTTACTGCTGTTTTATAGCTTCCCCCCGACAAACAATGTCGGAACGGACATCGTGCATGCCGTCGTTCTGACTGGGGTCACGGGACTGCTTCATTACCGGTTGGGTAACGTTGATCTGGGGCTAGTCGTATCGTTGCTGGTTGGCTCCATTCCTGGTGGGCTCGTCGGATCGTACTTGGCGACTCGCGTTCCGATGTTATGGCTGCGGCGCATCTTGTGCACCCTGCTGCTGTTAACCGGAGCACGAATGCTCTGGGCGTAATTCTTTCGAATGTGATTCAGGAGAGCATGAATTCGTCGCGTTTTGTCGACATACTGCAGCGTACCGAGGGGCTTTTGAAGCGGCCCGCGGAGTATTCGCGCGGTTCACTCCGGCCGAGATTGAAACCGAGTACAAGAATGGCCGCGACCCTGTAACCGGGGCTGATCGGGACGAAGACGCGGTCAGCGGAGGAGTCTTCTGCGCGACGACGAGGGATGGCTATCGGAAGGAAGCGTGGATGACGTTTTGCTTCTGAGCACACCCCGCGCGCGGGTGGTCGATCCGCTGGACGGCTGCGGGACTTTGTGGCTGGCATTCCGGAGTTCTGCGCGCCGAGCGGATTTGTCGAAGATGGGCGCCGGGGCTCAAGAGAGAATTGGACACCGCAATGAATCAGAGAGTCGCCTCTAAATCATGCCTTCAACATACGAAATTAGTTCTTGCCGCGACCCCCAATATTCACAGAGTCTGAAGGGTCGGGGACCGAAAGTGTTCGAGATCAACCCGCTGCAAGATCCGAGGTGGGAGGCTTTTGTCAACGTGCATCCCGATGCCTCCGTTTTTCATCAAGTCGAATGGCTCGAGGCGCTGAAGTCATGCTACGGATATGTACCGGTTGCTTTGTCACTCAGCCCACCGGGATCTCCTCTTGAAAACGGACTTTTGTTTTGTGGGGTCCAAAGCTGGTTGACGGGCAATCGCTTAGTCTCGATCCCCTTCTCTGACCACTGCGAGCCGCTACTGAGTGATCCAGAGGAGCTCGAACAGTTTGTGGGAGATTTGGCAGAGAGAGTCGACAGGAAGCAATGGAAGTATTTCGAAATTCGCCCGACTCTTTACACTCCGAATGCCGCGAAGCATATGGGAGTTAGCCAAAACTACTATTTCCATCGCCTCGACCTACGACCTTCCGAACAAGCACTGCTCGAAAACTTCCACAAGGATTCCGTTCGGCGAAAGATTCGGCGCGCAGAACGTGAAGGTCTCCTCTACGAGGAAGGTACTTCCGAAACTCTGCTACAACATTTCTACAAGCTAATGATCATAACTCGACGTCGGCAAGGACTGCCTCCTCAGCCTCTGAAGTGGTTTCGCAGTCTCATCGCTTGCATGCGAAAGGACATCCAAATCCGGGTTGCGCTCAAAGGAGACACCCCGGTTGCGAGCATCTTGACCCTCTCCTGCAGGAGAAGCTTGGTTTACAAGTACGGATGTAGCGACAGCCGCTTTAGCAACCTCGGGGGCATGGCTTTGTTGTTGTGGAAGGCAATCCAGCAGGCAAAAGCGAACGGGTTCGAGGCATTCGATATGGGACGCTCGAACATAGACAACCCGGGCCTGACGACTTTCAAGGAACATTGGGGTGCGGAACGATCCGCTGTGAATTACTGGCGCTATCCCGTTCAATCTGCATTCTACAACCCGGAGCGCCTTATCAAGTACGGTAAGCACTTGATCTCAATCACCCCCGACGGACCTCTTGTGATGCTGGGCAATCTTTTGTATCGCCACATTGGATAGTTGTGACTGGAGAACTTGTCATCGACACTTCGGGAGCCCTTCAATCTGTGTTAGGCGCTGGCACTTCAACGACGATCGAGGCTTTCAGCGAGATTTGGCAGCGGGTGGGTGGATGAGAGCCTTGTATGCAATCGCTTGGAGAGTCCTCCTTCTGTATATTGCGTTTACAGTGAGATACGCCCGTACAAGCCGAAAGAATGCGCCAACCGCACAGTAACTGGCGTGAAATCCCTTCTGCACTGAAGCTACTGAGTGTTTCCGCAACCTGTTATGTTAGACGCGTGAATCGAGATCGAACTTGTGGAAAAGCAACGGACGACCGCCGTACCAATTGTTTTGATCGTAGTGCGTGGTATTGTATTTAGGGTCCAATTTACTCTTTAGAAAGCTCTGTCATAAAATATGAGTCATCAATCTGCCGCAAAACGCACCGTTGATTCGACCATAAATAAAATCAAACAGCGCGAGGCGCTGATTGGAATTATCGGCTTGGGTTATGTAGGACTGCCGCTCGCTTTGTTGTTCACGGAGGAGAAATTTCAGGTTACCGGTTTCGATATTGATCAGCGCAAGGTCGATATTTTGGCGAAAGGAGAATCTTACATCTACCGCATCAGCGAGCAAGAAATTAAGGCTGCCAATGCGCAGGGATTTTCGGCCACTAGCGACTACGACAACATTGAGAAGATGGACGCCATTATCATTTGCGTGCCCACCCCTCTCAATCAATACCACGAGCCCGATCTCAGTTATATCACCGACACAACGCATGCCATTGCTCCTCATCTTCAAGCTGGACAGTTGGTAGTTCTGGAGAGCACAACTTACCCCGGAACCACAGAAGAAGTTATGGTGCCAATTCTCGAGAAAGAGAACAAACTTGGATTGAAGGCTGCGCGTGGCGATGCCGATAGCCAAAATGAATTCTTTGTGGCGTTCTCTCCCGAGCGCGAAGATCCCGGCAACACTACGGTGGCGCGTCGCGATATCCCAAAAGTGGTGGGCGGAGTGAATCCGCAGGCTTCGCAGTTAGCCGGTGCTCTTTACGGATCGATTTTTCATCGCACAGTTCCAGTCTCCTCGCCTGCGGCAGCGGAAATGACGAAGCTGCTGGAGAATATCTATCGCTGCGTGAACATTGCACTTGTCAATGAACTAAAATTGCTCTCGCTGCGTATGGGAATCGACATCTGGGAAGTGATTGAGGCCGCTTCCACCAAGCCTTTCGGTTTTCATCCTTTTTATCCTGGCCCTGGTCTCGGGGGGCATTGCATCCCGGTTGATCCCTTCTATTTGTCCTGGAAGGCCAAAGAATGGGACTTTCGGACGCGCTTCATCGAGTTGGCAGGGGAAATCAACGTTAACATGCCGTACCACGTGCTTGCCTCGATCGGCGGCGCGCTCAACCAGCGTAAGAAGTCGCTCAATGGATCGCGAGTGCTGATCCTCGGCGTGGCCTACAAGAAAGATATCGACGATCTGCGCGAATCTCCCGCCCTCATAATCATCGAACTCTTGCAAAAGGAAGGAGCCGTGGTCAGCTATCACGACCCTTATTTTCCTTTCATTGGAAAAGGACGCAAGTACGACTTGCAGATGAAGCGTTCCGAACTGGAAAAACTTGGGGAATACGATTGCGTCGTAATCGTTACCGATCATTCTGATTACGATTACCGACGCATCGTCGCCGAAGCGCAGTTGGTCGTCGACACCCGCAATGCTACGAAGGGTATCGCTAGTCCCAAAGTGGTACGGTGCTAGTCCGATTTGTCGGAGAGCAGCGAATTTTGACACGTACTCGCAGCTTTCTACGGGGGCAAAGATCGAAACTGCAATCAATAGGGTAGTTGAGGAGAATCGAGAATAGGTCTGAAAATTAAATATGTTCGGGCTAGGTATGTAGGATCGGTAACCGCAGCGTGCTTTGCACAACTCGAACACAAAGTGATTGGGGTCGGTGTGAGGCCCAAAAAGTAGAGGCCTTGGGCACCGGACGTAGCCCTGTCATCGAAGCCCGAGTGAGCGAATTGCTGTCGGATGGCATCAGAAGAGCCAATTGAGAGCTACCTGACGCAACAGTCACCGGTACCGGGATCCCTCCGTGCCAATATCGCTGAGACACTTTTTAGTACCCATAATTAGTGAGCAGGGCGAGGAAGAGAAAATCAGGGATGAACAGGAATTCTGTGGGTGTTGTGTCGGCGAACTGGCGCGCAACGAAGCGTAGAGGGACTGGCGCTCTACTCCGCTGCGGCTCGCTACGCTCCCCTGCCGGTCTTGCGCCCTGACCCTGAAGTAGTAGCCAAACCCCAGCGGCGTAGCTATTCCGCGGAATACAAACTGCGCATATTGCGCGAAGTAGGGGCAACTGCTGTCACCCGCGGCGCCGTCGGCGCCCTTCTCCGTCGCGAAGGTTCTGTACTCCTCGCTGCTGGTCGATTGGCGAAGAGAACGAGCCCAGGGGATGCAGGAGTCCTTGACTCCGCAGAAGCGCGGACCCAAGTCCAAGCGCAATCCCACGGCAGAGGAAATGTAAAAGCTGCAGCGTCAGAATGCGCGCCTCAACGAAGAGCTGCGCAAGGCCCACATTATCATCGACGTCGAAAAAAGAGTGGCCGCACTGTTGGGTTATGCTCCGGACGAAGATCCCAAGATCACGAGGGGGTAAACCTCCTAGGCACACCGCTCACCAAATCGATATAATCGAAATGAATCACAGCTTAATATGGCTTAAGCGATGACAAGTCGGAAAGCCATCCCAAGCGCAGCGAATTGTCGCCCACATTCGCACGATAGATCTCCCCCCAAATGGTAGCTTGAAGGACACTATGCCCCGCTGTTGGGGTTCTTTCACTGAACTGGCTCACAACTTATCAACCAAACTAGGGGGACATCTCAATGCAAACGACAGACATCGAACAGGAAATTCGTACGTTCATCACAGAGAACTTTCTTTTTGGCCGTAACGAAGCGCTAACCGACGACGTGCCGTTGTTGGGCAACGTGATCGACTCCACGGGAGTGATCGAACTCATCGGCTTCGTTCAGGATCGTTTCGCCATCTCGGTAGATGATGAAGAAGTGATGACCGACAACTTCGGCTCGGTGAAAAACGTTGTTGCCTTCGTTGAAAAGAAGCTCCGCAGCAAAGGATAACCGGGTATGCAACGCTGGGATGACGATCTCGGGTTCTTGCTCCCATGTAGTTAATACTAAGGCACTTCCAGGCTTTGCCGCCTGAGCGAATGCCTTTTTCTGAGTCCGGACGAAGGCGTTTTTTTTGCGTTCCGTTTTCGGGCAAACGTGATATGATTCTTTTATTCCCCTCCCCCTAATTCCCCTTATTGGATTTTGCAGCGTGCCGTTACCTCATTAAAAAGGCTGGATTTCATCATCATGCTAAACACTGCGATCATTGGCGCCGGTCCCTATGGACTCTCAGTTGCTGCGTATTTTCGAAACCGCGGCATTCCGTTCCGCATTTTCGGTCGTCCCATGGATAGCTGGCTCAAGCACATGCCGAAAGGCATGATGCTCAAATCGGATGGGTTCGCCTCCAATATTTACGATCCGGAAAATAAGTTCACTCTGGGCAAATTCTGTTCTGAGCGCAATATCCCGTACGCCGATGCCGGGCTGCCGGTTCGGCTTGAGACTTTCGGCGCTTATGGTCTGGCATTCAGAGACCGCATGGTGCCGGAACTGGAAGACAAGCTGGTGACGAGCGTTGATCCCTTGCCCCACGGGTTTCGATTGCAGCTCGAGGATGGCGAGACGTTTGAGGCTCGCAGCGTTGTATTAGCGGTGGGCATTACTCATTTCGAACACGTTCCCGAAACCCTGGCGCATCTTCCGGCGGAGTTTTTCTCGCACAGCGCTCGCCATCAGGAGGTTGAGCCCTTCCGGGGCAGGGATGTTGTGGTGATCGGCGGTGGAGCGTCCGCGCTGGATCTGGCAGGACTGCTGCGGGAAGCCGGTGCCAACGTACAGTTGGTGAGCCGCAGCAAGGAGTTGAAGTTCCATAGCCAGCCAACCGGCAAGCCACGTTCGTGGTGGAATCAGCTCAGGCATCCGCAGTCGGGTCTCGGTCCGGGAATGCGCTCGCGATTCTATGCCGATGCCCCGAATGTATTTCATTATTTACCCGAAAACCTTCGCCTTGACGTCGTCCGCAAGGCTCTTGGCCCTTCCGGGGGATGGTTCATTCGAGACAAAGTGATCGGGAAAGTGCCGTTGCATCTCGGGTTCACACCACAAGCAGCCGAGGTTCAGAACGGCAGAGTGCATCTCAAGGTTCGCGCCGAAGACGGCAGCGAACGGGAGATCGTAACCGAGCACGTGATCGCGGCAACCGGCTACAAGGTCGATTTAGAGCGCTTGCAATTTGTAAACCCTGAAATCCGCTCGCGAATCAAGGCCATCCGCCAAGTTCCTGTGCTCTCTTCGAATTTCGAATCCACGGTGCCCGGTCTCTACTTTATTGGGGTTGCGGCCGCCAATAGCTTCGGGCCAGTGATGCGGTTCGCATTCGGTGCCGGCTTCGCGGCGCGCACTCTTACTCGCGCTCTGGCCAATGGGCTCTCCAGAGCAACGGTCCCGGTTTCGGTTCCGAGCGCCATGACAACCACGAAATAATCCGACACAGATCTGGCTGGTGTAATTCCAGGTTTCGATGCTGTGAATTGATGACCGCATGAAGAGAGAGACGCTTGCCATTCACGCCGGCTACGACGGCGATCCCACGACGAAAGCCGTCGCTGTGCCGATCTACCAGACGGTCGCGTTCGAGTTTGATAGTGCGGAGCATGGAGCAGCTCTGTTCAACCTGGACGTTCAGGGGAACATCTACACGCGCATTGGAAACCCTACAAACACGGTGCTGGAAAAACGCGTAGCCGCGCTTGAGGGCGGAGTTGACGGACTCAGCGTCAGCTCGGGAATGGCGGCCATTGAGTACTCGCTCATTAACATTGCTGAAGCGGGGAACAATATCGTCTCGCTTCCGCAGTTGTACGGCGCCACCTACACGCTCCTGGCGCACATTTTTCCGAAGCGGGGAATCACTTCTCGTTTCTCGGAGAGCGATCGCCCCGAGGATGTAGAGAAGTTGATCGACGAGAATACTCGCGCGGTCTACTGCGAGAGTGTCGGCAATCCAGCCGGGAATGTCGCCGACATCGAAGGTTTGGCCAAAGTGGCGCACAAGCATGGTGTGCCGTTGGTGGTCGATAACACCGTAGCAACGCCGATTCTGCTGCGGCCCATCGAGTATGGTGCCGACGTGGTCGTGCATTCCATGACGAAATTCATAGGCGGCGGTGGCACCAGCATTGGCGGAATGATCGTTGATGGCGGTACGTTTCCGTGGCGGCAGTATCCGGAAAAGTTTTATATGTTCAACGTGCCGGAGATCGCTTATCACGGCGTGGTCTATGTCGACCATTTTGGTGACTCGGCTTTTGTCGCGCGGTGTCGCACCGTTTGTCAGCGAAACACCGGCGCCACCTTATCGCCGTTTAACGGATTTTTGTTCTTGCAGGGAATCCAGACGATGGCCCTGCGCGTGGAGCGGCACGTGGAAAACGCTCGCAAAGTGGCGAACTTTCTGCGAGCTCATTCGACGGTCGACTGGGTTAACTATGCCGGGTTTCCGGATAATCCGCTCTATCCGATGGCACATCGATACCTGGGCGATAACTTCTGCTCGCTGCTGACCTTTGGCGTCAAAGGCGGGTACGAAGGCGGCAGGAAGTGCTTCAATGCTTTCCGCCTGTTCAAGCGGATGGTCAACATGGGCGATGCAAAATCATTAACGTGTCATCCGGCCTCCACGACGCATCGGCAATTGACGCCGGAGGAACAAACAAAGGTTGGAGTCACTCCAGAAATGATTCGGCTCAGCGTGGGCATTGAGCACATCGACGACATTCTCGCAGATCTGGATCAGGCGTTGGCACAAGCGGCAAAGTAAAGCTTCGGGGAACGAAACACGCGGCATTCGTGAGGGGATAATATGCCACTAATCATTGAGGACGAGTTCCCGACTCGCTGGGCGGAGAAGATAAATTCCCGTGCGGTTGTCTCCATGGACCCTTATCTCAAGGGTGCGGAGTGCGTGAATCTCGCGTTCATCAACAACATGCCCGATGCCGCGCTCGAAGACACGGAATTACAGTTTTTTGAGCTGTTGGACGTCGTGGCGGGGGAGGTTCCGGTAGTTGTCAAGCTTTACTCTCTAACGGGAGTTCCGCGAACGGATCGTGGGCAGCGCCATCTGAATGAGTTTTACTTCGGCTTAGACGAGCTTTGGGAGCATCGGTTCGATGGGATCATTGTCACCGGAACCGAACCGCGGCAAGCCGACTTGCGGCAGGAGCCATATTGGTCGGCCTTGGCCAACGTTCTCGATTGGGCTGAGCGGCACACGCTTTCGACCGTTCTATCCTGTCTGGCGGCGCATGCTGGCGTGCTTCATAGCGACGGAATTTCGCGTCATCGCTTGAGTGATAAGCAGTTTGGTGTATTTGACGCGGCGCGCGTCTGTGAGCACGAGCTCACGCGGAACCTCGCCCCCATGGTGCGATTTCCGCATTCTCGTTGGAACGAGGTGGAGGAGAACTCACTGATCTCCTGCGGTTATACGGTTCTCACCAAATCGGCCCAAGCGGGCGTCGACCTTTTTGTGAAGCAAAAGCGGAAAAGTCTCTTCGTGCATTTCCAAGGTCACCCCGAGTATGGCGCGCAGACTTTGATGAAGGAATATCGAAGAGATATTCGAAGGTTCCTACGAAATGAACGAGAGACTTATCCTTCCATGCCGCAGGGCTATTTCGATACGACCGCTGCGAGCGTTCTGACCGATTTTCGGGATGTGGTTCTGGCCGATCGGCGCGAAGTAATGATGGAAGGCTTCCCGGAAGGCGTTGTGGTCGGCAATTTACAAAAGACCTGGCATTCTTCCGCCACGGGCATTTATCGGAACTGGCTGGAGTATGTGGTGATGAAAAAGGCCGAGGCGTCGACGTTCGCGGCCGTCACTGGGCCTTATGCTCAAGGCGGAAAGCGATCCGCGGTATTGTAACCACGAAGTCGATCATAGATTTCCCACCAAATGATTACTGCGGCATCAACTATTGAAGACCAGGCCTCAGAGATTTTGAGGAACATTCCGACCCGCATCAGCGAAGTAGTGATGCCATGGGTTGAGAGTTCGCCCGACCACCCAGCTCTGGTCGAGGCTTCCGGAACGTGGACGTATCGGCAACTGGCTTCCGCAATTTCTCAGACTCAGGTGTGGCTTAAAGAATTGGGCGTGCGTCCCGGTGATCGCGTCATGATTGTGGGCGAGAACTGCCGGGAGTTCGTCGCAATTTTGTTAGCCTCGGCGGGCATGGATGCCTGGCCGGTGCTGGTCAACGCGAGTCTTTCGCCGCGCGAGGTCGACGCGATTCGAGATCACTGCGGCGCCCGTCGCATTTTCTATACCACAAGTGTGTCGCCCCACGCTACCGAGCACGCCCGTCGGCATGGAGCGCCGGCCGAATCAGTCGACGGTCTGGGATCGATCGGGATCGGTGGCCTGAACGAAAGCGTAGAACCGGAACCCATGGACAGGAACATTCCGGACCGTGTAGCCGCCTTAATCTACACCTCCGGTACCACTGGCCTTCCTAAGGGCGTCATGCTGAGTCATCGGAATCTGTTATTTCTCGCGGCCGGATCAGCGAAGATACGAGCGCTGTCGCCGGAAGACCGCTTTTACGGTATCCTGCCGATCTCACATGCGGTGGGCCTGTCAGTGGTTCTGCTGGGGGCGTTGTTTAGTGGCACATCGCTATACCTGTCGGCGCGCTTTGATCCCATGAACGCTCGCCTGACCCTGGAGAAGGATCGGTTGACGGTAATCTTAGGCGCACCCGCCACCTACAACCAATTCCTGCAATATGCCAGATTGAGAGGCGTGCAGTCGCTGAAGTTCCCCGCGCTCAGAATCATTGCTTCTTCTGGAGCTCAACTCCACGCTTCTACGAAATCAGAGGCGGAGAGCCTTTTCGGAATGCCCCTACATAATGGCTACGGTGTCACGGAGTGTTCGCCGACGATTGCGCAAACTCGGGTTGCGTCTCCGCGCAAAGATACTTCGATTGGACCACCTTTTCCGGGCGTGGAAATAAAGCTGGTTGGACCGGATCGCCGGGCGGTGCCCGAGGGAGAAGCTGGTGAATTGTGGGTACGCGGACCGAATGTGATGAAGGGCTATTATCGCGCCCCTCAGGAAACATCCGCCGCCATTGACGATGAAGCATGGTTCAATACGCGAGACCTCGCGCGGCTGGAAGAAGGAAATCTCTTCATCGTCGGCCGAACCAAGGACTTGATTGTCTGCCGCGGCTTCAACGTTTACCCTGCCGAAGTTGAGGCGGTGTTGAACTCCCATCCTGCCGTCGCGCAGTCCGGTGTGATTGGTCGCTCAGTCGAAGGCGACGAGGAAGTTATCGCCTTTATTCAGCCGCTGCCCGATTCGCAACTGACGGTCTCAGAGTTTGCGGAATACGCTGCGCAGTACCTCGCTCCCTACAAGCGGCCGTCACGAATTCTTCTTGTTCCGAACATGCCGCTCACCCCCACCGGAAAAGTTGTTAAAGCCGAACTCGCGAAAATGATCGAAAACAGCCTTCGATCCAACTGAGAATACGAGGCGTGGATGCGACTCGGCATATAGCTTCGAGTATTTGGTGAGAACAGAGCCGCGCCAAAGCGAGACCGCCCACTCCAGGTAAACAAATGCGTGAGAATCCATTCCGAGCATTGATTAATAGAATTCTTCAACTGTGTACCATGTTTCTGCCGGGAGGCCATAACCTGCGTGTGTGGCTCCACCGTAGGCGCGGAGTAAGCATCGGAAAGGATGTATTTATCAGTTTCAATGTGGTTCTCGAAACCGGCTTTCCGCATCTGGTCACGATCGATGACGGAGCTTTCATCGGAATCGGTGCGATTGTAATTGCCCATTTCCAAGACCACCTGCAAGAACCGGACCGCGGCGTACGGATTGGAAAACGAGCTTTTGTTGGGCCGGGCGTGATCATTCTTCCCGACGTGGAGATTGGTGAAGGTGCCGTTGTCACCGCCGGGAGTGTTGTGACGAGATCGGTACCGGCGATGACGATGGTTCAGGGCAATCCAGCAGTTCCCATCGCCAAGTGCGGTGTGCCGCTGTGGCCAGACACCCCTCTGAAGGAATTTTCCAGCCGGCTGATACCGATCTCCAACAAGAAATCTTGGAAAGAAAGTCGGGTAGAAGAGGAAAACTTCAAGAGATAGAAATAGACCGCCCTACCTACGAGTTGCACGTACAACTTCAGGGCTACAGGAAAGTGGCGCGAGCCAAGCTCTACCGCTTCCGACGAGTTCGCTCCGCAGTGCAGAACCGAGTAGGAGCTATATCAACCAATTCGTCTAGCTCGGAGAATTGGGCCCCGCCAGAAAACCGCCGTCGAGAACCAAAGACTGTCCAGTCATGAAAGAGGCGCGGTCCGAGCACATCCAGACCACGGCCTCGGCAATTTCCATGGGCCGTCCAAAGCGGCCGATGGGATGGCAGCCAAGAACGTATTTGTGCGCGGCCGGTGAGCCAAAGAGCCGGTCGCCCATCGGCGTTTCGATCACTGCGGGACAGACTGCATTAATCCGAATCCCACTCCGAGCGGTTTCCAGAGCGGCGGACTTCGTCAGCCCTATCACCCCATGTTTGCTCGCGCTGTAGGTTGCTGCTCCAGCCGTCCCGATTAGGCCGGTGATCGATGACATGTTGACGATAGCTCCTCCATCGCCCTGTTTTAGCATCTGCCGAATCTCGTACTTCAGGCAGAGCCAGACGCCTTTGAGATTAATCTCAATCGTCCGATCCCAATCTGCTTCGGATTGTCGGACAATCGGCACCCAAACACCTTCGATTCCGGCGTTGTTGAAGGCGACGTCCAAGCGGCCAAATCTTTCCACCGTGTTCTTAATGAGTGCTTCAACTTCGGAAGCTTTCGAGACGTCGGCTCTTACGAACAGGCCATCGCCGCCGGCGGCACGAACCAGCTCGACCGTTTCCTGCCCTTCCGCTTCACGGCGGCCCGCGATCGCCACTTTGGCTCCCGCCTTGGCGAAAAGTATGGCGGTGTCACGGCCAATGCCCGACGTCCCGCCGGTCAAGAGCGCAACTTTGCCTTCCAATCTGCCTTCCAACTCCTTTGTCATTGCTTCTTTCACGAATCAAACTTCAAGATAGAATTGAATCGCAAAGTTTAGGCTGGATGTGAAGTTTCCGTCAAATAATTTGTGCTCTCATTCCTTCCGCCGAGAGGCCCATGAGTGCGAAGTAGTTCTTCTTCATGAATATCCGTATGCCGCATAGCTGAAAACAGAAGCGACGTTGGAAACTGCAATTCCGGCGATCAAGAAAAATTTATGTCCTCTACCGCTGGTGTATTTGGAAAAACGAAAGATGAACTTGTGGGAACCTGGAAGCTGGTGTCCGCCTCGAGCACGACATCGAAGGGGGAGCGAAACGAAACCCCCTATGGCGCCGCCCCTGTGGGTTTTCTCACTTATACGGAACAGGGCAGAGTGACCTCCCTGATCAGCTATGGCGGGCGAAAACCACTCTCGATTGGCGCGACGCCGCAAGAACAGGCTGAGGCGTTTAGTACATTTATTGCCTATACCGGGCGCTACACGCTGAGCGGTAACAACGTAACCCATCACATTGAAGTCTCATCGATTCAGAACTATGTGAGCAAGGATCTGATCCGCAGTGTTAAGTTCCAGGGTGATCAAATCGTACTGATTACGCCCCCAACGCTGGTGAACGGCAAGATTCAAACCATCGAATTGATCTGGCAGCGTCTGCCCTAGAACAGACGTTTTTACAACTGCCGGAAGCTCTGACCCCCAACTTCGGTTCTTCAACTTGTTCATTCTTCAAGTCCATCTATCCTACTGAATACACGCTGGTTATGGCGCAGTGGAACAAGAATGCCAGCGCCGCTGTATGCTAGACTCAACAGCAACAAGCCACCGGTTCCCTAATTAAATTTCCTGAAAATAGGTTCTCCATGGTTACCGCTCCGGACAAAAAAGTTGTTTTCAGCGACGAGATTCTCCAGGACCCGTATCCCATATACGCCCGCATGCACGAGGAAGGTCCGTTGCATTACGTGGACGTTGGCAGCAAATGGGCAGTATGGTCGATTTTCAGCCACGCCGAATGCTCCTCGATTGCGAAAGACCCCAGGTTATCCGCAAAGCGCGCGAAGCAGATGTTATTGCCTCTGCCGTTGAGCCGCCAGTCCGAGTTCAGCGAACTTGCGCGCATGCTGAGTTTGTGGCTGATTTTCATGGACCCGCCGGAGCACACCCGGCTGCGCAAACTTCTTAACAAGGGATTTTCGGCCGCGGCGGTGGAAGGCTTGCGTCCGCAAGTCGAGGCTATCGTTGATCGAATGCTGAAGCCGCTACAGCATGGGTCCGAAGTCGATCTTATGCGCGAATTCGCCAACCCGATGCCGATACGGATCATTTTGGAAATGCTCGGAATACCGCAGGAACTGCGTGACACATTCGTCAATTGGTCGCGGGCGATCGCAGAGTTCCGCGGCAATCCCAATCGCACGGTGGAAGAGGCGAGCGCGGCGCAAGATGCGCTCGTTGACTTAACTGAATTTTTCCGCAAGACCGTGGCGGAACGAAGACGCAATAAGGGGAACGACCTGATTAGCCTTCTGATCGACATCGAGGAAGAAGGAGAAGTGCTGACCGAAGAAGAACTATACGCGCAATGTATTGCGCTACTTTTCGCAGGGCACGAGACCACCCGAAATTTGATTGGCAACGGAATGTACACGCTCCTGCAGCACCCGCAAGAGACTGCGGAGTTGCGCGAGAAACCTGAGATGATCCGCACGGCCGTAGAGGAGATTCTCCGTTATGAGAGCCCGGTACAATTCACCGCTCGCGTGCTCAAGGAAGATATCGAGGTTTGCGGCCAGCGTATTCCAAAGAAATGGACGGTCTTATGCATGCTCGGTGCGGCGAACCGGGATCCGAAAAAGTTTACGGAACCGAATCAGTTGAATCTCAAAAGGCTGAACAACGAACACCTGGCGTTCAGCGCGGGTCCGCATTTTTGTATTGGAGCCCAACTGGCGCGGCTAGAGGGACAAGTTGCGCTCCTGAATCTGGTGCAGCGCTTTCCGGGAATGAAGCTCACCGGCCCGCGGCCCGAATGGGCTTCTACATTTGGACTCCGGGGTCTGAAGAGTCTCTCCGTAATTCTGTAATTCTGTGAAGCCTCGTTCGATCTGCTTCCAGTCGGGAGAGCTGTCCGAAAGCAACGGACACGTGGTTGTTAATGCATCACGTTAACCTACAATCCTGTAATGCAAGAACCAAATCATAATATCGCTGAACTGCTGAGCAGCCTTCCAGATCGCATCAGCGACGTGATAACGCCATGGTCCGAGCGTCTGCCCGAGCGGCCGGCTCTGGTAGAAGCATCCGGCACTTGGACCTATCGGCAACTGGCAACTGCCGTCTCTGAAGTTCAAGGCTGGCTCAGCGCCTCGGGTGTAAGACCCGGCGACCGCGTCATGATCGTGTCGGAAAACTGCCGCGCCTTTGTCGCGACTCTGTTTGCTGTTGCCGCTCTCGATGCGTGGCCGGTGCTGGTCAGTGCGCGTGTCTCGGCACGCGAAGTCGATGCGATTCGCGATCACTGTGATGCTCGCCGAACAATTTATACGACGAGCGTGTCGGCGCAGGCCCGCGAACACGCCAAGCGACACGGCGCGGTTGCGCAACAGGTCGCCTGCCTCGGTCCCGTCTTTATTGGGCCAATCGATGACGAAGTGGAACCTGAGTCAATCGATACCGAGGTCGGGCAACGTGTAGCCGCATTGATTTATACATCCGGAACGACCGGACTTCCTAAGGGCGTCATGCTGACGCACCGCAACCTGTTGTTCGTCGCAGCCATGTCCGCCAGGATCCGATGCTTGAGTTCCGATGACCGTCTGTATGGGGTTCTGCCGATGTCGCATGCCGTTGGTCTTTCCGTAGTGCTGCTGGGCTCACTGCTGAGCGGTTCGACGTTGTACCTAGCGTCACGCTTCGACCCGGTAGCAGCCATTGGGACCTTGGAACGGGAGAGGTTGACAGTTGTCTTAGGCGCTCCGGGCATGTTCTCGCTGCTGGCGGACTATGCGAAATTGAGGGGACTGAAGTCGTTCAAATTTCCTGCGCTCAGAATCATTTCCTCCTGTGCTGCGCCGCTTCAGCCAACAGTCAAATCGCGGGTCGAGAGCTTGTTTGACATGCCTCTGCACAACGGATATGGCGTCACGGAATGCTCTCCAAACATCTCCCAGGCCAAAGTAGGAGAGTGCCGGGCCGATACTTCCGTGGGCCAAGTCCTTCCGGGGGTGGAAGTCCAACTGGTCGGATCCGATCACCAACCGCTTGCCGAGGGAGAAGTCGGCGAATTGTGGGTCCGTGGCCCCAACGTCATGAAAGGTTATTATCACGCGCCTGAAGAGACGGCTGCGGCGATCGATGCGGATGGCTGGTTCAATACCCGCGACCTTGCCCGGATGGATAACGGCTATCTTTTTATCGTCGGCCGAACCAGTGAATTGATCGTGAGATTTGGCGAGAATGTCTATCCCGCGGAAGTTGAAGCGGTGCTGAACGCACATCCTGCCGTTGTGCGCTCCGCGGTGATTGGGCGGTCCGTCGAGGGAACCAAGGGCGGGGAGGAAGTCGTTGCCTTCGTGCAACTCTCGCCGTCTGCGACAACTTCGGAAGGCGAATTGGCACAGCACGCGGCACAGCACCTGGCGCCGCACAAACGGCCAACGCAGATTCTGCTGGTTCCTTCCATGCCGCTGACTTCTACGGGAAAAGTAGTGAAGGGCGAGCTCGCGAAGATGATCCAATTCACCCCCACCCGTTGAAGACACTACAAGTGAAGACGTAACTCAATGCTTTTCCGGAGCCCGAGGATATTCCGGGCCTTGTCCGGTTCCGGTTGGCCCGGGATGCGGATATCCTAGTGATGGGAAGCAGACGCGACTGAGTTCGATGTCCGTTGCTTCTCCGTCAGGGCGAGCACCGCAAACGCGGTGGCCGCGTCGCTCATGAAGCGTCCGGTATCGGAGGACACGTGTCGTCGTTTGTTCACCGACGATGCCGGCCAGGAACCCTCTTTCGGATTCTGATTCGTCAAAAGCCACGCGCGTCCGCGCTGCAGCTTTCGATTGTCTGCCCCCACCCCGGATTCTTGCAGAACAAGCGTCATCAGGCTGGTGGCGACACCGTCGCTTTTGCCTTCCATTGGGGTGCCGTCTTCCCGGATCCACATGTTCACGACCGATCGCAGATTCCAGCCGCTCCATTTCCAGGTAATGGAAGCCAGTCGCCAGCCGCCGTCGGACTGCTGCTTACTCAGCATTTCCTGAACGATAGCTCTCTGTTGGGCCGGTGCCAGTAACCCGGGCAGTTTTGTGGAAGCCCAGAGAAGGAAAACTCGATTGAGAGTGGATTGTGACGCGCTTTCCCGGTTCAAATGTTCACGCAAACGTCTGAGATTATCCTGGATTTCGGAAGTGGATGCATAATTCTCCGGAGCAATTCCTACCGCCATCGCGGCCAGCGCCGCGCCGTAATACCCCGAATCATTCGCTTCCCAGGGCTCCTGATCGAACTGCAGCCAAGGCCATGAGCCCGCGTTCTCCCCTTTCGTCTGTTGCAGCGCCCACATATTGTTGAAAGCGGCGCGCGTGTCGGCGCTGAGCTGCCCCTTCTCCGCATCGTGGCTGGCCAGAATCAGTGCATTCAGAACCGCCTCAGTGCCGCGAGACTCGTCAGTTTTGTGGTCGTATCCCGAACCTCCGTAGTATGGCCCGACACTGTTCCAAAGTCGAACGCGCTTGGTGACATTTTCGATGAGTCTCTGTTCGTTAACCGATGGACCGGATTCCGCGAGCGCGGCACGGAGTGCGGGCCGGGCAAGAGCGTAGGGCAAAGCTGTATGACAGGATACGCAGAAGGTGCCATGATCACGCGCGGATCCCGTCCACTCTGTCCACCAGGCTTCCCTGTAGTCGAGATATGCTGCTGCGGCTTGCGGACTCCACGAAGGGGTCACTTTCGGTGCCGGGTGCGAGCAGGCCAGCGTCGCTGCCAGGCACATTAGTACGGCGCCCATTCCTCGCGTGCGGGCTTTCATCAAGTATGCGTCTCCACGCAGACAGAGCGATCAATAACCGATGGAAGAAATCAAAAGGGGGGAGGAAACCGAAGCGATCTTAGAAGATTATACAAGAAACTTGCTTAGTTAAGTTAGGGACTACGGAGCGGGAATTTGAACGTTGGAAATGGTATTCGAGTAGCCGCTTTCTTCGTTACTCGAATTCACAGCTGTAGTGGCGTAGCAGTAGGAGGTGCCGTCCGCTACTACGGAGTCTGCGTATAACGTGCTCGTATTCAGCGCGGAGTTGATCTTAGAGAAAGATTCGCATGACGTAGTATAGACCGCGCGATAAATGTTATAGCCGGATACGCCCGACGAGATGCTCGCGTTCCACGACAGATTTACCGTATAGGTTGGCGCAGCCGTGCCAGTTCCAGTTAAAGTTTCGGTAGTGGCGGTCGGCTGAGCATTGCTGGCGAAGGTGAGTGTGGCGCTCGCCGCTCCCGATGCCTGGGGGCTGAAGGTGACTGTAAAGGAAGCGCTTTGGCCCGCTGGGATGGTCACCGGCAGTGAGAGACCGCCCATGCTGAATGCCGAATTGCTCGAACTTGCAGCCGTGACCGTAACATTGGTGCCGCTGGCAGTCAGGCTTCCTGACGCTCTTCCGCTGGTCCCGACGACCACGCTGCCCAAACCCAGGGTGGTGGGAGTTACCGTAAGCTGCCCCGCCGCCGCGGTGCCTGTTCCTGACAGTGGTATTGTCAGCGTCGGATTGGTTGCATTCGAAGTGACGGTGACGCTGCCGCTCGCATTTGCGGCGGATTGTGGCGTGAACGTGAGACTGAACGTCGCACTCTGGCCGGCCGTCAGTGTTACCGGAGCAGTGATCCCAGTTAGGCCAAATCCAGTTCCGCTGATCCCGACCTGAGAAATGGTGACGCTGGATCCGCCTGTGTTGGTGACCGTCTCGGACGCAGACTGATTGTTGCCCACGGTCACGCTGCCGAAGCTGAGACTGGTCGGATTCGATCCCAATGCCCCGGGCGCGAGCCCCGTGCCCGACAAAGGAATGGTCAAGGTCGGATTGGTTGCATTCGAAGTGACGGTGACGCTGCCGCTCGTATTTGCGGCGGATTGTGGCGTGAACGTGACGCTGAAGGCCGCACTCTGGCCGGCCGTCAGTGTTACAGGAGCAGTGATCCCACTTAGGCCAAATCCAGTCCCGTTGATCCCGACCTGAGAAATGGTGACGCTGGATCCGCCTGTGTTGGTTACGGTCTCGGACACAGACTGATTGCTGCCCACGGTGACGCTGCCGAAGCTGAGACTGGTCGGATTCGATCCCAGTGCCCCGGGCGCGAGCCCCGTGCCCGACAAAGGAATGGTCAAGGTCGGATTGGTTGCATTCGAAGTGACGGTGACGCTGCCGCTCGCATTTGCGGCGGATTGTGGCGTAAACGTGACACTGAAGGCCGCACTCTGCCCCGCTGTCAGTGTTACAGGAGCAGTAATCCCAGTTACGGTGAATCCAGTCCCGCTGATCCTGACCTGAGAAATGGTGACGCTGGAACCGCCTGTGTTGGTGACCGTCTCGGACGCAGACCGATTGCTGCCCACGGTCACGCTGCCGAAGCTGAGACTGGTCGGATACGATCCCAGTGCTCCGGGAGCGAGCCCCGTGCCCGACAAAGGAATGGTCAAGGTCGGATTGATTGCATTCGAAGTGACGGTGACGCTACCGCTCGCATTTGCGGCGGATTGTGGCGTGAACGTGACACTGAAGGCCGCACTCTGGCCCGCCGTCAGCGTTACAGGGGCAGTGATCCCACTTAGGCCAAATCCGGTCCCGCTGATCCCGACCTGAGAAATTGTGACGCTGGAACCGCCCGTGTTGGTCACCGTCTCGGATACAGACCGATTGGCGCCGACGGTGACGCTGCCGAAGCTGAGACTGGTCGGATTCGATCCCAGTGCCCCCGGCGCGAGCCCCGTGCCCGACAAAGGAATGGTCAGGGTAGGATTCGGGGCGTTCGAAGTAACTGTGAGATTGCCACTCACACTTCCAGCCGACGCTGGCGTGAACGTGACCGTGAAGGCCGCGCTCTGCCCCGCCGTCAGTGTTACAGGAGCAGTGATCCCACTCGCGATAAATCCGGTCCCGCTGATCCCGACCTGAGAAATGATGACGCTGGAACCGCCTGTGTTGGTCACCGTCTCGGACGCAGACCGATTGCTGCCCACGGTCACGCTGCCAAAGGCCAGACTACTCGGATTGGATCCCAGCGCCCCCGGCGCGACTCCTGTGCCCGACAAAGGAATGGTCAAGGTCGGACTGGCTGCGTTCGAGGTGATGGTGACGCTGCCGCTCGCACTTGCGGCGGATTGTGGAGTGAAGGTGACGCTGAACGTCGCGCTTTGCCCGGCCGTCAGTGTTACCGGAGCCGTGATCCCACTCACGGTGAACCCAGTTCCGCTGGTCCCGACCTGAGAAATGGTGACGCTCGAACCGCCTGTGTTGGTGACCGTCTCCGAAAGAGCCTGCTTACCGCCCACGGTCAAGCTGCCGAAGGCCAGACTGCTCGGATTGGATCCCAGTGCCCCCGGCGCGACTCCCGTGCCCGACAAAGGAAGGGTTAAGGTCGGACTGAGTGCGTTCGAGGTGATGGTGACGCTGCCGCTCGCATTTGCGGCGGATTGTGGAGTGAAGGTGACGCTGAACGTCGCGCTTTGCCCGGCCGTTAGTGTTACCGGAGCCGTGATCCCACTCACGGTGAATCCAGTCCCGCTGATCCCGATCCGAGTAAGGGTGACGCTCGAACCGCCCGTATTGGTCACCGTTTCTAACACCGACTGATTGCTTCCCACCGTCACGCTGCCGAAGTTTTCGCTGGCAGGGCTCAGCGCGAACTGACCGCTCGCCACTCCGGTTCCTGTTAGTGATAGGGTCGCGGAACTATTGGAGGCATTGCTGGTGACGGAAAATGCGGCGCTGAAGGCTCCCGCCGCGTTGGGAGTGAATACAAGCGTAATCGGAGCGCTTTGACCAGCAAGAATCGCGATTGGAAGAGTTGGTGCACTCAGCGAGAAATACTGGCTGGAAATCGAAGCGCTGCTGATCGTAATCGACGCGGAGCCGGTATTCGACGCGGTTACGGCCAAAGTTTTGCTCGCGCCCGACGTGACAATGCCAAAGTCTAGGCTGGCGCTGCTCAGAGATAGAGTGCCGGACTGTACTTGCTGATTAACAGCAGATTTACTTGAGCTGAACCCTTGGCAGCCAACCAGAAAAGCGAGGCCCGCCAGAAGAAGCAGCGCGCCCGCCACTTTCGCGAGATGCTTCGAGTGAATCGATTTCGCAGCAGTTTCTAGCATTGTCAGTCATGGAACCGTAGTCCCAGATTCTGCGACTGTCTGCACCCGGGGAGGGCTGATCACGAGTCTGGGGCTGCGTGCGGGATTGCGGTAGATATCCGAGGTACACCATGCAAACGCCAGAAGGCCAGTAGGAAAAAGCACGAAAAAGCAGGAATTAAAAGGAATTAGTACATCCGCAAAAGATATTGCTCCAGCATCCAAGTTAGATGGAGTTAGAGGGACAGATTCAAACGGCTTCGGACGAGCGAAACCCAGCTTCCTTGTACATTCGCAAAGAGGTAAAATCCGTCGTCGAAAAAATGGGCACTCGGGACGATCACGACTGATCAATGAAGTTGCGCCTGCGGTGGCGCTTGCTGAACGTTTCTAGTTTTCATTCGGTAAGGTAGAGTTCATGGGATAACGCCGCGGATCGGCTGCGCCCGATCTCGGCGCCCGGGGAGCGGACGGGAAATCCCACGTCTCGCGAACGATGAAACATTGGTCGACATCGCGGTTGAGCGCAAAATCGAGAAGTCTATTCGTCATTGTTGCGGTAGGTCTCACGGTCGCAGGAACCTTGCCGGTTGCTTGTAAAAATAACCCAGCAACCACCGCAGCCTCAACTTCACGGCAAGCGGAAGCCCGTAGGTCATCCACACTACCGGCAGCCAATCCTCACAACCAACCGCCTCAATGCCCCGCTTTCGGCCCCACCTCGCCCCCGACACCGACTCCGCCGCAAGGATCACACACAGTCCTTCTTTCCTGGAAAGCCAGTGCTCCTGTCGATTCCAAGCACCCGGCCGCGGTGGGTTATTGCGTTTATCGCGGGACAGATCCTAAGAACCCGCCGATTGAGCTTCTCAACCCGGTCCCATTTTCCGCGGGGATCAAATGCACCGATAATTCGGTGCAAAATGGTAATCAGTACTATTATGTCGTGCGTGCGGTCAGTGCCGGAAATGCTTACAGTGACCCCTCGAACCCGGCGCGTGCCTCAGTTCCGATCACTCCGGGAAGCCATTCCTCAGGACATTCGGCACCGCTTTGCCGACAACCGTGACCGGCCTAAAATTGTCGCCGGAACGTGTCAGGCTCAACCAAGCTACGGCCATATACAATGTCCGCCTGTACGGAAGCTGTCGTAAGAATTCTAGGTCATTCATCCGCAAGTAAACCGCGATGCCGTCCAAAAGAACGCAATGGCAAGCGATAGCAGTGATTGCGACTGCCGCTGCCGTATTGGCCCTGGTCGTTGTTTTGTTGAACATCGGTGGTTGGAGCGCGCGCATTTTGGCTCGTTTTCTCCGCGTCGAAAACCAGCCGGTCATTGTTCCGCCGCCGCCGAACTTTCAACCGCAAGTCCCTCCCGGATTTAAGGCTTCCGTTTTTGCCAGAGGTTTCACCGAGCCGAGGTGCTTGGCAGTCGCTCCCAACGGCGATGTGTTTGTGGCCGACTCCGCGGCCGGACAAGTGGTAGTACTTCATGACCCACAGGGGGGAGGCTATGCCGAATCGCGCGACATATTTGCGGATCGTTTGAATCTGCCGTTCGGGATCGCCTTCCACAATGAGTTTGTGTTCATCGCAGACACCAATGAAGTCTTGCGCTTTCGCTACGATCCGCAGACCTCGAAGCGGCTTGGCGATGCAGAGCACATCCTTGACTTGCCGGGGATGGGCTATCACCAACATTGGACGCGATCGCTGGCCTTCAGTCCTGACGGCATGAAGCTGTTCGTTTCCGTCGGATCAAGCACCAACATCTCGATCGAAGAGGACAGCCGCCGGGGGGCAATTCTGGTAGCAGACCCCGACGGCAAGAACATGCGAATCTACGCCAGCGGGTTGCGGAATGCGGTAGGAATTGCCGTCAGTCCGCCATCCGGCGCACTGTGGGCAACAGTGAATGAACGCGATGATGTTGGCGATGACATACCGCCAGATTATTTCACTCATGTCATCGACGGTGGTTTCTATGGGTGGCCCTATGCTTATGTTGGCGGACACGCGGATGATCGTATCTCACCAAGACCAGATTTGGTTAGAAAGATGATTACGCCCGATTTGCTTCTGGATGCGCACGCCGCGCCGCTGCAGTTCAGTTTTTATGAGAAACAGAAGTTTCCGCCAGCCTATTGGCAAGGAGCGTTTATCGCTGAACATGGTTCCTGGAACCGGCGTGTCAGGACCGGGTATCAGGTGGTATTTGTTCCATTCCGGAATGGTTTGCCGGCCGGCAAGCCGGTGAGTTTCTTTTCCGGTTTTGTACCCGACGCGAAAGATAAGAATGTTTATGGACGGATGGTGGGCGTCGCCGTTGCGGCGGACGGTTCTCTGTTAATCTCGGACGACGCCGGGAAGGTTATCTGGCGAGTGTCATATGGATCTGACCCGCGGCCGACGCCGTAAACTCGGCCTAGCGATTACTTGGCGAGCGGCTCGCCGAACGCCTCTCTCAAATATCGAGATAGAACTGAAGCAAGATGGTCATAATGCGTCGCGATCATTCCCAAGTGGTCGCCAGGGACGGTTTCCACTTCGATTTCTTCGGCTAAAGGTGTCCACACTGCCTCAGCATCAGCCGGAAAACCGGTGACGACTGCGGCCCGCAGAAACTTTATTTTGCCGGGATAAAACCGGGGTCGATAGCGGGTTAGGGCCACGTACGCGCTATCGCGGATGCGCTTCATGTGAGGAGTGAGGATTATTCCTGCCGGAGGTTGATAAAGAGCGTTTTCGCTGGAATTTCCAAGAATGTGCAACCCGCGACATGCCAGGCGTGCGGCCAAACGAATCTGTTGTCCGAACGGCAGATAACGCATGTTTGGGTACGCGTCAATCATGCACAGCAAAGCTATTTTTTCTCCATTTGCGGTCAGGCGTTGCGCCATCTCCAGGGCGACAAGGCCGCCCAGCGAATATCCGATCAGAATGTAAGGACCGCGGGATTGCAGTTCCTGGAGCGCATGCAGATAAAATTCGGCCATATCTTCGATGCGTTCCGGCGGTTCCTCCAACCCATCAATTCCTTTCGATTGCAACCCGTAGATGGGATGATCTGATTCAATGCACCTGACCGGTTGAAAGAAATCGATAACGCTTCCGCCCAGACCATGGGCTAGAAAAATGGGCGTTTTATCAGCGCCGGGCTTCAGCAATACGAGTGCCGGGAATCGCGGGGTGGTGGTTTGCTCCAGCAAAGCGGCCAGAGCTGCGATGGTGCGCGCCTGGTAGATTGTGACCGGGGGAAGTTCCCGGCCACACGCCTGCGCTATTTCATTAAACAGTTGAAGAGCTAAGGAAGAATCGCCGCCCAGATCAAAAAAGTCATCGTCAATCCCCACCGCCGACAGTTGCAACACCCGCTGCCAAATCGGCGTGAGAACTTCGACCATTGAGGATGTTGTCTCAGACTTCACAATGACCTTTGACCGAGGGAATTGAAGCGTACGATACACTCCGCGCCGGAACCAATCTAATCGCGATATTCTCAGCCCTTGATATTGCGATCATGAATGGGCAAACTCCCAATAGAGTTGTCGAGCCTTGGTATAGATGGGGCCGAAGGGAAGGGAACGATCGCTGATTCGCGTAACCGGAACGACTTTCGAATAGTTTCCCGTCGCGAAAATCTCATCGGCCTTCTCAAAGTCCTGGTACGTAAGAGTTTTCTCCAGCACAGTTACGCCCGCTCCGCGCAATAATCCAATTACTCGCTGTCTGGTTATGCCCGCGAGAAACGTGCCGTTGGCGATGGGTGTAAACACAACTCCGTCTTTCACCATGAAGATGTTCGACGTGGCCAGCTCAGCGACGTTGCCCAGCATGTCGCAGACTATCGCATTGTCGAAGCCTCGTTCGTGCGCCTCGAAAAGGGCCCGCGAATTGTTGGGATACAGACACCCCGCCTTGGCATCGACCGGCATGGTTTCAATGGTGGGTCGGCGAAAAGGGGACAGAGTGACCGAGAAGCCTTTCGGCGTCCGCATGGGCGCCTCGTAGATCGAGAGACACCACCGAGTGGACTCTGGTTCGTGCGCCTGCACCCAGGGTCCTTCCTTTTCCCCCCAGTACATGGGACGGATGTAGAGTGCCGCGTCCTGATCGAACTTGGCCAGGCCCTCGCGCGCGAGTCGAACCCATTCCTGCGCAGCCACCACCGGCTTCAGGTACAGTTTCTTCGCGGACTCATTTACGCGCGCACAGTGAAGATCAAGATCGGGCGTGACCCCTTCAAACGCGCGAGCGCCGTCAAATACCATGGAGCAAAGCCATGCGGCATGGGTGCGCGGGCCCATGATCCCCACGTTCCCCTCGTGCCACCCTTCGGCGAAGAACGTCCAGGTTTTTGAGCAATCATTTGAGAGCAGCAATAGAATCCTCCATCCGCCACCTACTTTTCATTCGGGGGACCAACGTCGTGGGGAAACTGCTGCGAGGTCGGGGCGATGCGCGAGATTCATTATAACCGCACTTTGGGAATGAGGTAAATCATTCTTAAGTGCTTGAATCAAAAGATCGGTTGCGTCTGATTTGCGGGCGACGATCGCTCTTTCCGAAGGCAAGAACTTAATGCCTGCCCGCGAAGCTACGGAACAGATTCAAACACAAAGAAATCGCTCGCTTGAGCGTTTGCCTGGCTAGGAGCAAGAAAAAGGCCGATCGTCCGATCGCGGGCTGACCCGCAGCTTTCCATAAGAATCGCAGCAGGTGCAACCGTTCTCGGTGAGTCAGTCGAATTCTAACACC
>Ga0210406_10000411_pt1 | contig 59200 bp, 49 predicted proteins | sample IncBWC30MmetaG_FD_155454 | JGI IMG/M metagenome (GOLD analysis project Ga0210406, IMG submission 155454) | Forest soil microbial communities from Barre Woods Harvard Forest LTER site, Petersham, Massachusetts, United States - Inc-BW-C-30-M | ecosystem: Environmental > Terrestrial > Soil >...
CAAGCAGCACCATGTCGCAGTTGGTTCTGACCCCCGCGGGGAGTGTGTCGGTGTTCGGATTCAAAACTCCGATTCCCTATCCGTTCGGGGGCGAGCGAACGGGCTATTTAGTTACCGACATGGACGAAGCGGTCCGCGCTGCCAAGGCCACGGGCGCAGACGTCTTAGTCGCTGCCTTCAACGATCCGATTGGCCGAGATGCAATCATTCAATGGCCGGGTGGCGTGAACACACAACTGTACTGGCACACCACCGCGCCAGCTTATGCCCCGCTCCAAACTATTCCGGAGAATCGGGTTTATGTCTCGCAGGACCGAGTGGATGCATTTGTGTCCAGCTTTCTCGCGTTTTCCCACGGGAGTCTCGTCTCTGATGAACCGCGCGCACCGGGCGTCGAAATCGGAAGGCCCACGGAAACCTATCGGCGAGTGAGGATCGAATCGAAGTTCGGGAAGCTGACCGCGCTCGTTACCGACGGTCACCTTCCGTATCCGTACGGCCGGGAAATGACCGGTTATGAAGTGACGAATCTGACGGACACGCTCACTAAGGCAAAAGCGAGCGGCGTCGACGTCCTCGTACCCCCTTATGAAACCGACGAGCGAAAATCCGCTGTCGTGCAGTTCCCCGGAGGATACATCGCGGAAATCCACTCGGTAATAAAGAAATAAAAAGTGCAAACGCCTTCTGACGATGATCCGCGAAGCGCAGTGCCACACGTGGGATTGGAACGAAGAGATACATGCGAACGTTGATGATCTTAATGGTTGTGTCTCTTCTGACGCCGCCACTCTCGCAAGGGCAATCAGTTCCCACCGCTGAATCCCCGGCGCCTGCCCGGGTCTACCACTTGCTCCGCGAGGACGACGACTGGAGTTTTCTCGCCGATCCGGCTGAGCGGCAGGAGTTTTGGGACCCCATCAAATATATTCGTCTCCGACCAGGTCGGAATGACTGGTTCCTGTCCATGGGCGGCGAAGCTCGCGAGGTTTGGGAACAGATCGGAAACGACAACTGGGGCCAACAACCTTTCATGAACGCCTATTTCAACGAACGCTACATGCTTTATTTCGACGTTCATTACGGCAAGCACGTTCGCTCGTTCGTCGAGTTCAAAAGCGGTTTGAATTCTTACCGAATCGGTGGTCCGAGACCGATCGACGAAAAAAAGCTCGATTTCCAAGTAGCATTTCTCGAAGTCGGAACGGGAACGGGGGATGAACGCAACTGGATCAAGTTCAGAGTCGGGAGACATGAGATGGAGTACGGCTCCGGACGACTGATCGATGTTCGCGAAGGCCCCAACGTGCGCTTGAGCTTTGACGGGTTCAAGGTGAAGGCCGGTATCGGTTCTTGGCGGATTGACGGCTTCGCCATGCGCCCGGACCTGGACAAGCCGGGCTTTTTCGATAACGTCCCAAACCACGCTATCGGATTTTGGGGCGTATACGGCGTCCGACCTTTGACGAAGACCATCACACTGGACGCTTACTACCTTGTCCTCGATCGAAAAACAGCTGCATTCAACCGAGGTGTCGGCCACGAAGTGCGGCACAGTATCGGTGCGCGTCTTTCTCGTCCCGTCGCCGAGAGGAAGCCCGGCTCGGATTTCGACTATGAAGCGCTTTGGCAATTCGGAGCCTTCGGATCCGCAAATATCCGGGCCTGGACTGTGGCATCGGAAACTGGTTACCGTTTTCCGAACGTTCCGCTGAAACCGCGATTCAGCGCTAAAGCGGACATCTCGAGCGGCGACGATCCGAGGACGAACACGCTCGGGACCTTCAATCCTTTGTTCCCGAAGGGCAATTATTTTGGCGTTCTCGCCACGGCTGGCCCCGGCCCCATCAACTTTATTGACGTACACCCTCGCGTTGAAGCAACGCTGCCGCAGGGTGTGACTGTCTCCGTCGATTGGATCTTTCAGTGGCGGGAGAGTCTGCGAGACGGGGTGTATTCCGTTCCTGGATTTCTAATTATTCCTGCAGGAAAGAGCAACGCGCGTTTCGTCGGACACCGTCCGGGCACGGAAGTGCGCTGGCAGGCGAATCGCCATCTATGGTTTCAAGCCGACTACGGGATTTTTTATGCAGGCAAATTTGTCAAAGAAAGTCAGCTAGGCCGCAACCTGAATTACTGGGCACTGTGGGCCGGCTATAAATTCTAGGAGGCGACCGTGTCGGTGAAACCCTATGTCGCAGCCGCTGCCTAAGTACGCCACCGCCGCGAGATTCGAGCGTTCGACAGTCGATATGGCTGCGGATCGCCCCATTCTTGAACGAAGTGATCTTGTGCTCGCCTGCGCACATGTGTTGCATACCAACGGGCAGTCGACTCACGAAACGGTGCAAGCGGCCGAGCGGCTTGGCACTCAGCTTGGTCTACGAACCAAGATGATTGCGCACTGGGAAGAGCTGGAGCTGCGGGCCGCAGATGGCACTGGCAGTCAAGTTTCTTTCGAGCGCGGCAGTCCAACTGGTATGAACATGGACCGTGTTGCCTCGGCAATGTCTGCGATCGAGAATTGTGCTGTCGGCCGACCGCCGATCGGCGCCGCACTTGAAAACATCAAGGCGATTGCGCACGCACCACCGGCTCCAACCTGGTTGTTTACGCTCGCTGCAGCCGCGGGTGCTGCTGCGATGGCGGCGATCTTCGGAGTGCACCACCTGAAAGCAGTGGTGCTCATCATGGTCAGCGCAGCAGCCGGAGCGGTTCTTCGTCGCACGCTGGCGCGGTACAGCGCGAACACTCTTCTGCAGCCGCTTTGTGCAGCTTTGCTCGCCGGCATATTTGGTGCGCTTGCGGTGCGCTACAACCTAAGTTCGTCACTGCGGCTGGTAGCGGTCTGCCCCTGCATGATTCTGATTCCGGGTCCACACGTGCTCAACGGAGCAATGGATCTTATCGCGGCACGGATCAATCTGGGCGCCTCCCGGCTGGTCCACGCTGGTCTCATAATCTTGGCAATCTCCGTAGGATTGCTCCTGGGAATGGGCATTCTCTCCGTCTCCTTGCCAGTCGGAGAACCTGGCAGAGCAGTGCCCTTATGGCTGGACGTGATCGCTGCGGGCGTGGCGGTCGCCGCATTCAGTGTTTTCTTCTCGACACCATTGCGCATGTTGGGCTGGCCGGTCGCGATCGGCATGCTGGCTCATGCCGTGAGATGGGGCGCTCTGAAGGCTGGTACCGGAGTAGCGACTGGCGCCTTGGTCGCCTGTCTGTTGGCCGGCGGGATCCTTGCGCTAGTCGCGCGTCGCTGGCGGATGCCATTCGCCGCCATTGGCTTTGCCTCGGTAGTATCGATGATGCCCGGTGTCTTCCTGTTTAGAATGGCAAGCGGACTTGTGCAACTCGCGAACTACTCGAATGCAAACTTCGACCTCCTGTGTGCAACCATCGCCGACGCCATGACGGCCATTGCAATTATTCTCGCCATGAGCTTCGGCGTCGTTGCACCGAAGATGATCATTGATCGCTTCGGTGGCGGCTCGACGCCTACCCGAGTCGTGATCGGCTAGTGAGCATGAGCCCTACTCCATCCCGCGCGCTGCCTTCAGGACTCGCGCGCCAGCAGACCAGGTGTTGCAGGAAATCGGCCACCCGAAGAAGACCCGCCCACGCAAATGGCATGTCTTGAAAGGAGTGCCGACAATGAGCAATAGCAATATACTCGGTCGGCTAGTTATCCATGGCGAGCAGTCCAACCACTGAAAGGGTTATGCCCTACGCCCTGCTGGGAATGACGGCGGTCACTGGCCTCGTTGACGCTGTCAGTTTCCTATCGCTCGGGCGCGTTTTCACGGCGAACATGACGGGGAATGTCGTGATTCTGGCGTTTGCGACAGCGCGCGTACCCGGACTATCCATCGCGTACTCCTTAACGGCGCTCTTGTCGTTTCTAGTCGGGGCGATATTCGGCGGACGGATCATGGCCCGAGCCGGCGCCGACTCACAGATTCGATTCGCGGCACAAGCGTTCCTGCTGGAAGACGTCTTTCTCTTTGCTGCGTCGTTGTGCGCCATCGGATACAGACGCGACTTGGTGGAACATTCTTTTCGACCCTTTGCTCTGATCGCCCTGACGGCGCTCGCGATGGGCACACGGAATGCCGCTGTCCGCAAGCTCGCAATCCCCGATCTGACGACAACGGTCCTGACACTAACGATCACGGGCATCGGCGCGGACTCTTCGATCGCGAACGGCAACAACCCGAGATTGGCAAGAAGGGTTGAGGCGGTCTTCGCAATGTTCTTGGGTGCGGCGTTCGGTGCGGTCATCATACAATACTCGATCTCAGCGGCTTTGTGGCTTGGGACAGCGATCTCCGCCTTGTGCTGTGCGGCGTTGTTTCGCTCATTGCGCACGTCCGGTCAGCTGTGAGGGCGAAACTCGCCTTTCAACTGGGGAGCTCTACCTGACTTTACAGAGTGCAACAACGGTTCCCTGGACCGTTGTAACCTGGCAGGCAGCCGCGTTGTCGATTTCAATTTGGAATGCCGTCCCCTTCCCCAGACCCCTTCTCCTGCTAGGAGATGCAAGAACGCTTTTTCGAAAGCGGAAACTGTGCCCAAAAAAAGCTGTGCCATCTTAGGGGTTCACCTCAGTCGTGAATGTAGAGCAGTTCCTTCGCTCGGTCTCTGTACTGACGCTCCCCATGAATGAGGATTTTTTGCGAGAGAAAACTCGTCGGGTTCGCGATTTGTACTTTTCGTTTCGGCGAGAATAGGTATCCGTTCTCTTTGCCGAGCTCCACCTTCCACGGCGAGATCATCAGGATCTCGATGAATAGCCCACTGCTGCCTCGAGGGTCAAGGACCGACGCCTCCAGCTTTATTCGGCTGAATGTCAAGTTATAGCTTGCCAATTAATGACATATGGACAATCTATAGCTTGTTATTCCTAGTCATAAGCGCAAGTTATAGCTTGACAATAATAGGACAACTGTCAAGCTGTAACTTGATAGGACGCCCCTATGAAACGTGAATTTCGCCAGTTACGACTCTCGCAATTGGACCGGAGCCTTGAGCTCGTGCGGAGCCTCATGCCTCGACCCTCCGGCGGGTGGATCGCCTCAGTGCGCGAGGCTCTCGGCCTTAGCCAGCGCCAAGTCGGCAAGAAAATGCGGGCCTCGGGACAGGCCATCCAGCAGTTTGAAAAGGCCGAAGCCGATGACCGCATTACACTCCGTGCCCTTCGGCGAGTTGCCGGAAGCATGGGCTGCGAACTCGTCTACGTACTCGTGCCGAGGTCCGGCTCGTTTGCGCAACTCGCAGAACAACCCACTCGCGAGCAAGCCGCTCGTGATGTCAAAAGCGTCGTTCATACGATGGCGCTCGAAGACCAGAAACCAGAAAACACCAACCAACTGATCGAGGATGAGGCTCAGCGGCGCCTGAACCGCCGCAAGACACGATGAACCTCATCCTCAATCAAAAATACTCGGACGGGAATACTCCGATCCGGCCAGAAGAAGCGGAACAACTCATTCCTCGCATCAGCACCATGGGCGAGCTCAATGAATATGAAGCTCTGAGCATTCTACGGGCTCGCGAGTGGGTGTTTGACAGTCGAACGATGAAATCAACGGATCCGCTCGACGAACCTTATGTCCGGGAACTGCACCACCGCATGTTCGATAACGTCTGGAAATGGGCGGGCAACTATCGTCAAACAGAGCGAAACATCGGTTGCGACCCGAAAGAGATTGCGCAACGAATCTCCCAGCTTCTCGCTGACACCCTATACTGGCTGGAGAACAAGACCTTCTCAATGGACGAAGCGCTGCTTCGCTTTCACCACCAACTGACCAGAATTCATCCGTTTGCAAATGGCAACGGACGTCACGCGCGAATGATAGCCGACGTCGTCGCTGTAAAGTACGGCAGAGCGGAATTCACCTGGGGTGCTGGAAAAGACCTAGTCACAAAAGGTGATGCGCGCACCAGGTATCTCGCTGCGCTACGCACGCTCGACGCCAATGAAAATGACGTGAAATCGCTGCTCGAGTTCGCGCGCTCGTAACCGCGGCTGCGACGGCCTTCCGCTTCAATGATAGTCGTTCGATAGCATACCCACAGCAGGTCCGCTCGTTCACGAACGTTAGAGTTTCGCGCGTCCTATCGGAATCCGACGATTCTCTGGACCGTTGTACGTAAAATTTGCGCCAGCCCTGACAAGGTGGAGGTTCTCCAAACTGCCCCGCAGCTTGGACGCTCAAAGGTGACGGTTCCCTGGACCGTTGTAACAAATCTTCGAAGAGCACATCTTCTGTGTGACATTTGTCGTGATGCCACCACACCAACGATCCAGATTGAGCCTAGTGCGAGCACGCCCTTCGGCTTTCAACAGAAGGGTTGGTGTTTATCAAGAGGCGCGAACCGGTCGGGAGCGCTTTCGCTGTTATTTCGCTATGGGGAAAATTCGGGGGACTCCACGCATGGGGAGATACATTTCCGTACATCGTGCCACTACCAAATATTTTTCTAACTCGTTTGTTTTCAAAACTGAGATTGAAAAGGAAGGACTTCCAGGAGATATTACGCCTGCCTTGGGCGCAGGAGGCCCCCGGTTCAAATCCGGGCGCCCCGACCACTTTCTTTCGTTCCTTCCTATACCTAGCCATCAAAAATGACGCATCTATTCCGGATGCGTAGAACGAGGGTTAGTGTTTTGAATTGCTTGAGGCGTTTGCTCCCGCTGCTTCCGAATTTTTGAGATACCGGCTGGCGAACATCAGGAATGTGGGCCAGTTCGGTCCTGCGGTGTGGCCTCCCGTGTGCTGGCGAAAAGCAATGTCTCCCTCAATCAATGCGGTTTCGATCGCGGGGAATTCCGTCGTTCCGAGATCCTTCTTACCGAGCAGCTTGTACACGGGCCCCGCGCCAACCGCCCCCAGGAACATTCCCTTAGCGTCAATCCATCCGCCTTCCACTTGCTGCGAACCGCCGCTTACGAACACGGGTCGCGGTGCGCATAGCGCGATCAGTTCGTGCGCGTCCACTGGCAAATCGTTCGGCGTGAGCGGCCCGGCATACTTCAAGAAATTGCCAGCCATCCAGTGATATTCCGAAGTCGAAGCAACGTTCTCCACTTGCTCTCCGAATTTGCGTCGTAGGATTTTGGCTCCTCCTTCTCCTGACGAAGCAATGAACGCGATTGCCAGTCGCGGTTCATACGCCATTGCCACAAGTGCCGCCTTTCCGTAGCGGGACAGCCCTTCAATACCCACTTGCTTTGCATCCACATCTTTGTCAGTTTCAAAGTAATCAAGCGCGCGGCTCGCGCCCCAAGCCCAAGCGCGCAATGCGCCCCAGTCGTCCAACTTGCGCGGCTGACCTTTGTTCACCAAGCCAATGATGCCTTGCGTCAGCCCTTCGCCGTTGTCTGCCTGCACGGTGGCGGGAATCAGAATCGCGTAGCCCCAGCCTTTGGCGAGAACTTGATGCTGCCAGGTGGGTCCCGTTCCGACAAAACTCGCCCATTGCTCTGCGGTTAAGCGTTTTTTCATCGCTGCAAGAATTTCTGGGCTGATGGCGAATTCTATTATCACAGGCACCGGTCCGCGCGCATTTGCCGGAGTCGTCAGGCTCAGCTGTATATCCACAGAGATTTGCGGATACGCCGAGTTGTCAACGTGGCCCACAAGTCTTTTCGTGGTGGCCGGGATACCCTCGTTGTCCTCTTGCACGATGCTTGTTACTTCCCAATGAGCGGCTGGAGCCTGCGCGGGAACGCGTCCATAGATTTCGCGATCGAAGATTTCCACAATTTCCGGCCGCCGCTTTGACCACCAATCCTTCGCGGTTGTTACTTTCCCTCCATCATTTAATCGCAACGAATCGGGCAACGGCGGGTAGCGAGTGACTTTGGACTCATCGAAATTCGCAGCGTTCGGCGATTTGGGATCGCCGTCCGGCCCGCGCCGCAACTCTTTAATGTGTAGCAGCTCTATGGTTCGCAGATGATCCTGCTCGGACGTCAAATGCACTGGAGTCGGCAAAACGCTGGCGGGCTCCGGTTCCTGGCCAACAGTTGCCGAAACGCTGAACAAGAAGCAGATACCCAACAACAACGGATGCATGTTTCGGCAGGCTAGATTACACAAAACGCCCCTCCAAACCAGTGGCCATATATAACCCCAGTTTTTGTATGTGCGGATTCTAAAGAAGTTAGGGAGGCAAGCTCTGTAACTGCGGAATATAAAGGAGTTGAAGTCCCTTTAGAATGAGCAGATACGAGAGACTCGCGGGTGTGTTGAAAAGAAAAGAGTCGAGGGATGGCATTCGTGCCAGTGCGGAAAGCAAAGGAGTTAGGGAAAGAGTGGGCCGATTTCATAGAGGAGTATAGCACAGATAGAGATTCAATTAAAGTAACAGTACTAATGAACTACCATACGGCATGTCTGCGTGTTCCGTTCCCTCGCAAGTCTTCATGGCAAGTCAAGTCTCACTGCTTGCGAATTTTTCCATCCGCCGCCAAGCGGTCTAGCCACTTGCGCGCCGTCGCTGCGCCTTTGTCGTTCGGATGGTTTTTCAGGAACGCTCGCAAAGTTTCCGCGGAATCCTCGAACTTCCCTGTTGCGACTTGTGCCTGCGCGAGTAACAGCTCAATGCCCGGCTCTGCTCCGTGTGATTGGCTCAGGGCCTGCCGCGATTCCTTCACAGCACCTTCGTACTGTTCTTGCCGGTACAACGCTCTGGCCAAAGTCCAATGCGTCTCCCAACTCACCGAATCCAGCTGAAGCGACTGCTCCAACGGAGGAATTGCCAAGTCAAACTTGCCTTCGTCTACAAAAGCCATCCCCAAAGCGGAAAACGCGTGCGCATTCTTTGGGTCAATCTGAGTCGCCTTTTCCAGCGCGCTCTGCGCTTTTTCCCAATGCTTTTGTTTGAGAAAAAGCACACCCTGCAAATACAAGACATCCGGATGATTTGGCGCTAACTTGGCTGCTTCGTCGAGATATTTCTCTGCCTGTTCCAGCTTGTCGTCGTTGAGCGCTTGCAGCCCTTTGTCAAAGGCTTCTTTCGCTTTCGGAGCGAGCATGGGCCCTGCACCGGTCCCCACGCCTTCGTTGGATCCCGCTTCCCGTTGCAAAACAATCTCTTCCACATCCGTAATTGCCATGCGAATCGAAATCTCTTTTTGGGCTGACTTATAACCGCTCGCATCGACCGAAATGGTGTACTCGCCCAGACTATTTAGGATGAAAAACGCGCGGCCTTTGGACGCAGCCGCTTGTCCGCTGAGAGCTCCCATGTGGTAGAGCTTGACCGTTGCGGGCACGGTGATGACTGAACCCGAATTGTCTTTCAAAGTGATGGAAACTTCCGCCCGATTGCCACGGAAATCTGCTTCATCGCTGGTGCGAGCCTGGCCGAAGGACGGAGAAGGCAAAAAAAATCCGCAAACGAAAATCAGCAACAGGAGCAAAATGAATTTGCACTTGAGCATCATTGTAAGACCCTCCTACTCAAAACTTGGGAGCTCGTTGGTTTCTGCGTCAAGGCAACGCGATGGCTTGCCTCCCTGGTTACGGGCTGGGTGCAGGCTTACCGCCAGACATTTTCTCGGAGATATCCTCTTCTGCCTTTTGGTGCAGTTGCTGCACTCTTGCAAATTCCTTTTGGGCATCTTCTGTTTGGCCCATAGCCTGATACAAACGGCCCAGGCGGTAGTGAACTTCCGGTTGTTCCGGGTCGAGCTGCTCCGCACGTTGCAGCGCAACGAGCGCGTCCGCGTATTGCTTCTGCTGCGTCAAAATCACTCCGATATCCATTTGCGCGATTCGAATGTCCTCGCGGAGACTGACCGCCCGCCTCAACAAGGGAAACGCCTTCTCGGAGTTCTCACGCTTCAACTCCACATCACCAAGATAGGCGAGTGCCTGAGCATTTTGCGGGTCCACGGAAAGTTCGTTTTCGAACGCTTGGACGGCTTCATCATAACGCCGCATTTTCCAATAAAGGTATCCAAGACCAAAATTCACATTGGGCGTGCGGCGGTCCGCCTTAGCCGCCAACTCAAACTCAGCGATCGCTTCCGGCGTTCTGCCCAAACCATCGAGCGCCTGTCCCGTAAGCATGTGAGCCGCAGCAGAATCCGGATTGCGCTTCAAAATCCAGGAAAATTCATCCAGCGCACAATCGTACTTCTTTGCAGACAAACAACTTTGCGCCAGAACATTGTGCAGCTCCGCGTTCGACGGATTGGCTTTCGACGCCAACTCAAGATGTTTCGCAGCTTCTGCAAACTGACCCGCACCGTAGAAACTGAGCCCAAGCAACATTCGCGCCTGCAAGTTTTGCGGGTCCTGTTCCACCGCAGCCCTAAGAGGCTCGATAGCTGCCTGAAAATTGTTTGACTTGAACTCTGTCAGACCGAGATTGAGCTGCACTCCTGGCAATTTGGGATTGAGCGCGATTGCTTTTCTGTAAGCTGTCCCAGCTTCCTTATAATCCTGAAGTTTGGCGAGCACCAGTCCCAAACTAGCCCATGCAGCTGAGTCTTTCGGGCTGCTCTTGACCACGTCGCGCCATGCTTTAGCAGCCTCTGCCAGCTTCCCTTCTCGTTCAAGAGTCTGCGCATGGGAAGGATCCGCTGCCTGCGCCCCGATACCGACGGAAAATAAGAGCGTGACAACGATCAATGCAAGGACACCACGCTCATAACGGAAAAACGCATTCAAGTGAAGTGAGCCCACCGGCATCTCGCGCTTCTGGCTCAGCCAATGAATGGCGGCCATCAGCAATTGTGCACCAAAATCCAAAGAAAAAAGCCCCGCTCGCAGGGGTGTATGCGAGCGGGGCAGGGTGTGCGCTTCTCTTCTAGGAAACTCTAGAAGTAAATCTTGCCACCGAGCTGCATAACTCTCGGGTCGAAGGCTGAGGTGAACTGGCCGAAGTTACCTGAACCAAAATTGTTGCTGACTTGGTTGAATTGCGTGTGGTTCCACGTGTTGAAAGTTTCCAAACGCAGTTCGAGGCGGCTGCCACGTGACTCGCTAAATACGAAGCTCTTGAAGAGCGACAGGTTCCAGTTATCGCGGCCTGGACCGCGGACTGCATTGTGACCAAGGTCGCCGAAGGTTCCGAGTGCCGGAAACGCAAAGGCAGCCGGATTAACGTACTGGACACCTTGATTAAGGTAATTAATCTTGCCTACCAAGTCCGGACGATTGTTTGCGTTGGGCAGCCCGTTGTTGGAACTGGAGTTTGCGCCGCTGACCACGCCGATGTTAACAGGGATGCCGGATTCCATAGTCACAATGCCAGATACCTGCCAACCACCGAGCGTTGATTTTATCAGGCGGCTGGAATTGTTACGGAACACCGGAATGTCGTAAATGAAATTGACGACTGCATTGTGCGTGCGGTCATATCCGCCCGGGCCCACATCGTACTTCCAGCCCAGATAAGGGTTCGAGACGTTCTGCAAATCCTGGCCGCCGTTGCCGCCGGTGCCTGGATCGATCGTCTTCGAATATGTGTAAAACGCGCGAAGATAAAGGTCACGACCAACTTGAGAGTTTACGTCAAGCTGCAAGCCGTGATAGTGGGAGTTTGCCTCATTGGTTGAAAGGCGGACCGAGTGGTACCCGGGGAAAGGCAACCCTGGGGCAGTGTTGTAGCTAGCAGTGCCTTTGATGATTCCCAACAATGCCGACTGATTCGGCAGGTTGTATTCCGTGTAATCGTTTTGGTAGCGGTTGGCATTGCCCACATAGGCTATGGATACCACTGTTTTGGAGCTTAGCGCATGCTGTACACCCAAACTCCACTGGAAGCTGGCGGGCTGTTTGTACTCGCTCTTGTTCAGACCAGTGATACTCGCCGCATTGATTGGCAACGCCGCTGCGGTGCCGGTCGCAAGAGCGTTCCTCGGATTGACCATCTCCACAGGGATCGGGGTGTTGACCTGCAAGCTAAACGGTATGTTTGGTCCGGCATTGTACATGTCGTTGCCCTGGATACGTTCGTACATGATGCCGATCCCGCCGCGGACAACCGTCTTGCCGCTACCGGTAAGGTCATAGGCAAAACCGATGCGGGGACCGAAATTCGCCCAATGATTATCCACAAGGCCCTTCGGTACGCCATTTTGCCCTGGGATGCCGATACCGTTTAAATACAGCGGAACACCGGCAAGAATTGGATTTGGACTTGTCCCAAGTCCAGGACTTGCTGGATTAATTGTGCCATCTGCGTTCATCAAAGCCTTCTGAGTCGGGTCATACAGCGAGGGATAGAAGTTTCCCATGCGGTTGTTGGCTTCGTAAGTGTGAGGAACGCCGTCCCAACGCAAGCCGAGGTTCAAGGTCAAGCGCCTGTTTACACGCCAGTTGTCCTGGATATAAGCCGCCCACGAGACATTGTTCCAGAGTCCTTTGTCCTGAACTGCAAGTTCCTGATATTGCTTGGCGTCGCCGAGAAGGAAGTCAGCGAAGTCATTGCCAGTGAAGGTACCGTCAAAAGTGAAGCCACCCTGGGTCTGACCAAAAAGATCCTGGACTTTCTTATATAGAGCCCAGCTTGCGCCAAACTTGAATTGATGCGCGCCGTGCGTCCAAGAAACATCATCACGGATCTGGTAGTCATCAGCCTTATTGACCCACGGCCAACTGGAGATTTCAAATTTCGCGCCAGTCTTGCCGGTCAGGTCGATGTTTGGAATGCGATTGAGATTGTTCGGTCCGGTGAACAGTCTTGACTTGGAATCATCGTATCCACTAGGAAGCGCCAAGCTGCTAAGGCCCGCTCCGGCGAATGGAATAATATTGATGCGGTTGCCGTTGTAGTTGAACGCGACTTCGTTCAGCAACGACGGGCTGATTGCGTACGTCGTGTGTACCACCGCGCTATAGGACGGATTGCCGAAAGTATCTCCGACCGTCGGAATGTTTGCGCCGCTCCATTGGCTGATCGCGAATCCCTGCGTTACCTGCTCGGCAATGAAGTGCCCGAACACAGAGAACTTGCTGTTGAAATTGTGGTCAATCCGAACCACCTCTTCCTTCAAGTTGGTTGGCGTACTGACAGCACCTGTGAACTGATTATTCGGTGCAGTTGGAGCGGGGAAAATTCCCGCGCTGACCAGAGACGCAGCGTTCCCAGAAATCATACAGGAAGGAATAACGTTTCCGGGGAACGGTGCGCCCTGCACGACTCCCGCCGGGGCAACGCCTCCTGGGCAATGGGCAAACAATACGTTCGAAGAGACCTGTGAGGCGCTCGGAACGTTGACTGCCGTTGCAACTGAACTGAAGTTTCCGGTGTACGTCGCTGGATCGGGCACAGTTTGAGAAGTGGCCGGGGTACCCTGAATCAGCCTGCGCCATTCCATGTTGTAGAAGAAGAATGTCTTCTTCCTTTCCGGATTGTAGAGCTTGCCGAAAGTAACGGGACCTCCAACGTTGAAGCCAAAAACATTCAAGCGCAGCTTTGCAACAGGCTTCGGGCCTGGATTGAAGAACCCGCGAGCGTCAAACGCATCGTTTCGATTGAATTCCCACGCGGAAGCGTGGAGCGTGCTGGTTCCTGACTTCAGCACCATGGTCATCGTGGCTCCGGAGGACAGGCCGAAGTCAGCGCTGTAATTGGAAGTGAGAGCGCGGAATTCCGCGATTGCGTCCGACGAGGGCGCAATGCTCATGCCGCCCGCGCCGCCTCGATCATCGTTTTCGCCGCCATCCAGCAAATAGATGTTGTGATTCTGCCGTAAGCCGTTGAATTCAACGTTCGAGTCTCCGCCGACCGGAGTGTTAACGAACCCATTGATCTGGCTGGACGCGCCGGGCGTCAAAGCAGCCAGTTGATAAATACTGCGTCCATTAACTGCAAGCTGCGAAACCTGCTTGTCCGTAATGAGATTGCTGACCTCACCGGAGTCGGCCTGAACCGCGATAGCGTTGGCTTCCACTGTCACCGTCTCAGAAGCAGCGCCCACCGCCATCTGGAAGTCGATACGAAGGCGATCACCCACCGTCGCGACGACGTCCTTCTGTTCGACCGCCTTGAAGCCACTGGCGGTCGCTTTGATACTGTAGTGACCGATGGCCAAGTCCGGCACAACGTACTGGCCAGATTCGTTTGTTGTGATGGTTTTCACAGCGCCCGTTTCGGCGCTAGTGATAGTTATCGTTACCCCTGATACGACGCCGCCTGACGGGTCGGTGACCGTCCCCACAAGCGTCGCATTCTGGCCAAACGTCCGCGTTGGCAGCGCGACGAGGACCAGGAGTATAAGGAATAAGTACTTTAGATTTCTAAACTTCGGAGATTGCAACAGATCTGAAACAAAGTTCGAGACATCAACCCGCATCGAAACACCCCCTACCGTATGAGAGACGTTTTTGTAGCTACTACCCCACCCTGCAAACCGTTAACGTTAACGGTTACATCCCTTGTATTGTTTTAACAAATGCTTGTCAAGCGAATTTTTGCTGGAGTTGATAGAAATATCGTTATTCTCTAACGGGCAGGTACCAGTACAACTCCTTCTATGTCGTGGTTCGGCTGGGAGAGGGAAGGCCCTCCAGCTTGGAATCCGCCAGCCGCATTTCACGAAACAGGTGCAAATTTGAGGACATAACCAGACCGGGGCTCAAATGAACTTTCTGCGGGAACGGCGTTTTGTTTGTCAGATGGTCAGCCATCAAACGCACGGCAATTTGCCCCTGACGATGGGCCTGTTGGTAGATGGACGCGGTAATCGTTCCTTTCTGCAGATACGGTGACATCTCCGCAAAAAGGTCGGTTGTGATCAGCTTGACCTTGCCTGCAAGTCCACGCGCGCCTAGCGCGCGGCAAACAGGAAGACAGTTCACAGTGTTGACGTAAATACCGGCAAGCGTCGGCACGCGCCGCAATAAATCAAACGTCTTCTGAAAACTTTCGTCTTCGTCCTCGTGGCCCTCAATCACCCGAATGATTTTTCCGCCGGGGCAGTGGTGCGGAAACGTTTCCGAAAAGCCATCCGCCTTTTTCCGATGATCTTCCGCGCTCAACATGCCTGCAATGACCGCGACCTTCGAGCCTTGCGGAACCAGCTTCCCCATCAATTCGCCGGCGAGCGAACCATTGGTCCATGGCTCTACGCAAACAACGCTTGATCTGCGGCTTTCTGGCGCATCTGTCGAAACGCAAACGACCCGAATACCCTTTTCTTCGGCTTCATCAATGAGCGGCTGCAAATCCTTGGGATTTCCCGCCGTTAAAATGATCCCGTCCACTCCGGCTTCCACAAGTTCCCTGAACACGTCCGTATCGCCTTCTCCGAGCACTCGCACGGGACGGTTCACAAAATGAATCCCAAGATTTCCAGCGCGGCGCTCTTCCTCTAAGACACCGCTCCACAATTGGTCGTAGAAAAAATGGATCTCGCGAGGGACGCACACGCCAATTTTGGTGTTGGCCTTTGCGACCGACAACGCTCTCGCGGCAAGATTCGGCGTGTAGCCCACTTGCCGCGCGATTTGCAGAATGCGCTGTCGCGTCGCTTCATTGATTCCGGGGCGGCCGTGCAGCGCCCGGTCCACCGTGCCGATGGACACTTGCGCCAATTCCGCTATCTGATGAATGCCGCGTCTTTCCTTCGCCATGAGCAGACTCATGCTCCGTGATTCTTCGAATCAACTGATTGTGAGCACTTCGTTCGTGGAAGAAGCAAACGATATCAGGCTCTGAGCCTGAAGTCGCTGGCCTTTCCCAGACTCGCTATCCCGAGCGGCGAGCGGAACGATGCCGCGCCATACTACCGCGACTCATCCCCCCACGGTATCATCACGGTTCAGGAAGGACAGAATCCTGTGATTCCTTCTGACGCGGGCAAACCGTCCGAAAGAAACAGTAGCGCTTTTTCGCGATTTCCTTCGAATTCAAAAACTCCCACTTGACACAGGGACCAGTCCGGCAAATATAGTTCGCGCTCGTAGTCACTCACCGGAGGCGGTCATCAAGCTCTTTCTAGGCATAGACGTTGGAACCGGCGGTACACGCGCGCTCCTCATTGACGAAAGCGGCCGCGTCGTCGCGTCCGGCACGCACGAACATCAACCATTTGCGTCGCCGCAAGACGGCTGGGCCGAACAAGATCCACTCGATTGGTGGCTTGCCTGCGGGGCCGCGGTTAAAAAAGCGCTGCAACAAGCGCACGCAACGTCCGATGACGTAGCGTGTGTTGGCTTCTCCGGCCAAATGCATGGAGCAGTTCTGCTGGACGCCACCGGTAACGTCATCCGTCCAGCCATCATCTGGTGCGATCAACGCACCGAAAAGCAATCGCAGGAACTTGAAAAGAGTTTCGGACTCTCTCGCATTATTCAACTCACCTGCAATCCGCCGCTCACCAACTTCACGCTCACAAAACTTCTCTGGGTCCGCGAAAACGAGCCTCAAAACTGGGCGCGCGTCCTTCACGTGATGCTCCCGAAAGATTACATTCGCTACCGCCTCACCGGCGACCGCGCCATAGACATGGCTGATGCCTCAGGCACGCTGATGCTTGACGTTACGAATCGCCGCTGGTCCGTTGAAATCCTCAGCGGCGCGAAGATTCCGCAGGAATGGCTTCCTCCCCTCTACGAATCTCCGGACGTATGCGGAAAACTTTCAAAAGAAGGTGCGGAAGCCGTCGCGCTGAAAGTCGGCACCCCAGTCGTGGCCGGCGCAGGCGATCAGGCGGCAGGCGCAGTTGGAATGGGAATTGTTCGCGCCGGCGTCGTCAGCGCAACCATCGGCACCTCCGGTGTTGTTTTCGCCGCAACGGATCGTCCTGCTCTCGACCCGCAAGGCCGCCTCCACACGTTTTGCCACGCGATTCCCGGTCGCTGGCACGTCATGGGCGTAACGCAAGCCGCTGGACTTTCTCTGCGCTGGTTCCGCGATCAATTTGGCGCAGGCAAGGATGACGGCCGCGATCCCTACGATCGCCTTTCGGACGAAGCTGCGAGCGTCCCCGCCGGCTCTGAAGGTTTGCTCTGGGCGCCATACTTGATGGGCGAGCGCACACCGCATCTCGATCCCAATGTTCGCGGCGCATTGGTCGGTCTCTCTGCACTTCATACGCGGGCGCATGTCATTCGCGCGATTCAGGAAGGCGTCGCCTTCAGCCTGAAGGACACCTTCTCGATTTTTGAAGAAATGAAAGTTCCTGTGACAAAAATCCGCCTCGGCGGCGGAGGCGCACGTTCAAGCGTCTGGCGCCAGATACAGGCAGACGTGTACGCCCACGAGGTCGAATTGGTCGAAGCGGAAGAAGGAGCTGCATACGGCGCGGCAATTCTGGCTGCTGTCGGCGCGCGCCATTGGAATTCCGTGGACGAAGCCTGCGACGCCGTCGTTCGCGTCGCCGCGCGAGTCGCCCCGCGCGCGGACTCCTCAAAACTCATGCAGAAGAATTATTCGATTTATCGCCGCGTCTACCCAGCGCTGCGCGGCATCAACACCAGCGATTCCGCGCACCAATCCGCCTGATTCTCTAAGAATGCTTCGGCTTGAACTTCAAGCAATAGATTGCGCCGATTACAGCCAGCAATCCGCCCCACCAGATCGGTGCATGCAGAGAGAAAAGCACGACGGGATGCACTGGCGGGTGCCACAGCTCATACATCCCCGCGCTGAAAATCAGCACGCCGTCCACCAGCAGGGCAATCCCGATGAAAAACCAAATGGAAATCATCCTCGCAACCTCCGGCTACCAGAAGTAGATATTCAGGACGAAAAATATGACGACCACCACGCCGGCCCAAAAAAGCGGTTTTTGATAAATGGGCAAATTGCCGACAGACGGCACTTGTGTCAAACCGTAGACCAATCCATTCAGTTCGCTATCCGTCTTTGGTTTCGTCGCCAGGCTGACGACCACCGTTACTATCACGCAAACCAGAAACGACCACAGCGCCTGATACATATCCTGAGCAAGCGCCTTCGCGTGCGGCGACATCGCCACGTAACGCAAAGCCGAAGGATCAACCTTCACCCAAGCCCACATGCTGATCGAAGAGGCTGTGCCAAGCAGCAGTCCCCAGAAACCACCCGGTCCGGTCGCCCGTTTCCAAAGCATTCCCAAAACAACCGTGCCGAAAAGCGGGGCAATAAAAAAACTGAAAAGGGCCTGTACGTAATCCATGATGCTCGCGAACTGCATGACCAAATACGCTGTGCCGACGCTGATCAGCACGCCAATCACCGTGGTCCACCGGCCCATGTTGACGTAGTGATGGTCGGTGCCCTTGCTGTTAATCAGCGGGCGATAGATGTCATACGTCCAAACCGTGGTAAACGCAGTCACATTCCCCGCCATTCCGGACATAAACCCTGCGATCAACGCGGTAATTCCCAGGCCAAGCAAGCCAGGGCCGCAATAGCGGGCAAGCATCAATGGAAGAACGTCGTTATAGCTGTGCGCTCCGGTGACCGCGGCCACCGATTCGGGCACAAGTTTCATCGGAAGTACCGCCAAGCCCAGAAGCCCCGGCAGGATAACGATGAGCGGTACCATCATCTTGAATCCCGCTCCGATAATCGGCGCCATTTCCGCGCTACGGATGTCCTTAGCCGCGAGGATGCGCTGCACGACCAAAAAGTCCGTCGTCCAGTAACCCATCGAGATAATCGCGCCCAATCCGAACACAATACCGGTCCAGTGAATTCCCATCGGGTTGCCCGTGAAGGAACCTAAGCCGGACCACAGATGCACGTACTGTTCCGAAGCTCTCTGAGCGATTTGTATTTTCAGATTGCTCCAGCCGCCTGCTTCGTGAAGACCCAGAATCGGGATCAGCAGCGCGCCGGCCCAGATCAAGAAGAACTGCAGCACTTCATTAAAAATTGCCGATCTCAGCCCTCCGAGTGCGACATAAACAGCCACCGTGCCGGCCGACAGCCAAATGCTGACGTTGATGTCCCATCCCAAAACAATTTGCAGGACCTTGGCCATGGCAAACATGTTCACGCCACTCATCAGCACGGTCATGAATCCGAACGAAACTGCAGAAACCGCGCGAGCCGGTTCTCCAAATCGCAGTTTCAGATAACCCGGCACAGAGTGCGTTTTCGAAATGTAATAAAACGGCATCATCACCAGCGCGAGAAACAGCATCGCGGGTATCGCGCCAATCCAGTACCAGTGCGTCGCGAGAATTCCGTATTGGTAAGCGGAGCCAGCCCAACCCATCAGTTCCAGCGCGCCAAGATTGGCGGACAGAAAACTAAGTCCGGCCACCCACGCGGTCATGTCGCGCCCGGCCATGAAAAAATCCTCGCCGGTTTTCGCGCGGTTTCGAAGATAAAATCCGATAGCCAGCACGAGCGCGAAATAAAAAACGACGATGATCGTGTCAATCGTCGAAAGCCGGACTAGATGCTGCACTTGCATTGCCATGAGAAGTGCCATTGCGTCTATTCACCTCGCTCCACGTTCACGACTTCCCCTGCAACTTCCGCGATGCATGAAACGGCTACAAACTTGTTGGGAACGCACTGCTAGATTTCAATTTATTGCCGCATTGTATCGAAACGCGCCAAGAAATTTTCTAGCGATTGACCACATTCAGCGTCGTAGTAATCAGATCAACGGAATTTCCGCCAGCCATCACTTCGAATGTCCCCGGCTCTACCACGCGTTTCATATCACGATTCAAATAGGAAAGCTCGTTCGGACCCAGTGTGAAGTCCACCGTCTTCGTTTCGCCCGGATTCAGCGAAACGCGGTGAAATCCGCGCAACTCTTTGACCGCTCGCGTCACCGAACTCACACTCTGATGAATATAGAGCTGCGCCACTTCGTCGCCGCGAATCGCGCCTGTGTTCGTCACATCCACGCTGACCTTCGTTTGTCCTTCCGGACCAATCGCGTCCTGCGCGAGCCGCAGATTCGAGTACTTGAACGTCGTGTAGCTCAGCCCCCAGCCAAATGGAAACAGTGGTAGCACCGAACCGTCCACAAACCCGCGCTTCGCCGAAGGCTTCTGGTAGTAATAATCCGGCAGTTGTCCCACCGAACGCGGCACCGTAATCGGCAACTTTCCACCGGGGTTGTAATCCCCGAAGAGTACGTCCGCCGCGGCCGCACCGCCTTCTTGCCCCAGATACCAGCCATCCAGAATCGCGGGCACATTTTCCGCAATGTAATTGATCGAATTCGGCCTGCCGTGGAGCAAAAGCGCGACGCTCGGCTTCCCCGTAGCGACAATCTGTCTCGCCAATTCATCCTGGTTTCCCAACAAATCCAAACTCAGGCGATCCCCAAGGTGACTCTTCGCCCACGCCTCGCGCGAGGTCTGCTCATTTTCGCCAAGCACCAGAATCACTACGTCCGCCTTCTTCGCAACGCTCACCGCATCCGCAATCCGCTTGGCGTTCAGAACGGGGTCGCCCAGCGCGACTTTGTCCGCATCCCAGTCCGGCAGGGACTCCGTGATTTTGCAGCCTTCCGAGTACAGCACTTCATTGCCGGAGCCGAGCTTGTCTTTAATGCCTTGCAGAATGCTCACGCCGTGCCCGGGTTTGTTGCTGTACCCACCCAAATGAAGTTCGCCAGCGTTCGGCCCAATTACGGCAATGCGCTTATATTTCGCCTTATCCAGCGGCAGCAAATTATTTTGATTCTTCAGCAAAATAACGGATTCGTGCGCCGCCTTCAGCGCAAGTTGCTGATGCTCAGTCGAATTCGTAATCTTTTCCGCGTACGCCGGATCCACCATGGCGTCTTCAAATAGCCCAGCCACGAACTTCGCTCGCAACACTCTCCCCGCAGCGCGGTCAATCAACGCCTCAGAAACCTTTCCTTCCTTCACCTGCTCCAGCAAACTCGGATACGCGCTCGCAAACGGCAACTCAATGTCCACGCCGGACTCAAGCGACAATTTCGCCGCTGCGTTCTGCGTCGCGACGACGTGATGCACCCGAATCAACTCATCAATCCCGAAATAGTCGGAAACCACCAGTCCATCGAATCCCCACTCATGCCGCAGAATATCGTCGAGTAAATGTTTGTTACTGTGAGCAGGAATGCCGTCAATTTCGTTGTAGGACGCCATCAGAGTCTGCACACGCCCTTCTTTGACCGCCGCTTCAAACGGCTTCAGAAAATATTCGCGAATCACGCGCTCCGAATAATTTCCCGGCCCCACGTTCGTTCCGCCTTCCGGCTGCCCGTGTACCGCGAAATGTTTTGCCGTAGCCATCACATGAACCTTGTCAATCCACTGCCCATCTCCCTGAAATCCGTGAATCGCTGCCAAGCCAATGTGTGTCACCAAATACGGGTCTTCGCCGTACGTCTCTTCCGTTCTTCCCCACCGTGGATCGCGCGCCAAATCCAGCACCGGCGCCAGGCATTCTTGTGCTCCACGCGCCCTAACCTCCGAGGCCACGGACGTAAACACATCGTGTATCAACCCTTCATCCCACGTGGAGGCCAGCCCAATCGCTGCCGGGAACACCGTCCCCTTCGACGCGGCGTGCCCATGCAAACACTCCTCGTGAAACATCACCGGAATTCCCAACCGGGTGTTTTCCTTTACCCACTTTTGAATCGCGTTGGTAAGTTCCGCCATCTCGCGCGGACCGCCGTTTCCACCTGGATTCTCGCTGGGTCTGGAAACCTGCCCGATTCCGTTCTTCAGTGTGATTTTTGCGGCGTCCGGCAGGAACACACCCTTCGCGTCCACGACAAACGGCTGCGTCTCTCGCACAAATCCTTTGTTCTCCCAGACGCTTTCGATCTGCGCGAGTTTTTCCTCTAGCGTCATCCGCGCGAGCAAGTCTTCGACACGCTGATCCACTGAAAGTTTGGGATTCGTGTACCTGGGAACGTCTTGCGCGGACGTCCTATACACAGCGGTGCCGCAAATAACCAGCAAAGCAACAAATGCCAGGACACAAGAAAAGAGCCGAACTCTGTTTCTCAAGCGACTGCCTCCTGAAGTTTCACCGTGCTTGCAATCACGCGAGCGCGTGGTACTATACACGCCCGTTAACGTTAACGGCAAAGAATTTCGTGTCCATTCATTTGCGCGGCCGATTTGAGAGATTCAATTTTGTAATCAAGAACCTGGGGAGAGTTTGATGAGCGCCGGACCATTTCAACCGAAACCGGAACACAAGTTTTCGTTTGGACTATGGACTGTCGGCAATCGCGGCCGTGATCCTTTTGGCGATTTCGTGCGTCCCCCCATTTCGCCGGTCGAAATCGCAGCCATGCTGGGCGAAATCGGCGCCTGGGGCGTAAATCTTCACGACAACGATTTAGTTCCCATTGACGCCACCCCTTCCGAGCGCGAAGTGATCGTCCGCGACTTCAAACGCGCCTGTAAGGAAGCCGGCATCGTCGTCCCGATGGCAACAGTTTCCCTTTTCTTTCACCCTGTGTTTCGCGATGGCGCTTTTACGGCAAACGATCCTGAAGTCCGCGCCTATGCTCTGCAAAAAACAATGCGCGCCATGGATCTCGGCGCCGAACTCGGAGCAAAAACGTTTGTCCTCTGGGGTGGCCGTGAAGGCGTGGAAACCGATGCCTGTCGCCGCGCGGACGAAGCCGTCAAGCGCCTGCGCGAAGCCGTGAATTTCCTCTGCGAATACAACATTGATTGCGGCTACAAATATCGCTTCGCCATGGAATCGAAACCGAACGAACCCCGCGGCGATATCTACATGGCCACAACCGGCCACTACCTTGGATTTATTCCCACGCTCGACCATCCGGAGATGGTCGGCGTCAATCCCGAAGTCGCACATGAACAAATGGCGGGACTAAATTTCATGCACGGTGTAGCGCAAGCTTGGGAAGCCGGCAAGCTCTTCCACATCGATCTCAACGATCAGGCGCCCGGCCGCTACGATCAGGACTTTCGGTTCGGCTCCTCCAATCCAAAGTCAGCGTTCTTTCTTGTGAAATTTCTCGAAGACGTCGGCTACAGCGAGCCTCGACATTTTGATGCGCACGCCTATCGCACGGAAGATTACGAGGGTGTAAAGGACTTCGCACGCGGCTGCATGCGCACCTATCTGATCCTCAAGGACAAGGCCGCCCGCTGGAACGCGGACAAAGAAATTCAGACCATCCTTAAGGAAGTGAACGCCGGTCCCAAGGATCTGCCCAAAACTTGCGAGTACTCTAAGTCGAACTCGAAAACGCTTCTCGGCCACGTCTTCGACAAAGACGGCATGATGAAAAAACGCCTTCCCTATGAAAGACTCGATCAGCTGACAATAGACATTCTTACCGGTACGCGCTGAGCAATCTTCTTTCGAATCGCAAATCATCGCGACGCGCTTCGGCTATCATAGAATTTCTAAGGTTTTGAACTCGTACGTTCGGGGAGCGATTCATGGATTTCATCCACGATGATTTCCTGTTGCATTCGAAGGCCGCTCGAACTCTTTACCATGACTACGCCGAACAAGAAGCTATCCTCGACTATCATTCGCATCTGCCCGTACCGGAAATCGCGGCAAATCGTAAGTTTCAAAATCTTTTTGAAATTTGGCTGCAAGGTGATCACTATAAATGGCGCGCCATGCGAGCAAACGGCGTCGCGGAACGCTTTTGCACCGGCAACGCTGACCCCTACGAAAAATTCCTGGCCTGGGCGCGCACGGTTCCGAACACTTTGCGTAATCCCCTCTACCACTGGGCTCATCTCGAACTGAAACGCTACTTCGGCATCTCCGAATTGCTCGACGAACACAACGCCAAGTCTGTCTGGGACCGCGCCAATTCTCTCCTGGGGAGCGATGCGCTTTCCCCGCACGGCATTCTTCGCAAATTTGACGTTCGCGCCATTTGCTCTACCGACGATCCCTGCGACGATCTTTCGCATTACAAAACCGTCAACGCGAAGACCGCCGGCTTTCGCATCTACCCGACCTTCCGCCCCGACAAAGCCCTCCGCGTTGACGCCCGGCAGGTTTTCGTTCCCTGGCTCGACAGCCTAAGCGCGGCCACCAATATCAGCATTTCAAATTTCTCTCAATTTCTGGATGCGCTAAAGAATCGCCACGACGCATTTCACGCCGTTGGCGGCAGGCTCTCCGACCACGGCATGCCTCACTGCTACGCCAATCCCTGCATTGAATCCAAAGCCGCCGCAATTTTTGGAAAAGCACGCACAGGAGAAGAGGTTTCTCCTTCAGAACAGGAAGAGTTCGCCTCATTCCTAATGCTTTTCTTTGGCCGCCTCGACACAGAAAAGGGTTGGACGAAACAGCTCCACCTCGGCGCCCTCCGCAATGCAAACACTCGCGCACTGCAGGAAGTGGGCCCGGACACAGGTTTCGATAGCATCGGCGGCCGAAATCAATCCACCGCTCTCTGTTCCTATCTCGATTTGCTCAACAAAGAAAATGCCCTTCCAAAAACGATCGTCTACAATCTCAATCCCGCTGACAATTATGTCTTCGCCTCCGCCATTGGAAATTTTCAGGACGGCGCAATCGCCGGAAAGATTCAGTTCGGCAGCGCCTGGTGGTTCCTCGATCAAAAGGAAGCCATTGAGTGGCAACTCAACGCGCTTTCAAACAATGGTCTCCTATCGCGTTTCATCGGTATGCTTACCGATTCGCGCTCTTTCATGTCTTTCCCCCGGCACGAATATTTCCGTCGCATTCTTTGCGACCTCTGCGGCCGCGAAATGGAAAACGGTGATCTCCCCAACGACGAAAAACTAATCGGTGGCATGATCCGCAACATCTGCTTCGCCAACGCAGAAAAATACTTGGGACTCGCACTCGCACCACCGTCCGAACAAAAATCTGTGTCCGCCTGACCGAGGCATTCGTTGAAACGCATCGCCCTCTTCACCATCCTCGCCTCATTTATCGCGGGTTACTTTCCTTCCGCGCAGTTGCACGCCGAAACCGGGGCCGAAGCCTGGCTTCGTTACGCCCGCCTAGACGTGCACACCACGGACCAATACGACACCTTGCCCTCCATCGTGGTGGTTTTGGGTGATTCCGTAATGTTGAATTCCTCCCGCCAAGAGCTTATCCGCGGAATTAGTGGAACATTGGGAAAAACCCTTCGCCTCGAAAATCAACTGCCACAAGAACCAGCAATCTTTTTGGGAACTATTTCCGCCGTACAAAAAGCGATTCCGGAATTGCATCCCCCTGCAAATCTCGGACAAGACGGCTTTTGGCTGACGAACACACACATTCCCGGCAAAAACTGCCTCGTCATCACCGGCACCAATGACCGAGGCGTCCTTTACGGCGTTTTTTCTTTGCTCGGTAAGATCGCGCGAGCCGAATCGCTCGCAAACCTCAACGAATCGCAGCAGCCCTACGCCCCTATCCGCTGGGTGGACCAATGGGACAATCTCGATGGCCGCATCGAACGCGGCTACGCGGGCCGTTCCATCTTTTTTGAAAACGGCAGCGTCCGCGCCGATCTCTCCCGCGCCGCGGCGTATGCGCGCATCCTCGCCTCCGTCGGCATCAACGGCTGCACCATCAACAATGTCAACGCCGATCCGCGCCTCCTCGAAGACGATTTCCTCCCTCAACTTGTCCGTGTCGCAAACGTATTTCGTCCGTGGGGCATCCAACTCTCTATTTCCGTGGACCTCGGCAGCCCGAAGACCATCGGCGGCTTCGATACTTTCGATCCGCTCGACGCGCAAGTCGTCAACTGGTGGCGCAAAAAATCCGACGAAATCTACGCCGCGATTCCAGACTTCGGCGGCTTCGTCGTCAAAGCGGATTCCGAAGGCCGCCTCGGTCCGTCCGTTTATAACCGCACGCCCGCCGACGCAGCAAACGTCATCGCGCGCGCCCTCAAACCGCACCACGGCGTCGTCTTCTATCGCGCATTCGTCTACAACCATCATCTCGACTGGCGCGACCCCAAAAACGATCGCGCCAAGGCCGCCTACGACAATTTCCATCCGCTCGACGGAAAATTCGAAGACAACGTCATTATCCAGATCAAACACGGCCCCATAGACTTCCAGGCTCGCGAACCTGTTTCACCTCTCTTCAGTGGCCTGGAGAAAACAAACGAAGCCATCGAACTGCAAGTCACGCAGGAATACACCGGCCAGCAACACCATCTCTGCTTCCCGATTCCCATGTGGAAAGAAGTTTTGGATTTCGATCTTCGCGCAAGCGGCGTGAGCTCGCCTGCAAAAGATCTCGTCACGGGAAAAACGTTCCATCGCCCCACAGGCGGCTTCGTCGCCGTAGTCAACGTCGGCCTCGACGAAAACTGGCTTGGCCATCCGCTCGCCATGGCAAATCTTTACGGCTATGCGCGCCTTGCCTGGAATCCAAATCTCTCCGCACGCCAAATCGTAAACGAATGGACCGCACTCACTTTCGGGCGCGATCCCAATGTCGTGCAAACAATTTCTTCGATGCTTCTCTCTTCATGGAACACCTACGAAAGCTACACCGGCCCGCTCGGCATGCAGACGCTTACGGACATTCTCGGCAGCCACTACGGCCCAGGCATCGAATCCTCTGAAGAAAACGGCTGGGGCCAGTGGCACCGCGCGGGTCAGAAAGGTGTCGGCATGGATCGCACCGTCGCTACGGGCACGGGCTACGTCGGCCAATACTCTCCGCTCGTCGCAAACACTTACGAATCGCTCGAAACTACGCCTGATGAGCTCATTTTGTTCTTCCACCACGTTCCGTACACCTACGTTCTTCACTCCGGCAAAACTGTCATCCAGCACATTTATGATTCGCACTATGGAGGAGCTGAGCGCGCCGCCGACTACGTCAAGCAATGGCAATCACTAAAAGACCACATAGACGATGAGCGCTACGCCTCCGTCTTTACGCGCCTCGAATATCAATCCGGCCACGCTGTCGTCTGGCGCGACGCAATTTGTGACTATTTCCTTCGCCTCTCAGGAATCGCCGACAAAGAAAACCGCGTCGGCCACTACCCTGGCCGCATCGAAGCCGAATCCATGCAGCTCACAGGCTACACGGCCATCGCCGTCACGCCGTGGGAAAACGCCTCCGGCGGCAAAGCCATCGAGTGCACCTCACCGCAACTGCAGACTTGTTCAGCAAAATTTGAATTTAGGGGAATTACGGGCCAACACGAAATTGACGTTCAGTACTTCGACACAAACAACGGCGAAGCAAAATATCGCCTCTATGTCGGAAATAAATTAGTCGATGAGTGGACCGCAGACGATCATCTGCCCACTACAAAAATCGGCGGCGACTCTTCCACCCGCCGCCGCATTCCCAAAATCTCACTACAGCATGGCGACGAAATTCGCATCGAAGGATTCCCCGACCGCGACGAACATGCCGCACTCGACTACGTCGAAATCACGCCAAGGATCCAGTAATCACTCGCGTTAGTGCAACTTCACGTACTCAAAATCCATCGCCTGCGTGTTGATTCCTCGTTCTGGCGGCGCAATCCATCCCGCCATTTTCCCGCGCTCGAACACGCCCTTCATCAAACTCCGGACATATGCCCGATCCTCTTCCGTAGGCAGCCACTCCGTTTGTCGCGCGGCAAATTCTTGCTTGCTGATGGGCATTCCGCTCAAGTCCGTCGGCACGTTCGCCCAACTCCCCACAGTCCTACGAAATCTCGCGCTCGGCAGTGCCATCCGATGCGGATACCCGCTGTCTTCCAACAGTTTATTCCACCGGGCTAATCCCTTTTCGCAATCGCGCACGTAAGATTCGCGTACGACTTCATTCATCGCATTGCGCATCTGAATCTGTTCTTGCCGCACGCCGCCTTTTCCATCCGGCAATTCCAGCGTGTAACTCTGTTCAACCGCCAGATGATCCTCGTAGCGCTCTTCGTCTGGCCTTCCCTTCAATCCATTTGCAAAATACGAAGCCGCGTTCGAAGAAGAATCGCCTCCAAACAAATCCAGCGACGAGCTGAACCAAAAATTCAAATACCGTTGTACCGTAGGCAAATCAATCGCTCCCGCCTTGCGCAACGCCACGGGATCGTCCGTCCCCAGCTCCTTCATCACTTCAATCGTCCGCTTGATGACTCGTCCGATTCCCGTGTCCCCCACGAACATGTGGTGCGCCTCTTCGGTCAGCATAAATCGGCATGTCCGTGAGAGTGGATCAAAACTCGACTCCGCCAGCGACTTCAGCTGAAACTTTCCGTCGCGGTCCGTAAAATACGTAAACATATAAAAACTCAGCCAGTCGTTGATCGGCTCGTTGAACGTGCTCAAAATTCGCGGCTTATCCGCATCGCCCGAATGCCGCTCGAGCAATTCTTCTGCTTCTTCCCTGCCGTCACGTCCAAAATACGCATGCAACAAATAAACCATCGCCCACAAATGGCGCCCTTCTTCCACATTCACCTGGAACAAATTCCGCATGTCGTACAGCGAAGGCGCCGTGTGGCCCAACAATCTCTGCTGCTCCACGGACGCTGGCTCCGTATCGCCCTGCGTCACAATCAATCGCCGCAATGTCGAGCGATGTTCTCCCGGCACTTGCTGCCACGCCGCTTGCCCGTAATGATCGCCAAATCCAATTCGACGATCTGCTTCTGGCTGCGCCAGAAAAATTCCCCAACGGTATTCCGGCATCTTCACGTACCCAAACGTCGCCCAGCCTTTCGTATCCACGGAAATCGCCGTGCGCAAATAAATTTCGTTCGCATTGAAGTCGCTCGGCCCTAGTCCGTGCCACCAATTCAAAAACTCCGGCTGCCAGTGCTCTAGCGCGCGCTGCAAAGTCCGGTTTGATCCAAGGTCCACGTTGTTCGGAATGCGATCCTGATAATTTGATTCCATCAAACTCTCTCCCAATCAAATTTCGCTTTCGAACCCTTTCCAAACACCTTCAGAGCGCCCTGCTCCCCCGTAGCGTTCGGCCGGATGAAAACCCAGTTCTGCCAAGCCGAAAGCCGCCCAAAGATCTTGGTCAGCAGATTTTCATTCCCCGCAAAGCGCAAACTTGCTTCCATGCCCGTCAGCGCATCCGGTGAAAGACTTACGCGCTCCTCAATCGCAATCCGAATCTCGTCTTCCCAGTCCAAATCGTCCGGCGCTACCGTCACCAATCCCGCCTCAAGCGCCGCCGCCGCGTCCAGTTCTTGCCCGCTCAACTTCTTCAACTCTTCGATTTTTCCCAAATCACCGTGGAATCGCGATGCGAGCCGTCCCGCGCCATTCACCATCGGCAGCAAACCAAAATTCATTCCTGAAAGGGCAATTTTCGGAAGTTCACCTTCATTTTCTGCCGCAGCCAGCATGTAACTCCGGTCCGCCGCTAGCGACAGCTCAAACAACGTCCCCGCAAAACACGATCCCGGCCCAATCACAGCAAACATACTTCGCGAGCTCACATCCAACCGTGCAAATGTCCGCCGCAACATCCCAATCGTTTCGCGCACCAGCCAATCCCCGCGATGCTCGAGCATCACCGCATCGTTCGCCAGCACCGCCTCGACGCCGCCCTCCGTCTTGAACAAGAGCAGTCCAAGCTCCGGCTCATTGGTCCGTAACATCAAAATCGCATCATCCAACTCTCGCGCCATCGCCAGCGGCCACCAGGCATCGCCCGCCGCATGAATTTCTTCCACTGTCTTCGGCTGCGCTCCCTCTGGCCCACTCACTTTCAAAGTTGCCGTCCGCGCCGCGCGATCGAAAATCACATCCACATGCTTGTAGTGGTACCCCACATCATCAGTTTTCCGGGCGAGTGCATTCAAACGAATTCCCTTCACATCTGCACTCCTCCTGGATGCCGCCGCTAAATTCTGCGCGCATTCCTCCACTAACTTCCCAAATTTCGCCGGCGCCACAATTTCATCCACCAATCCCCATTGCTTCGCGCGCTCACCCTTCACTCCGTCAGCATTTGTGCAGAACAAATCCGCCAAATCGCGGCGCACTCTGCGCTTGTCCACAACGCGCGTCAACCCGCCTGTACCCGGCAGCACTCCCAGCAACGGCGTCTCCGGCAAACTCACCGCGCTCGACCGGTCATCCACAAGCAAAATTTCATCGCACGCCAGCGCCAGCTCATACCCTCCGCCCGCCGTAGTGCCATTCAGCGCCGCCAAAAATTTCAGCCCATCGTGCCGGCTTGAATCTTCCATCCCATTTCGAGTTTCATTCGTGAACTTGCAAAAGTTCACTTTCCATCCATGCGACGAAAGCCCCAGCATGTAAATGTTCGCGCCCGCGCAAAACATCCGTTCCTTCGCGCTCGAAATCACCACGCACGCCACTTGCGGATGTTCAAAACGAATTCTCTGCAGCGCATCATGCAGCTCGATGTCCACGCCCAGGTCGTATGAATTCAGCTTCAGCTTGTATCCCGGCCGCAGTCCGGCATCCTCGTTCACGTCCATCAGCAGCGTCGCCACGCGGCAGTCCACCCTGAGCTTCCAGTGCCGGTAACTATCCGGCGCCGCATCAAACAACACCATCTGCTTTTCCATCACATCCGGCATGAATGTCGCTTCCCTTTCGAGAGCTTCTGCACCACAAGTGTACTATACCGCCTGCCATTAACATCAATAAGCAATATAGTGCATATCACAAATCCATACATTATTACCCCGCCTTCACCGCCGCCGCCAGTTCCGCCGCGGCCTGCTTGGCCGTCTTTCCGCTCGTATTCACGCAAGCATCCGCCTTCTCATAGAGCGGTTCCCTTCCCGCCAAAATCTTCCGTAAATCCGCCATGGCCCACTGACTACCCGCCATCGGCCTCCGGTCACCCTGCGCAATCACGCGTTGCATGTGATCCTCCGGCTTCGCCTTCAGCCAAACCGTGTAGCATGCGCTGCGCAATCGCGAAAACGTTTCCGGCTCGTTCACGATGCTCCCGCCCGTCGCCAGCACAAACCGCTCATGAGTCTCCAATATCCGCTCGAGCGCTTCTCTCTCCAGCCGATGAAATCCCGCCGGCCCATACAAATCAAACACCACGCCGAGCTTCGATCCGCTTTCCTGTTCAATTTTCCGGTCCAATTCAATAAACGGCGCCCCAATCCGCTCCGCCAGCAGTGCTCCCAACGTAGATTTCCCCGCGCCACGCAACCCAACCAGCGCGATTCGTCCGCGCCGTTCCTCCTCGCTTCGCGCCCCAAATTTTTCCAGCAAAAGCGCGTGCGCTCTTCGCCGTTCTTCCGGCTTCAGCTTTTCAAGCAGCCCGACTACTCCCACAATCTCCGGCACATCCCCATTTTTCTCCTGTGCCAACCGCTCGACACCCAATCCCAGCGCATGAGCGATCCTCCGCAACCGGATGATCGAAATATTCCCGTGTCCCGTCTCGAGTTGCGCCAAAAACCGCTCCGATACCGCCGCGCACTTCGCCAATTCCTTCCGCGTCATCGTGCGCCGCAAACGCTCCTGCCGCACGCGCTCCCCCAGCATCTTCAAGAACTCCGTCTCCGGCCGTGGCCCGCCCTGCACTTTGCTTCTCATGGCCTCTCCCAACCGGCAGTATAGTACATCTCCTCGCGCCCGATGCCGTGCCTATTGACGCGTCCCCTCGATGAGGGCATCATCTTCCTCCGCGATTCCCGATTCCTTTGCTTGCCGTACCATTGCTAAAATCTCCTCCCGGAGAATTGACCCGTGCCCAAATCAAAAACTAGCTCACGCCCTACTAAGCCCAAGCAGGCAAAAACAAGAGAACTCACCGAAGCCCAAATTGCCGTCCACTGGAAAGAAGAGGAATACTTCTATCCAACGAAAGAATTCAAAGCGCAAGCGAATCTCACTGACTCTTCCTTCATCAAGAAATTCTCCGAGAAAAACTTCCCGCAATGCTTCGACGCTTACGCCAATCTCCTCAATTGGGATCGCAAGTGGACCAAAACGCTCGACACCAGCAATCCTCCGTTCTGGAAATGGTTCACTGGAGGCAAACTCAACGCCTCCTACAACTGCGTAGACCGCCATCTCGCCGAGCACAAAAACAAAGCCGCCTTCATTTTCGTCCCGGAACCCGAACACGAATCAATGCAAGTCCTCACCTATCGCGAACTCTACATCCGCGTGAACGAAACCGCCGCGATGCTTCGCGATTTCGCCGGACTCAAAGCCGGTGACCGCGTCACCATTCACATGCCCATGATTCCCGAGCTTCCCGTCACCATGCTCGCTTGCGCGCGTCTCGGCGTAGTTCACTCCGTCGTCTTCGGCGGATTCAGCGGCGAAGCCTGCGGCCTCCGAGCAGCCGATTCCGGCAGCCGCGTCCTCATCTACGCCGATGGCTACTGCCGCAACGGAAAATGGATAGACCACAAAGGCAACGCGGACATCGCCGTGGACACCGCGAAAAAAGAAGGCCAGCAAGTTGACAAAGTTCTCATCTGGCGCCGTTATCCCGGCAAACAAATGTCGGACGCGCCGATGATCAGTGGCCGCGATTTTTTCGTCGAAGATGTTCTGAAAGATTACAAAGGCAAAATCGTCGAGCCCGTTTCGCTCGACGCCGAAGCCCCGCTCTTCCTCATGTACACGAGCGGCACCACCGGCAAACCCAAAGGCTGCCAGCATCGTACCGGCGGCTATCTCGCCTACGCCGCGGGCACTTCGAAGTACTATCAGGATATTCACACCAGCGATGTGTACTGGTGCATGGCAGACATTGGCTGGATCACCGGCCACTCTTACATCGTGTACGGCCCTCTCGCTCTCGCAGCCACCAGCGTTCTCTACGAAGGCGTGCCGCAGTTTCCGGACGCAGCTCGCCCCTGGCGCATCGCCGAACGCCTCGGCGTGAACATCTTCCACACTTCTCCCACTGCCATCCGCATGTTGCGCAAAGCTGGCGCCGACGAACCGAAGAAATACAACTACTCCTTCAAGCACATGACCACTGTTGGCGAACCCATTGAACCCGAAGTTTGGCGCTGGTATTACGAAGTTGTCGGCAAGAACAAGGCAGCCATCGTGGACACCTGGTGGCAAACCGAAACTGGCGGTTTTCTCTGCAGCACGAAACCCGCCCTCGATCGCATGAAGCCCGGCAGCGCCGGGCCCGCTGTCCTCGGAATTTTCCCGATTATCTGGGACGAGAATCGCAACGAAGTGAAAGCGGGCCAGCAAGCCGCGGGCAACATCTGTATTCGCAATCCCTGGCCCGGCATCATGCAAACGATCTGGGGCGATCCCGACCGCTTCGTGAAGCAATATTACGAAAAGTATTGCAAGAATCCGAAAAGCAAAAAGTGGCAGGACTGGCCCTACTTCGCCGGCGACGGCGCCATGCTTTCCGCCGACGGCTACTATCGCATCCTCGGCCGCGTGGATGACGTCATCAACGTCGCCGGCCATCGCCTCGGCACAAAAGAAATCGAATCCGCCTGCCTCACTGTTCCGGAGATTGCTGAAGCCGCCGTCGTTCCCGTCGTCGACGAAATCAAAGGTCGCGTCCCCGAAGTTTACATCTCCATCAAACCCGGCGCCGCTTCAAACAAACAGGTCGTGGATAAAGTCGTCCAGGTCATCGAGACCATGATCGGCAAAATCGCGCGCCCCAAGCGCATCCACGTCGTCCCCGACATGCCCAAGACGCGCTCCGGCAAAATCATGCGCCGCGTTCTCGCTGCCATTTCCAATCGCATGCACACCGGCGACATCACCACGCTCGCCAACCCGGACATCGTCGAACAAATCCGCGAACTCGTTCAGGGCCGCGACGCCGTCGCCCTCAACGAAGGCCCTGAAGACATCAAACTCTTCGGCGAAGACCGCTGACCAGTTTCGCGCGCTACTTTTTCAAGTACGCCGCCAAACTCGCTTGCTGCAGTCCTCGCAACTCAATGCACGCGTTAACGGACTCTTTCGCGTTCTGCAATATCCTTTGTGTCCCCGGAAGATTCTGCGCGGCGAAAAATTGCTGCGAATCGTCCCGCAGCTTTACATCACAGAACACGCTTGCCGCTTGCGCGAATTGCACCGCCCCGGGCCCATCCATTTTTTTCATGATTGCTGGAAAGTCGCTCTTGAACAATTCCCAAGCGGTCGCTTGCGTAGGATAGTTGGACAGCGGTCCAAACAACGCAAATAGATCCTGATTCTTCACCTCAGGCCCCAACGTGAAATCGTAGGTCCGCTTGACCAGCGCTGGATCAGGAAAAACGCCTAGCGCCCCAAAATACGCGTAGTACTCCTCTGGGGTTTTTGACGCCTTCATGTGTTCGAGGTATTTGTCATAGAGGGCTGAGTCGCCTTGCAGAGCCGCGGTGGTCAATGCGTTGCCGGCAATTGCGGAGTCCACGGAACTGGGATCTTTCATATACTGCTCCGCGACGTCTCGTGATTTTGCCAACAATTTTGGATCGCGCCCGACCTGCGCGAGCATCGCAATCACGTCCGCGCGCATTCCTCGCCGATCGTCGCTCTCTCCCGCAACGGGCTGATCACCTAAATCCGCTGCAATCGGCTCCAGAATCTTTCGGACCCAAGCCTCGAATTTCTGCCGGTCCTCGGCTGCAACAATCGTGTCGTGTATCTCTGCGAAACGGCCCATCATTACGCCCACGACCGCTCGTGATCTCTCCGCCTGCATTTTCTCGAGCGTTGCAAGATAGTCCCCGATTCCCAGTCGTCCAACCCGGACCTGTGTCCATACATCACCGAGATAATGAATCCTCTCCTCAGGGCTGAACGAACTCTCCAGTTCGTCGCTCATCTTAGCCAGCGTGGCCGCGCCGTAGCTCGACCGGAAATATCCCCGCCCGCTCGCGTTCACGTACACCCACGCTGCACATCCCGGCAATTCAAACGTTTGCTTTCGCTCCGTCAACAATTTCTGCGTCACGGTCTTGGATCCGGCCGCCCGCAAACTGACGGGAATTTGCCAAATTTCTTTCGATCCTTCCTTCATCTTGGCCGCGTCGGCAAAATACCGCTCTTGCGTCAGCGTCAATTGCGTCTTGCCGCCGCTGCACGCACTTTGCACGCTTACGAGCGGCGCGCCGGACTGTTCCGTAAATGTCTTCATAATCTTGTCCACAGGCTTCCCCGAAGTTGTAGTCACCTGATTCCAGAAATCTTCGGCCGTCGCATTTCCGTACGCATGCTTTTCTAGATAGGCGTTCACGCCTTTCTGAAATACCTCCGGCCCAACGTATGCTTCCACCATTCGCAGCACAGACGCCGCTTTCCCGTAAGCCACGCCGTCGAAGAGCGCCTGAATATCCTGCGGCGTCTCTGCGTTTGCTCGAATCGCCCGCACGGACGCAATCGCATCGTTACTCAGCGCTCCGCCCGTTTGTTGAATCTCCTGTTGCTCCTTGTGCCATTCCGGCTTGGCCGCTTCCACGGGCTTCCACGCCATCCACGTCGCAAATCCTTCGTTCAGCCAGATGTCGTCCCACCACTTCATTGTCACCAGGTCGCCAAACCATTGGTGTGCCATTTCGTGCGCCAGTACATCCGCCACCGCTTCATGCGAATCCACCGACGCCGTCTTGTCGTCAATAATCAGCAGCGTTTCGCGATACGTAATCGCCGCGACGTTCTCCATGGCTCCGGCTGAAAAATCAGGGAACGCAATAATGTCCAGTTTCTTGAACGGATATTTCAGGGAATAATATTTGTCGTAGTACTTCAAAATGTCTTGCGCCGCCTCCAGCGCGAATCCCGTGAACTCTTTTTTCTCCGGCACCGCACACACGCGAATGGGGATGCTGTCCGCGGCTCCCTCGCGACAAACAAAATCTCCCACCATCATCGCCACAAGGTAGGTAGATATCTTCGGCGTCATCGAAAATTTCAGTGTGTGCTTTCCCGCCCAAGGTCCTGGAGTGTCCGATTCAATCGTGCCGTTGGAAATCGCAGTGTCGCCCTTATCGATCACTAAATTGATCTGGAAGGTCGCCTTGTACGCCGGTTCGTCAAAACCGGGAAATGCTCGCCGCGCGTCTGTCGCTTCAAATTGCGTAACCGCATACCGCCGCTTTTTCGTCTCGCTCAAATAAAATCCGCGCAACTTGTCGTTCAGGATTCCCGTAAACTTGATCCGAATCTCCGCTGCGCCGGCGGGAATTTCCTTAGCTACCGTAAGCGTTGCCATCTCTTTCGCTTCGTCCGTCGTTACTTCAGCCTTCTGCGTTGTGCCACCCGATACCACGCTCACTTCCTGAAATTCGATCTCCGCTGAATTTAGCGTGATCGTCTTCGCTGCCTTCTCCAGCCGCACGCGAATCAATTCCTCGCCGCCAAATGTCGCCTTTTCCAGATTCGGCGTAAACGTCAGCTCGTAAGTCTCGGGCGTCACATTCCCCGGCAGCCTTTGCGCCGACGCTCCCCACACGCACAAAATCAAGCCGACGCTCGCAATCAACACCTTCTTCATAAATCCACCTTTCGAGGAGTCTTGCATTTGCCTCTCCGAGTGCTCTCCACAAGTTGCGTGGACAGAGCTACAGCTATTTGGCCTTGGAGTAGTTAGACGCAGGAGAGTTCAGAAGATTGTCTCAGAAAAGTAGCTTTTCAGCGTGGACTCTGGAGCCCTATCTGGATTCTTGCAGGCAACCGCCCTAGCGCTTGCACAAGGCTTGCACAGCCACCTGCACGTCAGGATCGAACTGCGCGTCGGCAAAACTCGCAGAGGAACAAACCTGCGTTGCCGTCAGGCCGAGTGCTCCGTGAAAATCGCCGCCGTCCAATTTCGCCCCATCCATCAGCGCATCCCGCAGGACGGCTGCAGTGAAAACCGCGCCGCGCAGATCTGCACCGCGCAAATCCGACCCAAGAAAGATGGTTCCCTTCAGTTGCGCGCCGGCGAGGGTTGCGCCGCCCAACTTTGCGCCGGAAAAATCAGCCAGTTCCAGATTGGACAGTGAAAGTGTCGCGCCCTGCATCTGCGTGTCGCGTACGTCGGCCCGCGTCAAATCCGCCCGCAGCCATTTCGTTCTCTGCAAGTTCGCTCCATACAACGATGCGCTTTCGAGCCTTGCATTTGCAAAAGACGCTTGTTCGAACACGGCATACGTCAAATCCGCTCCTCGCAGATTTGCTCCCGTTAAATTCGCCAGCGTTCCGTCCGCGGAAATCAACACAGCTTTTTCAAGATTCGTGTGGTCGAGCACGGCATCTCGCATTTTTGCCTCGCGCAAATTCGCGCCGTGCAAATCCGATTCCGTCAAATACGCTCCTACCAAATCTCCGCGCCATAATCTTGCGTCAGGCAACGAAGCCCGGTACGCCCGCGCGTAGCGCAAACTTCCTTCATTCAATTTTGCGCCATCTTCAGAAGCGGCTTCACCCTTTTTCCGCGGCAAGACGAGCGAAGACTCGATTAAATCTGCGTACGGCCGGTAACCAACCAAACGAAATCCTTCCGCAGCCCAGCGGCGCGGACTCGCGCTGAAATATCGCTGCGATGCTTCCGTTTCTGCCGGAACTCCCCAGATGACTCCCACTGACAGCAGCATGAGAACGAGGCCGGCTGCCACGGGAATTCGCAGCGTCATGAACGCCAGCCGTAAGATGCTTCGAGAACTCGGACGCCGGATCTCTCCCGGCCGCACCACGCGGCTGACGACCGTGGGCAGCCCCGTGGCAACGCTCAAGCTCAGCACAAAAAACAGTACATGCAGGGCCGAACCGCGAAGGTCTTGCCGCACCAGATAGCGCATCCAGATCAGCGCGATCGTCGTCGGCACGACCCAATACGCCAAAATCGTCGCGGTCACATTCTCGAGCAGAGAAACCGGCGTCTTCGCTTCTCTCAGCCACCGGAAATGGCGCCGCACCAGCCCCATCAGGTACCACGGCCCTTCGCGCTCCACCGTTTGTCCATCTTGGAAAACCGCGGGCAGCGCCGCCATGCTTCCCCATACTCGCAAAAGCAAAAATTGAAATCGCACAAAAATAATAAGGAGTGCGATCGGAGCAATCAGGTAGAACGCATTGATGGGTAAGAGATTTCCCAGCCGCCGAATGGGAATCGTAGATCCATCCAGAATCAATCGCGCATCGGAAGTCGTCGCAACCACCAGGCAACAAATCGCGCTCACACTCAGCATCAGAAAATAAAACCAGCGCGCGCTCCTTGTCGCTTCCCAAACCGCTTTCGATCCGTCAATCGACGAGATTGTTTCCGGCAGCATCGCATCGTACAAATTCGCGCCGCCCAGTCTGCCGAGCCACAATCCTTCCGCGCCGTAAAGCGTCGCGCCCATCAAATTTGCGCCACGCAATTCCGCGCCAAGAAGATTTGCGTTGCACAAATCCGCTTGCACTAGCGAAGCGCCGCGCAGATTTGCCATGGAAAGATCAGCGTTGCGCAAATTCGCGCGCTGGAGAATTGCGCCTTGCAAATTCACTCCGGTCAAATCCGCGTTTTCCAGATTCACTCCGGAAAGGTCCGCTTTTGCTCCCTCATCGCCACCGCTTTCCACCCAGATGCGGTGCCGATCTAAAGTCGAAGCAAGCTCGAGCAAGTCAATCTGTCGCGCCTGGTCTTCAACGGGGATTTCTGGAATCGGAACAGGCCGCATCGAAACCGCAGCCTGCGGCGCTTCCACAGCTGTACTCTCTGATTGATGCTTACTGGAAACTATTGAACTTTTTGGGCTTTCGTTCTTTTTCATGCTCTCGATATTCTTGCTGTTCTCGCCCTTTCCCGCCGCGCCGCCATTTCCGCTCGCCGCCAATTCCGGTCCCGCACCGCTTTGCAGCAGCGAAATCAATTCATCTTTCGTAGCCATCCGCTCGGTTCCCGGATCGAGCGAAACCTTTTGAAGAACGTCTATATTGTGCGCCGGTGAGTCCGGCATGGGCGTACCCCTCAGGCGATTTCTGGAGACGCGCGCGTCTCCTGCAACTTCGGCTGGTAAGGTGATAATGGCGCAAGAGGGCGGGAATGTCGCCTGCCCTGAAGGACAGGAGCGGCGAGAATGCAACGCGGAATCAGAAACAGCGGCTGCAAAAAACCGCTAAAAAAGAGCCGGGGCGCTTCGCTGAGGGGCCAAGGCACCCCGGCTTATCCTGCCCGCCTCCGCAGTGAGCGAGCAAGAAGACCGTTACATCTAAACTTTCAAAACTGCTGCGCGAGACTCTGTTCAAAACCAACTGCAAAAAATGCGAAGAGTCTTCCTTAGTGAAGACCAAATTCAGTTGTCTTCGTCGCCGCGCAGAAATTCGTAGCGCTCGATCGCGGCCACAACGCCCACAGAGGCATCGTCGCGCGGCTCGGTGCGCTGAACCCGGCCGAGGCAACGGACGCGAACCGGTCCGGCCAGGGTGATCTCGTTCGGAAGCGTCAGGAGGATCTCGACGGCGGAGCCCTCCTTGACGTCCTTGGCAAGGTAGAAGTAAACCCCGCGGGAGCTAACATCGCGAGATTCGGTGCTGGTTTCTCCAACGGCGGCCCCCGTAGTCCAACGAACGGTAAGGGGAAGCCGCATGGAGAAGCGCTGAGTTGTGCGGCGTTCAGAGCCGGTCAAGGGAAAACCTCCTCGAATTGAAGGGCCAGTGTAGCTGCCTAGGCGCTGGGGAACAATAGGACAAGAGGTACAAAAAGAGGCTCCAAAACAAAAGTACCGAGGTACTAGGAGAACAGAGGTTTGATGGGAACCGCGGAGGCTTGCACTCATAACTGGTGCCCGCAAGGCCAAGAAGAGAAGCGGGAACGTGAATCGCAGGGGGATCTTGGTTAGACGCGCCCGTTCGGCCTCATTCCGAGCAGGCGAGAGATCCCTTCCTGGTTTTTGCGTAAGTGTTGATTACAAAGGGGGTTAAAGTAGTTTGTTTCCATGCACTTTTTGCAAGTGTTGATTATAAAGGAGATAGGAAGAGCGGAGATTGTGTGGCAGATTTCCGGAAAAGTCGGCAAGCAGAAATGGGGCAAGTCTAAACACTCGGAAGAATGACATAAAATAGTTACTAAATAAATATATATGTATTAAGTATTCGAACGCTTTGCCGCCCGAAAAACTAATTGGCGACGAAGAAAAACACGGAACCTGGATGGGCCAGCGGCAATTTACAGCGAAACGGACGGAAGACTAACACGAGTCTTTGTAACTGACTAGGTACGCACACAACAAGTCATATGACAGTGGTTTGAACCGCGTAGTGCGCAAGCCCCTGCTTGCTATTTTTCGCCTTCGCCTACGGGTTCGGGGCCGGTGTGGAGAAGTACGAAGCCGGGGTGCTGGTCGTTGATGGTGAGGCGGACCGGGCCTTCGTTACGGAGCATGTCCACGATGCCGACGAGGGCGCTGCGTTTGAAAAAGATTTTTGCGCTGCTGAGGTCGGGCGGAAAGACGGGCTGCGGAACGGGCAAGCCATCGTCAATGAATTCGATTTGCGCGATTTTACCGTCGTCTCCCCAGAGCTGGAGCTGACCCGGAGCGCCGATGCGCGCGTCAAAGGCGTAGTTGTATTGTTTGATGTCATGGACCTTGAAGGACATGAGAGGGCCTCCCCGTCAATATTGGTTTCCGCTGGCCGCAGAGCAAGACTCGATAGTGAAATTTTAGAAGATGACGATTGCGTTGGATAGTTGGCCTGAGGGACAGGTGTACTTCCGGTGGTATCACCGGCCAAGAATGCGGCGGCGCGTCAGCTCTTGGATGGAGCGGGCGAGCTTTTCTCCCCAGGTTTGATGGAAGAGCGGACGACGACGATTTTGCCCAAGATGTCAAACCAGAAAGGTGCGCCCAACGAAGCAGCGCAGGCAGTGAGAAACCAGCCCAACAAAGAAGCACCCCAAAGAAATGGATACATACGGAGATTTTCCAGAACTTTTTGGTTCCAGCCGATTGGGATGCTGGTGCTCTTGAGTTCATCAATATCGGCTTTCAAGCCTTGATCGAGATTGGAAGCATTCGTGGAGGCCGGAGCTGAAGTTGCGGATGCAGGATGCTTTTCTAGATAGCCTTGTGCAGCGCCGACGAGCGCATCGCGAGTGGCTTTGTTGGTCCAAAGATCCTGTGCGAGCGAAATGGAGTTGACGTTCATCGCGACGGCAATGATGAAGCCGAGCGCGAAGATAATGACGTGCGTGCGGCGCTTGTACCAGCCGGAGACGCGGTCCATGGCGCTGTTGAACCAGTCCTCGAGGCTCTTGCGAAATTTCTGAAGGTCGCCGCTCGCGTCGTCATAAAGAGTGAGAAGAGCGGATTTGACCTGGGGATTGGTAATGGTCGCGATGGCCGCCTTGATCGAGTCCATCGTGATGGGAGCATTTTCCGGGGCAAGAATGCCGCTGAGTGCGGTGGCAAAGTCTTGCGAAGGAATATAGGAAGGCAAAGTTCTTTTTTTTATGGCTTCGTCGTAAGTGCCGCGGTAGAGGCTGAAAATTAATCCGTGGTTGTACAGCTTCTTGACCAAGCCGGTGTCGCTGCCCAAAAGACCGATGATGCCTCTTTCGAGGTCGCCGGCGCGGTTTTTCAAGCGAGTTTCGAGAAGTTCGTTGAATGCGGAGCAGATGAGGCTGAGCAATAGAAACGTGAAGGCCATTCCGATGGCGACGTCAAGCATTTCAGAGCCGAGCATGGTGGAGTGACCTCCTAAAGCAAACATCCAAGACGAGGGGCCCGCTTACTCGATCATAAGAAATTGGCTACACCGAAATAGGGATGAACGCCCTCCCCACCGCCGAGCCCTACGTACGCACGGAAAACGACTTTGCCCGCGAGAAAAAAGGAAAGGCCGCCGCCGAATCCTTGATGCAAGTTGGAGAAATTGAGATCGCTGCGCGCAAAGGTGACTTTGCCGGCGTCATAGAAGGCAAGAATGCCTACCGGCCCGATGATGCGGCGGTCGTATTCGGTTTGAACGAGAAATGCGTTGGGGCCGCGAAAACGGAAATCGCGGAAGGAGCGGAGCGTGGCTTGGTTGTCAATGTCGCTGCCGCCGATGGTCTCCTGCAAGTAGAAAGGGATGGCATTGGAGGCACTGGCATCGGACATGGAGATTCTGACGCGCGCAGTAAAAACACTGTCGAGTCGGCGATGGCCATTTTCAGATTCGGGATACAGGCTGTGGCCGAAATCGGCGACGAATCGGCGGAAGGAATAGTGGCCGGTGTCGGTGTCGTGAAAATAGCCATAGCGGAAACGATAATCGAATTGAAGGTGATTGGAGATGAGACTGAAGTGTGGGCGAAGAAAGGCTTCGAAATGCAGAAACGTGGGCTGCGAGGTCAAGCCGGGAGCTGTCGCTTCGTCATAAACCTCGCCGATGGAAGTGACCTTGGTAGAAGAGACGTTGCCGACATCGGGGAACAGAATCTCGAAAGTCCCGCTTGTGGAAAGCCAGGAAGTCAGCGGACTGGCGACTAGACCGCCGGCACGAGTATCGCGTTCGCTGAAATGAACGGCGTTATGGACATTGGTGTCCGGGCCCAGGCCGTAGAAGGGCAAATCCTGCAGTTGCTTGTTGCGCGCGTAGAACTGAAAGGCGAAATTTTCGTCAGAATGAAATGAGCCGAAGTGCGGGCGGCGTGAGGTGAATTTCGCTTCGGTGAACCAGAACTGACGGATGGTCATGACGCCGGTGAATTCGAGTTTGTTCTGCCAAATATCCCTGTTCAAATCGCGGCCGTAGTATCCACCCCCACCCACGCCGCTGCCAGGAACAACACTTTGTACTAGGAAATGAAACGGACGCGAGCGGAAGGTGCTTGTGCCGCAATTAAGAACGGAATCTTTGGCGAAATTGTGAACCATGTCAGAACAGTTGCGTTTCCAATCGCTCCAGTCGTCCGTTCCGGTGACGGTCGGGTCGGAAGCCCACATGGGAGGGTTCGTAGGAGGGCTGCTCGGGGCGATTTGCGCGAAAAGAGGAAGTGCTCCAAAAGTGGCCGCGATAAGAATGAAGAGAAATGGTGTGATTTTCCAGTCAGTGGGGACGATGAAGTTCATTCTGGGCGTTCCTAGTTCCCTTTCCCGGCACCGGCGGCGCCGGGCTGGACTTTTGCTTGAGCAAGTAACTTGGAATGAACACTCGCCAAAAAGTCGGAGGCTTGTTTCTCCGATCGAATGTGGTCCGGATCAACACCGCTTTGCTGTTCGGGTGGAAGGACGGTCTTTTCGAGATGGGAAGCCATTTCAACGTGAGCGGCGAGATGGTCGTTGATGTCGGCGTTCAAGTGAGCTGCGTCGACGTGTGCGGCGCCAAGATCGGCGATGGCTTGGTGCGGCGGATCGGTCAATTTGAAGCTGATGGCATCCGTGCGAGGAGAAGCCAGCGTCAGATTGGCTTCGAACGTGTTGGCGCTACGGTCGCGGCTGGTCAGGGATGCGCCGGCGATGTTTTTGAGAAGGAGCTTGCATGCGGTGGCGATGATGGAACTGTGATCGTAAAGCGTGCGGTCGATCGTGCCAGCCGGAATGTAAGGAGAAATCAGGACGGCGGGGACGCGCACGCCGAGGCGCGTGAAATCAAACGCGGGATCGAGGGAGTTGGGGCTGCCGGCCCAGTTTTTGTTGTCTGGATTGACAGCAATCGGTGGAGGAACGTGGTCGTAGAGACCGCCGTGCTCGTCATAGACGACAACGAGGAGCGTCGATTCGCGGAGAGATTGATTGTTCCAGATAGCGTTGAAGGTATCGCGGATGAGGATTTCGCCTTGTTCGACGTTGTGGTCGGGATGCTGATCGCTGGCGGAGAAGAAAGCGTTGTTGACGGGATCTTCGCCGTTGGCATAACGCGGCTCGATCAAGCTGTACGCGGGCAGGCGATTCTTTTTGCAGTCTGACAGGAAATCGTCAAAGAGGCTGAAGTAGCGGCCTTGATTCATCAGGCCCTTGAACGTCATGGCCATCGTGGAGTCGTGATAGTAGATGCGAGAGTCAACCTTGTTTTCCGCAAAGAGCTCGTAAATGGTTTTGGACATGCCGAGCCAGTCCACGCCCATGTCCACGCGACCGATGGAAGTGGCGCCATGAGCGAACGCGCGATTGGGAAATGTGGGGCCGGGAACCGAAGAGAACCAGCGGTCGCAAACGGCGAACTGGCGGGCAAGTTGAGTGAGAACTGGAACTTTATCTGGTGTGAAACACTTCATGATGCGATGGGCGTTGGGAGAATTGTGCGTCTTGCCTTCGTAGCTGAGGACAAAGCCGTTCATAGTGGGATTTTGCGAGACTGGCGTAGAGGCGCTTCCGTACAGCTGCGTGAGCGTATCGAAGAGGGCGTGGCCCGGGTCGGGAGTGAAGTCTCCGGAGTAGCGGGCGTCGTTCGAAACGGTAGCGAATTCTCCGGTGGAATCGCGATTCTTTTCGCTGCCGGTTAGGCCGTCGATTTGCCAAGTGGGAGTAGCGGCAAAGCCGAGCATGTGGTCGAAGGAACGGTTTTCCATCATGAGGACAACGATGTGCTTGAGGTTGTCTAAACCTGCAGTCATGGGGACTCCTGGGACAAGGGGGCTGTCGAGTAGTGAAGAATTCTAACCGGGCGTTACAGATCTTGGTGAAAAAGATATGGATGAGAATTGCGTCGGATGGCCTCCCTGCGTGGCCGGGATGCGATTAGGAATGATCAATCAACCTGTGGTGAATCGCATAGAGGGCGAGTTCGAGGCGGTCGGAGACACCGAGTTTGTCGAAGATATTGTGGAGGTGATTCTTTACGGTTTGCTCGGAGATAAAGAGCTTTTCTCCGATTTCCTTGTTGCGGAAACCCTGGGCGACGAGCTGAACGATTTCTTTTTCGCGGTCGCTGAGGAGCGGCTTTTCGCGACGGGGGCCTGATTCGGACGATTTTGCAAAAGCCTTCATGACTTCGGCTGTCATGCGATTGTCGAGCCAGATTTCTCCGGCGTGGACGCGGTGAATGCTCTTTACAAGAAGATCGGTGGCAGATTGTTTTAGAACAACGCCGCGTGCGCCTAGACGCATGGCGCGAACGACGTCGCGATCATCTTCGGCAGCGGTGAGCACGATGACGCGCGTGGGAATCGTATCGAAATTGACTTCTTCGAGGACGGCGAGGCCGTCTTTTTCCGGCATGCGAAGGTCGAGCAAAAGAATATCGGGCTTCAACTTGGCGAGCAGCTTGATGCACTCGGCGCCATTTTGCGCTTCGCCGACGATGGTGATGTCTTCATCGCCGTCGATAAGTTTGCGAAGGCCATCACGAAAGATCGCGTGGTCATCCGCCATGAGAATTCGAATTTGTGGTTTGGTCTTCGCCATAATTTAACTCAGGGTTTCTAAGTACAAACCCCGAAACTCTATTTAACCCAGGTTTGTAAGTACAAACCCTGAAACCCTCAGCCGAGCGGAATTTCGATCGCTAGACGCGCTCCATGCCCTGGGTTCGACTCGACAGTCAGAACCCCATTCACAGTTCGCGTGCGCTCCTTAATGGAAATGGGACCCAGCCGCAGACGATCCAACTCATCCCCGGTGAAGCGGCCCGCAAAGCTAAAACCCTCACCGTTGTCGTCCACGACTAAAAGAAGACGGCTGTCGTCCTGCGAAAGTTTTACCACGACATGGGTAGCCTTAGCATGCTTTTTTATGTTGTTGAGTGCTTCACGGTAAATCTGGAAAAGCTCGCGGCAGACACGGTCCGGGGCACGCAGATCTGCGGAATCTATCAATAAATCCAGGGCTAGCGTGGATTCATTGCGAAAACGCTCGGCAAAACCGCGCATGAGGTCCACAAGGTCGGCGGACTGGACGCGGACGGGGCGAAGGTCCGTGACGAAGCTGCGAAGTTCGGCGGATTCGTTTTTGACGGTCTGCTGAAGAGAGGCGAGGTTACCGGAAACCTGGTCCGAGCTACTGGCTACGCGGCGGCGAAGCACGTCTAGCTGAATTTCGATGCTGAGAAGCGTTTGGAGAATGCCGTCATGGAGGTCACGCGAGATGCGGGAACGTTCCGCTTCGATAGCGCGGGCACGAAGGTGGCGCAGAAGAAAGAGATTTTCGAGGGACGGGCCGACATGCCGCGCGACACGTTCGAACCAGGCGAGGTCGTCCTTGGTATAGGGCTTATTGCCAGCCTTTCCATTAAGGAGAAAGAGGCGGCCGACAGGACGATCGCCTTGATCGAAAGCAACCGTAATGAACGAACGAACCGCAAATTGCTGCTGCGTGGGACCTGGAAGACGCGGAAGGATTTTTAACATGCGGCCGTCGCGGCGATCCCAGCCAAATCCGGCGCCAGGACCCTCAACCGAATTCCAGCAGAGAGTGGCATCGAAATCGTCGAGGAGAAAGCCGTCGGAGCGCGCGAGCGGAAGGCTCTCTGGAGTGAGGCGTTCGCTTTCGCCGGATTTGAGGCGCCAGACGAAGATGCGCTCGAGGTCGGCGTCCCGATAGACGAGCAACGCTTCCGGAGATTGGAATGAAATGGCGAGCTCATTGAGAAGAAGACGGAGCGATTCGGCGAGGCCCTGATCCACCTGCATGGTTGCGGTGATGTGCGAGAGGTATTCGTTTTGAGAGGCGAAATTACGGCTGCGCTCGCCGAGGAAAGCGATACCCGCGCCGGCGGTAAAAGTTGCGGCAGTTGCGGCAAGCCACGAAACGACGCGCATCCATTGCATGTCAGAGCGCGCGGCGGAAACCAAAACGATGCTGAGCGAAATGAGACCGGCAATAGGTAGAGCGAGTTGGAGTCCCCAGCGAGAGCCCGCGGAATAGCAAACAAAAAGATACGGAAACCAAATCGGGACGGTAGCGGGGCAAACGTAGATAAAGAAACCCAGCGCGAGAAGATCGCAGACCAGAGGTAAGTGCCAGTCGGAATCGTACAAAAAATCTTCGATGAGAATGACGATGATGGAGAGAATCAAGTAGACGATGAGGAAGGAGATGGAGCGAGAGGATTGCCGCGACGGGGCGAGCTCAAAAACGGCAAGCAGCGCCAGAATGATGATAATCGGGCGCGCGAAAACGATTTGCCGCTCAAAATGGCGGCGATCAGTTTCATGGGGGCTCATGCGCGGGGACGCAATTCCGAGTGCTAGTTTAGCAAGCGGGGAAGGAGCGCAAAGGACGGCGTGGGGCACGGTTTCCACTTTGCTAAGAGCTTTTTGGCGGGGGAGGCCTGTTTTCGGGAGGGCTGAGGGCGTGTTAAACTGACGAAGAGTGGTGGGAGTAGCTCAGCTGGTAGAGCGTCGGTCTGTGGCTTGTACGATGTACACACCTAACACGCTGATTCGGCACCGCTTGTTCTATTTTTCAATTTTCTTAAATCAACCCCTGAAATTGCCCCTTGAAATAAGGCGGTTCAAATGATCGCTGTAGAAAAAGAGAAAGACAGAACAAGGCGATTCGATACACCGCTAGGAACTCTGTTTGTGTGGGGTGTGGTCAATTCAGAGACACGTGGCACCGCTGGTTGGCACTTTATGCTTAAGGGTGCGAACGGGCCGAAAAACTTCTTCTCTGAACATGGGAATGTTTTTTCAAGAGTCTCTTTTCACTCCGATGGACTTCAAGCAAAGATCGTACTTGAAGAAGCGGAGACTGACACAGAAATGGTCAGGTTTTTGAGGGAATACTGGGAAGAGTACATTGAACGTCTAGATTTCTACGCCGTCTAGCACCGCTTGATGGTCTTCCTTCAGGGATTCTTGTTCAGGCTCCCTTTTCTGCAAAAGTTGTGCTGAATCCTTAGTTCAAAGAGAATCGGAAAGGGAAACTGATGTCAAACCAAGAAGTGCATATCCACATTGACAACTTTGAAATACTTGGCCCGGTTATCGCCGCTCAACTTACCGCCGCGTTGTATAGCAACGCGGTGTTACAGCAACTGAGAGGAGAAAAGCCAGAAGAGATTATGAACGAAAAGGCAATCGAATCTGTGATGACTACGTGGTCTGGAATGTGGACCGCTTTGGGCATCGTTCAGGATGGAGTCAAGAAGATGAAAGAAAAACCATGAATCGGCCCGTGTGACACTTAAACGACAAGCGTTTTATATATTGGCGACGCTATGCGGCCTTCAGGAATTCTGCGCAACCAATTCGACAAATCTTGGCAGTTTCTCAATTTCGTCCCGCGTCAATTGCCTGCCTGACGTTTGGGTGCTAGTCCCCGTGCTGGAATCTCCGCGTCGGCATTCGCAACTGTGATTGTAGCCGACACCCAGAGTGCCTTCCGTCGAATAGATCACAGTCGCGTTGCCGATCTTCTTTTCCCACCTGTCAGAGACCCGTTCTCCTAGCCAAACAACTCTCCAAACGTCGTTCCCTTTCATCTTCGCTTTTTCAACTGTCCATCCAGAACTCTGACCGTTCATTTCCTTGCAATACGATTCGGCGGCTTCTTTCGTGGGGAAAGGGGCAGCATTTTCGTATTCAGTTTCGATTGGCGTAAACTCTTTCAACTTCATCCCTTTTTTCACGTCTTGTGTTCTCCCTGCTTAGAGCATCAAGGGTTCTTGGGTGTGTCTTTTTTCAGCACACTCTGTCCATACGCAACACCGCCAACAAAGGCTTCGCTGAGAAGTAGCAGAACCTGTACCCTGAACCGCGCTTCATCCTTCGTGGTATGCAAGGCAGAAATCTCTTCCTCTAATTTCTTCTTCCTCTCAGGTTCCAACATATTGACGAAATTTTCAGCCATCTCACGTCTCTTATCACCAATCAATTGCTGTTTTGCTCCTGTCATGACCTTCAGCATTCCTGCTTTAACTTCTGCTTGCTCTTCTGCGCTCAGCTTTGGGTCAATGAACGTGAACTCTTCAAACTTGAATTCCATGTTTACCCTCACGTAAGTATGCTTCAATCAACGCCTAGTTTAGCGCAAGCTAAATGCCGACCAGTTAATGTTCCGATTCATCATACAAAGAAAGTGTGAACCAACCAGCCAAGCATCAGTGTGACCGAGTAGCCAATAAGCCGCCCAAAAATCTGAAAGCCAAGTTGCGACCAGATGCCTTCCTCTTTCTGCTTTAGCTCATCCCGTACCTTTTGGGCTTTGTGCTCTGGAACGCAAGCATCCAAAACCAAAAACAGATTTTCCCAAAGCAAATCCTCCTTTGGGTTTTCACTAGTGTCGCCAACAAAAAGCTGCACTACCCACAGCAGCCCCAACACCTGCCAGAAAGAAATAGCTTCGGTATGGAAGACAGGAGACACAAACCAATTCCACATCAACATCAGCACGAACGCTTTGAATGCTCCTACAAGCAAGCTTACTGCGAAAGCCATAGACGCTTTTGTTGGGGTATTCACGGCTGGGGGTCTCCTTGCCGTGTACTTTACCAAATAAAAAAGACCCGACCACTCCGAAGAGCAGCCGGGCCGATCTGTTTAGGCACGCGACAAAGCTAAGCTCTGTCCGCGTTGCAAATCTCTAAAAATCTGAGGCTGTGACTTACGGAATGAATCTGCGTCCGTCACGCCATGAACTTGAAGTACGTTCTGAACGGTGATGTTCTTTGAGTCTCCGGTAGGGATACTCGGAACAACCGTGCCTGCACTTCGCGGCATGAAAAGTTCAGGACGTTTCTCACCGACAATGTAAGCCTTGCCCGGCTGCGTATCGCCACCTTCAGCAAGAAAGCCGCCGAAGAAGGAGCCAATGCTGCTGAAAAAGCTGCCGAATCCACCGCCGATCTTGCTCGCCAAGTTGGTGAGTCCACCGGTTGAACTTAGCGGAGAAGAACTAAGCAAGCTGCTCAGGTTTCCCAACGGCAGACTGCCAAAGCCAGCGGCTGCACCGGCCAATGAACTCGTATCGAACGTCACGTGTAACGGATTGTTCGCAGAACCGTCTGGCTTTGATGAATCAAGGCCGAACAGACCACCGAGCGAACCGAAAAGCGATGACTCACCTTTTTTCAAGACGGATGAAACCAGATTTGTTGAAAGGTCTTGCCCGATCTGTTTTATGTTCAGCCCTTTGCCAGTTGTGACAAACCGCGCAAGCTGTGCGTTCAAACTTTCGATTGCAGAGCCGATGTCCTGAGTAATAGAGCGCGCGAAGTCTCTTCCGCTGGCTTCAATCTGCTGGAACATGTCCTGCCACGCGTCGCGGAACGTGCTTGTGCCCGTGTCCTCACGAAGTCTTTTGAGACCTGCTTGCCGCTCTGCTTCGATTTTCAGGGAAATATCTTTGAACTGCTCTTCTGTAATCTCTTGCAGATTGAACAGTCCCTGAAAATGCGCCCACTGTTTATCGTAGGTTGCGTTGACGGAATCACTGGTGCCTTTGGAATTTCTGTCCCAGTCCCTGTAGAACTCATCAACTGAGTCCTTGCCGACTTCTATCTTTTTCAAAAACTCTGGCATTCCATCAAGGCTCTTCAGAATGTCAGGCTGTCCGATGTCAGGCGCACCTTCCAGCGGATTTTTATCTCGGTTTAGGTTTGGAAACAGGACAGCCAGTTCATTGTGCTCAAGCGGCTTCTGTGGAAGCGCGGGTTTCACAAAAGCAGCACCCTGCTGAAGCGATTCCATTGTCTTTCTGAATCGTTCCGCCGTTGCCGCTCTCTGCACTTCCAACTGCGCTGCTTTTTCCAACGCCGGTAGTTGAGACTGAATCGCGCTGGCTTGCTTCCACAGCCCATTCTGCACCGCGCCTTCAAGGTCTAAACGAGCTTGGGACAATGCGTAAGCAGCAGTGCCACCAAACTTCAAAATGTCAAAATTCTTTTGCAGCGAGTTGTTCAGTTCTTCCTGTTTGTGAAGGCTCTCATTTTTCTTCTCGGAATCTTCGTTTGCTTCAGCCGTGAGTGCCTGTTGAGCTTCTAGTTGGGCTTTGAGAACTGCGGCAGCACCACGGCCACCACCCAACCCAGCGAGCACGCCCTGAAAACCGCCGTGCGTATTGAACCAGTTCGTCAGTTTCGTGAGAGTAGGCAGCACAGATTGTTCAACGTCAACTTTCATCCGGTCATATTCGAGTGAAAGTTCTGTGACGCTCTTTTTGTGTTTCTCAAGAGCATCAACGGCTTTTTCGCCAACTATCGGCCCAAACTTATCAACAGCCTCTCGCCATTCCTCAATCCCTTGACGGCCTTTGTTCATGAGTGGGATGAGTTGAAGACCGCTCTTCCCAAACAATGCAACCGCATCAGAATTTTTCCGCGCACCGTCTTCCATTTTTGCGAAGGCATCTGCAACTTGAAGCAGGGCTTCACGATTGTCTTTCGCGGTGACACCAAGCTCTTTCAGAACTCCTTGAGAGGCCGTGCCTTTTCCAGTGTTCAGCAACGCTTGGTCAAACTTGCGAAGGCCGGTCACCATGTCATCAAGCGAAATGTTGACGGTTTTGCCCGCTGCCTCAAATACCTGAAGGTCACGGACTCCGATGCCGGTTTTCTGGCTAATTAAGCTCAGATGCTCAACAACTTCAGCGCCGCCTTTGCCCAGTTCGAGCATAGCGCCAGCCGCTGCGATTCCTGCCGCTGCCAGACCGCCAAGTGCGCCGACAGCTAGCGTGATTCCACTAGTAGACTTTCCGATTCCATCAAACGCTTCGGACATAGTTCGGGAAAATTCACCGACAACTTGACCGAACTGACCAAAGGACGCGAATGCACCTTGAAGGCTGCCGCTGATTTTGTCGCCCAGATCACGAAAAGATTCTTGTAGTTCTTTCTGGGCTTTCCTACCTGCATAGCTGGCCTTGTCCATTCCGGTGATGAAACCGGCTGTGTTTGCTATGAGGTCTACAACCAAACTGCCTAAGGAGATAGACATTTACTTAAAACCTTTCATTAACCGTTCCAGCTACTGCGGGAGAATGTTCAAAAAATCTCGGCCCAATTTCTTCGCCGCTTCGTTGTAGCAATGGGCTGCACTTTCCTCATTGTCGAAATATCCGAGAATTTTCTTTCTGCCGTTCTCGCTGATGGATGCGCGCCAAGCACTCTTGCGCTTGTCCCAACTGACGCCACGAAAACGGGAAGAAAGTTTTATTACTGTGTCGGCGGGCTTGTAGCTGTATTTCATTATTCGTCTTTCAAAAAAGAGACGCGGGCAGATCATCCGGTTTGCCCGCGTCTGTTGGATTATTGTTAGAACGTCGCCAGCGTTGCACGAACCCAGACGTTCGTTGCCACACACACATAGATGTGTGTCGCGTCAAAAGCAATCTGTCCGGGTTTGCCGGTGGATGTTGCAGTCGCCGGTGCCGCAACGATGATGGCCGCGTTGTCCAGAATCGCCGCGTGGTCATTGATCGCTTGCGTAACAGGGTCAGTCAAGTTCTGGTTCAGCGTGGTAAGACCAAGCTTTGCGGTTAACGCGTGGATACCGCGAGAGATGTAATCTGCTGTGCTCATTTTGTTTTTTCCTTTTTCCTTTTTCGTCTTAGCTTGCGGCCTGCTGCAAAACGGCAAGGGCATTCGGGTCTGTGGTCACGCAGTCTTGCCGGTGCGTGAGGCTGTAGTAGGCTTGGCCGAACTCCGCATAGCGTTGATAACTGACCACTAGCAAAGGCGCAGTCTCGCGGATTAACACACCGCGCTTGAAGTTCCCGAAAACAACTGCCTTGGCGTTAGCTGTGAAGCTGGCGGGCATTGCAGTGTTCAAAACGTACGGATAGCCAAGCAGCATTTTGTCTTTCATCTCTGGGAAAATTCGTAGCCCAGATGCCGTGGCCACCATAGACTTCAGCACGCGTTCAATTCCGGGTGAGAACATATAGACGGCACCGGGCAGATAGCCAGCGTCAATGTTCTGCGCAGCCACAAGGTCTGCAACCGTCACCGAAGTGGTGGAACCCGTCGCTGCAACCGGTACGTTCGTGATGCTGGGCAACACACCAGCAGGGCCACCGCCTGCACCGTTCGTAAATTCAGTGTTGGTAATTCTCCCGATACGCTTGGCAAACATGTCTTGAAGCCAGCCGGAAAGATCAAAACCAATGTCTTCCGCAAATTCAGTGGATAGCTGGACGCCTTTTGCCGTATATCGGAAGCTGTTCAGTGTGTTGACGCTGACAGTTGGGTTAGCCAAGCTCACCAAGTCTGTTTCATTCAAGCGTTCGCCGTTATTGGCGGTGTCGTCTGAAAATGGATATTTCCACGTGCCACCGGTTTTGGTGGTGATGACGTTCGCGCCCGCTTCACGGATTCCAACGAATGACTTCAGGCGGTCAAGATACGCACCAGCCCACTGGTTAGGAATTAGAACTGCCGCAGTCTGTGAAGTCTCAGGCTGGTAGGTTCTTGCGTTGAGTTTGTTTTCGTTGATGAAAGCGCGGCGCTCGGCGGAAATGTGGGAAAGCTCACCGGTTCGCAAATACAACTCAAAACCCTTCTCGGCTTCTGCTGCGCGCTCTTCCTCAGTAGTCGGCAGGCCAATTTCTTTTGCCAGCGCCGTCACGCGTGCGCGGCGTTCATCGTCGCTGCGCAGATTTGCGGCCTTGCTCATCAGCAAGTCGCACTGTTTGCGTTCGCTGGGAGTGAGCGAAGGCTTTGCGAGTAGTGCGTCAATCTGACGCTGTAGCTCTCGCCGTTCAATTGAAACATCCATGATTCTTATTTCCTCTTTGGTTTTTTTCTTCTGCACACTTCCACGAATGCGCGAGTGCAGACCCGCGCTGACTATCGAAACGCAATGATGCGTTTCAGGTAGAAGCTTTTAGTTGAATAGGTTGTCACGCCGCGTGCGCAGGCGTTCTATGTCGGCCATCTCTGCGGAGACTTGGTTTGCTTTCCAAGCTTCGTGATCGTTCAAGATTGCTTGCGCCTTGGCCCTGCGTGCCGCAGTTTCTGCCGTGAGATTTGCGTCAGCCATGCGCTGTTGGATGTCAGCAGCAACGACATTGCGAGCTTGCGCGGAAGTCCCAGCGTAAGCCGGAACCGTCACAATACTGGCATCCCAAAGTTGCAGGTTCTTCAGTGTACGAAGCATTCTGCCGTTAGGCTGCGCGCTCCACACTTCGCCGTCTGGTTTCACCGTAAAGGCAAAAGAACACTCTGACAAAATTCCACTCTGAATGTTTTCGTACACGTCCCTTGCGATGGTGCTGTCATTCAGCGTGCAATCGAAACGAAGACCAACTTCGTCTTGTTCCAATTTCAAATTCACACCTGCACGTCCCAGCAACATCGAATCATCATGATTGAAATTCATGACCACTGAATCAGTGTCTAAGCTACTGAAGGGCTTGGGGCTGATAATTTCATCGAACTGCCCGATGTCCGTCTGGTTGTTCCAAGTGCAGGCATATCCTTCAATCCTTTTTTCCTTGCCACTGCCAGTGGCGCGCAACTCGCGGGCCACTAAAAAACGTGTTTCCTTCATTTCACTCGCTTCTTTCTCTTGGAGTTTTTCTTTCTTGCTCCGACTTTGTACCAACGCTTTGTTGACCCGTCCGAATAGATCACGCTCTTGATTGCAAAAATTCGGCCAGCGCCGGGCTTTCCTTCGGTGAATCCGGTCAGGTCTGCCGGTTCGTTGAAGAAAACCGGGACGACTAGGTGCTTTTTGGCGTGGGTCTTCACCGCGAAACTGCTTTGCGCAGCGCCGCGAGTTGTCGCGGACTCATCTGCTGCAAGATCGTTTCAATTGGAAGGAGCTTGGCGCGTTTCTTTGCAACGCCGGGATACTTGACCACTCGCTGCATGGCGCGCATAACTGCTAGTGCATCTGTGCGATTCTTAATCAGCCCGTATTTCAACAGCAGTCCGTGTGAGTACGGCAGTTCCAGATCACATCTTAAATTCGTTGGAGTCTTCTTCATCTTTCGTTTTCTGTTTGCGGGCTTTCTCTTCCTCTTCCAGCCCGGCAATTTGTTTTTTTAAATTGTTGATAGCGCGCATGGCTTCGCGTTGAATTTTCAAGCTGGGATTGATGCGGTCAACCTTAGAAACTTTTCCGTGTGAATCAGTTACAACTGTCTCCACCAGAAGGCCGCGTGATGCGATGTCTGCCGTGGCCAATTGAAGGTTTTGCTTCATTGCTTCCAGAGCTTCACGGCAATCAGCCAACTCTTCTTCTGGATTTGCTGGTTTCTTGCGTGCTTCTTCGCGTGACCGCTTGAAAGTGTCCTGAAGAAGTTTCTGTTTTGCGCTTTTCCGAGTTGCTGCCATCTAAAATCTACTTTCTTAGCTATTTGCTTTATTTTGTTGGCGGTAAGAAGCGGTTTTCATGCGCCTAGGCAAAAGAAAATTGATGGCGGCGGTCACGCTAAGCTGCTGACTGGAAAAGAGATAGCCCCTACCCTTTGTTATCCCCAAGGAGTGACCACTAGTCTGCATTCCCGCGATTCTTCACTGTTGGTTAACCAGCGGGCCAGTATTATCAACTTGGGAGATACCAAAACTACACAAGACGCCATGCCTAAAATCCGAAACCTTCTAATCAGTCTCGGTGCGTTTTGGCTCTCGCTTCACTTAACGGTCTTATTTGCGTGGCTCTTCGGCAAACTCAACGAGAGAGTTATATACGGGGACAGCGTGTTCGCAGCGATTGCCATGGGTGCAATGACTTCAATGGGTCGGGCTTTGGCCGCCTCTCTTGCCGCAGTGCTTGTGACGCTGGTGGCAGTCAGTCCCAAACCTCAGCGTTGGGCGTACATCGTTGCCCTGTTGTATCTGGTAGCCCCTCCGGTACGTTATCACTGGCACGTGCCGCCAACGACGTGGTATCGCTTATGGCAAGGTGTTGACCGGGCTTGGCCGGTCGTTGCTTGTATCTTGGCTGCGGTTATCACCGCGCGATTACAGCAGAAAATACGGGAAGCGAAAGCGGAATCGGAGATTGGCTCTGTATCAAAGCTTTAATTCACCGCGCTGCTGAAAGGCGCGTCCGATTCATCCATGTGCTCAAAGACTTCAGCAGAATTGAAGTACTTCAGTTGGCACTCAATGTTGGTGGCCAGAATCACCTTGCCGCGAGTCTTGAAAAAATCTCTGGCAAACTCCAGCACGTTCTTCACTTCAGCAATGACCTGCTCTTCAGTTTTGCGTTCCCGTTTTTGCTCTACCACTGTTGCTGCGTTCATCTCACCCACTCCATTTCAATTTTTTCCAGTAACCGATCTGCGTATAAAGAACCCAAAGCCCGTGCTTCCTTTGCTTCCACATCTTGAGCATCCAGCGGTTGTGCGGTGCAGGGGTGCGCACTGCCGGGCCGTGCGGATGGTGGCTGCTCTCCTACCTTAAGGCCGTGTGCTTTTGCGGCCCCAGTCAGAATCAGCCAGACTGATTGGCGCTCTGTTTCTGGAATCCCAACCGCATCAGAGAACCTATACAAAGCCGTTTTGATGAGGTTCAAACTTTTCTCCGTGTCGCACGGAACAAAGACAGGAATTTTCCACGTATCGGGACGCAATGGGTCCCCAACGTAGGCGAACGATGACGCGCTGCAATCAACACCAGCTACTTTCTTGGTCTTCAAAACATTCCCTTCAAAAACAACGCGGGCCGGAAAAAAGAATCGAGATAAAACTTAAATCCGGCCTGCGCCTGCTGTTTGACCGTCGCCACGCCAATGGATTCCGGTCAAAGTCTGGGGCAGCCCATAACGACTGCCCGGCCCACGCCAAACTAAGCTAAAGGACTTAGGGTCGTGGGGAATCGAAAAACAAAAATGTGCCAGCACTGGAGGATTCAGCTACAGTGCTGGACTTTTCACGCGATGCGATGGTTTAGCCTCTTGCGAGACATTGCTTGCGCATCCCCACCAAAGGCAACGCGTGTTAGTGGCAATGGGAGAAATTCGCTTTCGCAAAAGACCATGCCAAATTCAAAAAAAAACTGGCTGTAGCTGGAAGTGGGGTCGGCCACGTTCCAGCTAGCCAGTGAGCGCGAGACGCAGGCATTTCTGTCTGCTGTGGTCAGTTTGTAGTCTGAACACAATTTAAGTCAGCGCATCAGCCAGAGTTGCGCGGTGGGCAAGCAATGGCGAAGTCGTAGTGTGAAATTATTTGTTGGGGAAGGTATTGCAGGCCGAACCAGACTGACGCCTGTGGCCTAACAACGCACTCGGTGCGCCCGACCCTACTAGCGATGATCTACAAAATCAACGCTTATTCAAAATCAAACTAGAACCATTTTAACACGGATTCTCCGGGTCGCTAGTGGTTTTGACCACAAAATTGTGTGCAAACATGCGAAAAACTGCATGGATAAAGGCTAAATAAATTTTTCAGCTTCATGTACCACCGGGGGTCACAAGGTGCAAGCAGTTGCACCATCCGTTTCTTGTGTCGCTTTCAATTTCGGCATGTGGCGGATTGCTTCCAAGTTCAAAGCGTAGCAGTTCGATCTGCCGGGGTTCTCTGAGACGTGAAGCAATCCTTTCTTCTCAATCTTCTTGACGGAGTATTGCAGCGCCCGTACGCGGATACCACAAGCCGCAGCCAACGTGTCCACGCGCAGATGCGAGCAGCCCTGATTGCTACTCACGCCAGCCAGCTTCAACAAAATTACTAGCTCAGTTCCACGGAACTTTGCCGGGCACCGACTCCAAATCAAAGCGGTCAAGGTCTTGTTCATGTCACGCGGCCTTGCCTCTGCGGAAGTTCATGACGGAACTGGTGAACCGAACAAGGTGGATTGCCCCCATCTTGCTGTCCATTTTCTGAAACTTTCGGCCTGCCACTCTTATGCCTTCCACCACAGCAGCAAAACCGTGCAGTGACAACCACGTGCTGAACTGCACCGTAGAAGGGGTATGCTCTCCCACAGTGACTTCCCAAAGCTTGCTAAGCGCGGCCAGTTCTTTTTCGCGCTGTTCAACTTCGTGCAGAACATTTTCCAGTGTTGTCATGCCGCCACCTTCGTTTGAGCTTTCGTGTAGTGCTCAAGAATCGTTGTGAAGTTGCTGACCAATCCATGCGCTCCGTGCTTCCGCAGTTCGTCAGACCACCACTCATGCAGCCGCGCAAATTTTATGATCGGGCGTAACTGGGCATCCGTATGTCCTGCGTCAAACAGTTTTTGCAAATCAACTGGCCACGTGGTGCGCCAGTCTGCCGGTATGGTTCCGTTCAGATTCACACGCAGAGACTCTTCCAGATCGACGGAGAGCTTGACGGCTTCCGCCGTGGGTTCTGCCCCATGTATTGACGGCAGCTTCTTCAACTCTTCCACATTCAAAAAGTATCGGTTGCTGTGTCCAACACGCTTTTGGGTCTTTAGGAACTTCGTCTTGTCCAACCTACGCAGCGCGTAGCGCAGAGCGCGTTCCGTCACACCGCACATGACGGCAAGACGTTCAACGCCAGCAAAGGCACAGCCGTCCTTGTTATTGCTCAGACCGGCCAACTTCAGCAGCAAAACCAAATCTGTTCCAGAGAACCGGCTAGGCGCGTGTTCCCACACCATGACGGTCAAGTTTTCCTTATCACTCACGTTCGTGTTTCCTTCTTTCTTGTTTTCGGTAGCTTCTACACTTGAAACAGAGGGGCAATCTATGCCCCCCGGCAGCCCATTGCCCCCGGAAACCCGCTGCCCCCCACCCCGGCAATCCGTTGCCCCTCCACCCCGGCAAAAACTGGTACGTACCCCGGCAACCCATTGCCCCCATAGATAGAGAGATTGAGGTTTAGATAAAAAATAGACTGAGCTTTCCGGCTGCTCTCTTTTTTAGGAGGGCAGAAATCAAAAAGCCGCTAGGCTTAGACCTGAGTGCGGGAGGGGCAAAAACTGATATATAGCCGCACCGCGTGCGCGTACCACTTTTTTCAGGGGTCACTTTCCGGCCTGCTCGCTCGCCTTTCGTTTTAACTGACGCAGTGCTTCTCGCTCACGCTCTTCACGATCTAAGACATTCGCGGCACGCTGCCGGTTGGCTTCAATCCTCTTCCGCACCTCGCGGCCAATGAATCGGTTCATGGTTCCTTCCTTGGTTCGGTGGCCCGGTGTAAACCACGCGCGCCACTGCCCTTAAAAACAAAAAGGGCCAGCCGCGTGTAACTCTGGCTGACCGCTTCTTTGATACTTCGTCAGTCTAGGCTGCCGGTTCCTATCCGGCGCTGCTTCGACTCACTCAACCATTATACCATCAAACGGAATGATTGTCAATAGGGTACCGATTACCATATGATTGACAAACCCAAGCAAACATCAGTTGGCGCACCGAGTGCGTTTGGCTTTTCGATTTAAGGCACCTAAAATTCTCTGCAAGCCGATGACGCACAACTTGCCGCAAAGAGTCCCGTGACGGACCGTTTCTGTCGCGGCGTTGAGCCTTCTAGGGTTGCACGCGGATGGGTATTGAATCGATAACGCAAATGCCAAGGCCGACGCAGCAAAACAGCGCAAGCCAGAAAATGTAGCTGCCCACCGTTAGGGCATACACTGCATTCAGGCTGACTGCCACGCCCGGTCTCGGTGGTCCGATAAACATGGCGTAACGGAAGACAACGAACGCTGCGAACAACACCAGACCGAGA